>OMCG01000900.1_pt1 | contig 19614 bp, 14 predicted proteins | sample 1674071 | NCBI WGS metagenome assembly OMCG01 (sample SAMEA103958139, study PRJEB25191) | human gut metagenome | biome: human-associated habitat [ENVO:00009003]; feature: intestine environment [ENVO:2100002]; material: feces | place: Germany | collected 2013/2015 | reverse complement strand
TCAACACCGGCTGGAACGGCACCGGCAAGCGCATCTCCATCAAGGATACCCGCGGTATCATCGATGCCATCCTGAGCGGTGCCATCAACGAGGCTCCCACCAAGAAGATCCCCTACTTCGACTTCGAGGTTCCCACCGAGCTGCCCGGCGTTGATCCAGCCATCCTGGACCCCCGCGACACCTATGCAGATGCTTCCCAGTGGGAAGAGAAGGCAAAGGACCTGGCTGGCCGCTTCGTCAAGAACTTCGCCAAGTACGAAGGCAACGAGCACGGCAAGGCTCTGGTCTCCGCAGGCCCCCAGCTGTAAGCTCTGATTCTCGCATTTTTCTTCTGAACTCCATATAAATAAGGCCCCCGCTGCGTGTTCATTGACCGAGCACACGGCGGGGGTTTTGTTGTTTTTTCAGAAGGTCATTTATGATTGCATTCTGTCAGATTTTATGTTACTCTATCATTGCCGCACAACAGCAGGCACGGTGCTGTAACATGCAGGTGACGAAGCTCCTTCCCGGTATCAGGTCCGGAGAAGTTCCGTGTTATCCTCTCCGGGCGGTACGAATGTTTTTGCACCAGCGCCCCCATGTGGCGTACAGCGATCCGAGCGATCAGAAAGAAAAAAAGATGGTGGAAAAGATAGCAGAGGGAAAACAATCATCAAGCTATAAATTGATCGATCTGCTGAAATTCGTTTGTGCTTTTTTGGTGATCGGCATCCATACAAGACCATTTCAGGCAAGCAGCGAATTACTGGACAAAGTGTTCTATTATGATATCTCCAACTATGCTGTGCCCTTCTTTTATGCGTGCACCGGATATTTTCTTGTTCTAAATCATCCCGAAGAAACATTGCAGACCAAATCCATGTCCCACTGCATAAAAATTCTGAAGATCTACCTGCTGTGGTCCGCTGTATATCTTCCTTTAACGGTGTGCGGCTGGTTTTTCGATGACCGATCCGGACTACGATATCTGGCATTTTGCCTGCGGAATTATGTTGTGGTTGGCGAAAACTTTTACTCATGGACCTTGTGGTACTTGAATGGTCTGGTCTTCGCATTGTTTTTGATCGGTATTTTATCCAAAAGGCTTTCCATAAAACAGATTTCTGATATTGGAGCGTTTGCCTATCTGGCAGGAATCGGATTGACCATGCTGGCCAGACACTTAACGCATTTGCCTTTCTTTTTGGCAAGAGCCGTCCAATTGTATTTTTCCATCTTTGTGACAACAAGAAACGGCTTATTTATGTCACTGGTGTTCGTGTCACTCGGAATGCGGATGGCTGAAACAAATCGTGCAAATGAATGGAAACCGTCCATAAAAACCGGATTGTTGGCTGGTAGCCTCTACATCGTAAAGGTTTGCTTCAGCTTAATCGGGGGAGGGGAACTTCTCTCGAAACTATTGGATCTGCCAACTTTTTGGTTCCTGTTTGAGTTGATTCTATACGAATGCAAGAAAGACGAATGCAAGAAAGAAAAGCGGAAAGGCACATTCTATAAACTATTAAGAGATCTGAGCACGACGATCTATTTGATACACATGTACCTTGTAGCATTTTGTTCGCTCGTGCTATACAAAGAGGATTATCACAATTTCACGTCGTTCTTTATCTGCGCAGGTGGAGCAACTATCCTTGCACTGCTTTGGCAAATTCATAAAAAAGAAAACGCCTTTTGTGACTCGCATTGCCCGCAGGGATGATTTTCGACGAAATAAGGCCCCCGCCGCGTGTTCATTGACCGAGCACACGGCGGGGGGTTTTGCGTTCCAGCGCGGGTAAACGAAGCGTCGGTTGCGTTTTGGAGCCGGGTATGCTATCCTGTCCTCAAAGGATGTGAACCGTATGAACGCCAAAGATTTCGGGGCCTTTCTGGCCCGAACCCGCAAGGCCTGCGGGCTGACGCAGGCCGACCTGGCCGCACAGCTGCATGTGACCGACAAGGCCGTCAGCCGCTGGGAACGGGGCGTCGGTCTGCCGGACATCAACACGCTGGAACCACTGGCGGACGCACTGGGCCTGACGCTCTCCGACCTGATGCACTGCCGCGACCCGCAGGAAGCTCCTCTGCCAAACGCCGAACCCACACTGGAAGATTTCCTGACCATGCTCCGCCGTCCGCACAGCATCGACTGGCACTCCGTCCGGGCCGCGCTGCTCTGCCTGAGCATTCTGCTGGCCGTCTGGGGCGTATGCTTCCACCCCGGTGTTCTTGCCGTTCACTGGCACGGCCTTGGCAATGGAGATTTCCGAGCGGACGGCTGGATGCAGTCTATCCTGATCTTTCCGTTGCTTCTGGCGCTGGAGTGTTTCTTCCTGAACCTTTGGCGTCTCTTTGAGCAGACCGGATATTTTCGCCACTGGGGCGACTGGGATGCAGTCCTTACAAATTCGCTGGATCTTCTCTCCCCCGGTGTCCGCCTTGTAAAGTTCGCACTGGATTATTTCTTCTTTTTCTGCTGTGGACTGACGGTGCCGTTTTGTGAGTTCCTCCTGATCGTGATGAATTGATCTTCCAGATACAAAATGAGCCTTTGCGTTTTCTGCAAAGGCTCATTTCTTATTTTTCCTCTTTACTTCGCTGCCTCGAACTCGGCTTCGATCTCCGCCGAGGGAGCCGGGGTGACCAGGCTGACGACAACGCAGACGACGAGCGAGGTCAGGAAGGCGGGCAGCAGCTCGTAGATGCCGAACACGCCGCCCAGCGGGCTGATGAGGTACTTCCAGACGAAGACCATCAGACCTCCGGCCAGCATCCCGGCCAGTGCGCCCTGCCAGTTGCAGCGCTTCCAGAACAGCGCACAGAGCATCACCGCGCCGAATGCGCCGCCGAACCCGGCCCACGCAAAGCTGACGATGCCAAAGACGCTGGAATCCGGGTCGCGGGCCAGCACCACGCCCACCACGCTGACGCACACGATGGTCAGGCGGGCGGCGAACAGGCTCTGCTTCTCGTTGAGCTTGAGGTGCGCGAACTCCTGCAAAATGTTCTGGGAGACGCTGGACGCCGCTGCGAGCATCTGGCTGTCGGCGGTGGACATGGTCGCGGCCAGGATACCGGCCAGGATGAGGCCCGCCAGCACGGCGGCCAGTGCGCCGTGGGCGCTGATGAGGCTGGCAATGCGGACGATGAGGGTCTCACTGGTCGAGCCGCTCAGGAACTCCAGCGCACCCGCCCTGGTCATGCCGAGGCCCACCATGCCGATGACGATGGAAGCCGTCATGGCGATGACCACCCACACCGAGGCGATGCGGCGGCTCAGGACCAGCTTTTTCTCGTCCTCAATGGCCATGAAGCGGAGCAGGATGTGGGGCATCCCGAAGTAGCCCAGACCCCACGCCATGGTGGACACGATGTCCAGCAGGCTGTACGAGGTAGCTGTATTGGTGTCCGCATTGTGGCTGGCCAGCATGGTCAGGTAGCCGGGCAGGCTCTGCGCATTGGCGACCACCGCGTCCCAGCCGCCTGCCACGCCCACGCCGTAGACCAGAACGGCGATGAGCGCCAGCGACATGACGATGGACTGGATGAGGTCGGTGGTGGTCACGGCGCGGAAGCCGCCCAGAATGGTGTACCCCACGATGACGAGGGCCGAGACCAGCATCGCCGCCATGTAATCCACGCCGAACAGGCTGTGGAACAGCTTGCCGCAGGCCGCAAAGCCCGATGCCGTGTAGGGCACAAAGAAGACGATGATGATGACCGCGCCCAGTGCATTGAGCAGGTTGCGCTGGTCATGGAACCGCAGCGATAAGAACTGCGGCACCGTGATGGCGTTCAGGTCAGCCGAGTACCGCCGCAGCCGCCGGGCCACGATGAGCCAGTTCAGCCAGGTGCCCAGCGCCAGGCCGATGGCCGTCCAGCCGGGGGACGCGATGCCGCTCAGGTACGCAAGGCCGGGCATTCCCATCAGCAGCCAGCTGGACATATCGCTGGCCTCGGCGCTCATGGCCGTGACCAGCGGGCCCATCTTGCGGCCGCCCAGGTAAAAATCGGTGCTGTCGTTGTTGGACTTGCTGTAGGCAAATCCAACGAGCAGCATCGCCGCCAGATAGACAACGATGGTAACAATGATACAGAGATTGCTCATATTCCTTTCCTCCTCTACTTTCCCATTTGGAAGGATGTTCTGATTTTACCACAGTAAAGCATCAAAGTGCAAGGTTTTTTGAAAACTTCGGCCCTATTGGCAAAAAGTCCGCGTCCGGCGCACAGAAAACCCGCAAAACGACCACAAAGCGCCCGCTGTTTTCCTCTGCCCGTGCGCTCCTTCTGCGGGGCGGAACGGCCCGGCACAACAAAACGCCCGGTTCCTGTGCGGCACCGGGCGTTTTGTCTTTATGGAGAAATGAAAATGATGAAGGTGGATGGCTGTTTTCAGTTTTTCTTGGCTTCGCCTTCGGGGAAGATGATCTTGTTGACGAAGAAGAAGATGATCATCGAGATGCCGCCGTTGAGCACGGTGGTGCCGATGTTGTAGATGAAGTCGGGCACCAGCAGACCGGCCACCGCGACCCAGATGCAGTTGATGGAGTTGACGATGCAGGTGATGACGCAGAACGCCAGCACGTACCAGCCGATCTGCTTGGCCAGATTGCCCTTGCTGCGGAACACAAAGCTGCGCTGGATGGGGAAGTTGATGCACTCGCCCACGATCATGGCGACCATGTAGGCGCAGAAGTAGGGCAGGCCGCCGTGGGCAGCGTCATAGCCGAGGATGTTCCACTTGAAGGTCTCGCCGAAGAGGGTGATGTCGATGCCCGGCCAGCCGAAGTCCACCACCGGCAGGCTTGCGAACGCCTTGGGCAGGAATTGCAGCAGCAGGTACTTGAACACCGTGATGAGGTTGGAGACGATGACGAACAGACCGCCCTCACGCACCCACTTGGCAGCGGCGGGGTGCTTGGCCGCAAAGTTGTTCCAGAAATTCATAGCAGTTCTTCCCTTTCAGCTGTTTTTCAGGCGTTTTTCCATCGCGCCGTTCTGGGCGATGTTCTTCACAGCCTCCACGATGACCCGCAGCAGACCGATGACCCAGAAGCCCTGCGCTTCCATCACGATGCCGTCCACCATGCCCATGCTGATGGCGCCGTTGGTCATCTTGGCCAGCGCGCGCAGCGGCATGTTGTACTGGAACAGGATGTTCAGGTCCGGCTTGCCGCGCTGGATGCTCCGCTTGAGCAGCAGGCCCAGCACCGCCGCCACGAGCCAGCCCAGCGGGCTGCGGCCGTGGCCCAGCTCACCCAGCGTCATGTTGCGGTCGATCCGGATCTTGTCCTCCGGGATGGGACGGCCCAGCAGGGCGGCGAACTCAGCATCCGGAACGCGGGTGATCTCACCCGTCCTGTAATGGGGCAGATCCACGCTCTGATAGGGGTCTGGCGCACCGGAACCCAGCACCACGACCTCCGCCGTCAGGCGGATGTCGGCGCTGGAAGCGCCCACGCGGAGCTGATAGCTGCCGCCTTCGACCTCCCAGCTGTCGGTGGCCACGTTCCAGTAGCGGTAGGCCTTGTCGTCCAGCGGGATGGAGACGGTCTTGCTCTCGCCCGCTTCCAGCCAGACCTTGGCAAAGCCCTTGAGCTCCTGTGCGGGGCGGAAGACTTTGGCGTCGGGCTTGGCGACGTAGAGCTGGACGACCTCGGCACCGGCGCACTTGCCGGTGTTGGTCACGGTCAGGGTCACGCCTTCCGGTGCGGCCTTGAGGTCTTTGTAAGCAAAGGTGGTGTAGCTCAGGCCGTAGCCGAAGGGGAAGGCCACGGGTCTGCCCGCCGTCTCAAAGTAGCGGTAGCCCACATACAGGCCCTCGCGGTACTGGACGGTGCGGCCCTCGCCTGCGAAGTGGTCTTTCACCGGGGAATCGCTGTAAGCATTGGCCCAGGTCTCAGCCAGCTTGCCGCCGGGGCAGACCGTGCCGGTCAGCACGTCCACCAGAGCGCCCGCACCAGCCTGACCGCCCAGGCAGCCGTAGACCAGCGCCTTGCAGTCTTTGAGCCACGGGGTCTCCAGCGAGGAGCCTGCGCTGAGCAGGACGACCACGTTGGGGTTGACAGCAGCGACCGCAGCCAGCAGATCCAGCTGGTTCTGCGCCAGCTTCATGTCCATCCGGTCGAGACCCTCGCTCTCCTTGATCTCGTCCAGACCCATGCAGAGCAGGACGACGTTGGCGTTCTGCGCCAGCGCGACAGCTTCCTTCTTCAGATCCTCGTCGGCCTTGCCCTGGCGGTCAAAGCCCTGGGCATAGCCGACATTGGCCAGGCCGCTCTCGGTCAGGCAGTCCAGGAAGGAATCCACCTGAATAGAATTGACGGCGCTGGAACCGGCGCCCTGATAGCGGGGCGTCCTGGCAAAGTCACCGAGGACAGCGATTTTCTCGCCTTTCTTCAGCGGCAGCAGCGCGCCCTCGTTCCGGAGCAGAACGATGCTCTGGGCAGCGGCGCGGCGGGCCAGCGCATGATGCGCAGCGGCGTCAAAGGTGCGGGGTGCCTTTTCGACGGCGGCCTTGGTGTCGAGCACCAGTTCCAGCAGCTCGTCCAGCCGGGCGTCCACATCGTGTTCCGAGATCTTGCCGCTCTCCACAGCCTTCATCAGTTCGCGGACGGAATCGTCGCCGGGGAACGGCATCTCCAGCGTGGAGCCGTTCTTCACGCCCAGTGCGTGGTCGTTGGAGCCGCCCCAGTCGGTGACGACTGCGCCGTCGAAGCCCCAGTCCTGGCGCAGGATATCCTGTAACAGGTGGGCGTTCTCATTGGCGTAGGTGCCGTTGATGAGGTTGTAGGAGGACATGATGGTCTTGGGCTTTGCCTCTTTGACCACGATCTCAAAGCCGGTCAGATACAGCTCGCGCAGGGTGCGCTCATCCACGATGGAGTCGCTGGCCATGCGGCGCAGCTCCTGGCTGTTGACGGCAAAGTGCTTGGGGCAGGCCGCGATGCCATTCTTCTGGATGCCGCGGACATAGCCTGCGGCCATCTTGCCCGCCAGATAGGGGTCCTCCGAGAAATACTCAAAGTTGCGGCCGCACAGCGGGCTGCGCTTGATGTTCAGGCCGGGGCCCAGCAGCACCGAGACCTCCTGTGCTGCGGCCTCTTCGCCCATGGCCTCGCCGACGGCCTCGCCCAGGGCGGGGTCCCAGCTGTTGGCCACGGTGGCCGAAGTCGGGAAGCAGGTGGCCGGCACACTGGGGTTCAGGCCCAGGTGGTCTGCCGCACCGGCCTGCTTGCGCACACCGTTGGGGCCGTCCGACAGGGTGATGGACGGGATGCCCTTGCCCGGCAGGGCGCGGGTGTCGAACACCGTGTCGCCGGACAGCAGCGCACATTTCTGCTCCAGATCCAGTGTTTGAATGATGTCTGCGTGTTTCATAAAATACTGCTCCTGCTCCAAAAAGAAAGGGGGGCGGGCGTTCTGCCCGCCGCCCCCCTTCTGGCTTTAGTTTTGCTTAAGCGTTTTCGATGTTGTTTTCTTTCTTTTTGCGGAAGCGGAAGATGGTCAAGATGACCAGAACTGCAATCAGACCGCCGCAGACACCATCCACTGCGTAGATGACCTTCTGGTAAGGCTCGACCTTTGCCAGATAGCGGCTGCCCGGCATACCGCCGTTCATCGTTTTGGAGTTTGCAATGGTGTACAGGATGTTATGGATCGCTTCACGACCGTAGTGATAATCCGAAACATCATCCTTGTTGAAGGTATAGCGTGCACCAGAGGGCAGATTCGTGAGCTTGCCGTCTGCGCCTGCCTGAATCATCTGGCCTGCGTCCATGAAGACACCGGTGTTTGCATTATCGGTGATGATGAAGCCGTGGAAGCCCCACTCGTTGCGAAGCAGTCCGGTAACGAGGTTGTAGTTGCCGCCAGCCCAAGTGTAGCCGACGCGGTTGAAGGAAGTCATGACGCCAGTGACAGAGGGAATCTCGGTGGTTGCGTTGCTGTAAGTGCCGTCACCATTGTCCTTCACATAATTCATCTCGACGGTATCAGCCTTGACACACATCTCGAAGGGCTTCAGGTAGATTTCACGAGCGGCCTGCTCATTCAGGAAGGTTGCAATGCTGTACTGACCCTCACGGTCGCCGCGGTGGTCTTCCTGATCGTTGATGGCGTAGTGCTTGACGAAAACATACATACCACGGGAAGCAACGCCCTCACACTCAAGAGAAGCGATATGACCGCCGACAAACGGGTCTTCCGAGTAATACTCGCTGTTGCGGCCAGAGAATGCAGTGCGATGCATATTGACAGCCGGAGCATACCAACCATCAACATCCAGATAATAGGACTCGTCGCCGATGTTCTCACCATAGTGAGTTGCCAGCTCGTCGTTGTAGGTCTGAGCCAGAACGATAACGCCGCAGTGCTCGATGTTACGGGTAAAAACAAAGTTGCCGCTTGCATCGAAGCCGTAGTTGACCAGGCCGGTGGCAGCGTCGCGGTCGGTCGCGGCGGGTTTATCAACAGACTTGATAGCAGAAGTGCCGTAACCAGACTGCGTAATCAGGGTCTGGTAATCACTGGGAGTCAGCTGGTCGAGCAGGTCATCCCATTTGGGGTCGTTGTAATCCAGACCGCGCATATCGATCAGACCCAGACCGTTGTCCTTGCCATAAACGATCTCATCAGTCAGGGTAGAGGGGTCGGTGGGATTCAGAGAGTCGAAGGAATCCATCTGTGCGAGGTCTTCGTTGCTGATTGTCTTGTAGTAGGTGTAGGAAGCCGGATTGCCGTTCGCATCCGTACCGTTGATGTCGTTGCCCCAAGTGCTGATCTGGTCGCTGACTTCACCATCGGTAGTCGGCCAAGTGCCCGTCCAGTCATTGCGGGAGAGATACTGCAAGTCGCCGTTTGCATGGTCGAGCTGATTGGTGATCTCCACACCAGTCGTGGTGTCGAGCTTGTAGGTCGTGGTATCCACGGTGCCGTTTGCCGGGGTGTAGGTTGCAACAAAAGCAGTGTCGCCGTCGGAGGTCATGCCGTCTGCCACGGTCTTACCCTTGGCAGAGAGGATGTTGTTGACCGCTTCATGTGCGTTTTTGGCTGCGGTGATATAATAATCGCCCGCATCCAGAATGTAGGTCTTGGCATTGACGTAGTCGTAAGACTTCAGCTGCTCCTGATCAAAAGTGACCGTTACGGTTTCGCTTGCGCCGGGAGCCAGCTCTGCAGTTTTGGCATAGCCCACCAGCTCCACAGCAGCCTTTTCCACCTTGTTTGCCTTGTCGTAATCGGTATAGGGGCTCTGTGCATAGACCTGTACGACATCCTTGCCAGCCACATCACCCGTATTGGTGACCTTGACAGTCACGGTGCAGGTATCGCCATCCCAGCTGGTATCGTAATCAGACCACTCAAAATCCGTGTAGGACAGGCCGTATCCAAAGGGATACATCACAGCATCCGCATAGTTGTAATCACCGGCATTGCCCTGACCCAGCACCTTGTCCTCGTAGCGGGTCTCGTAGTAGCGGTAGCCAACATAGATGCCCTCTTTGTAGCTGACGTAGTTGTACTTGGTCAGGCTGCCGTCCTCGTCATAGTAGGCAAAGTCGCCAAAGTTCTGGGCGGCAGGGCTGTTCATGGCATCCATCTCGTAGGTGTCCACGGTGCGGCCGGAAGGATTCACCTTGCCGGAGAAGATCTCTGCCAGAGAGCACAGACCATAATCACCCATAGCGGGAGCCGAAATGACGGTATGGATGCTGGGGTAATTCTTGACCCAGCTCAGGTCTACCGCTGCGCTGGAGTTCAGCAGCAGCACCACATCGTCAAAGTTGTCGTTCAGATACTGAAGGATCTCCAGTTCCGTAGAATCCGGTTCCAGATAGGTTTTGGTCTTATCCTCTTCCACATCGGTGTGGTTGTACATGGAGCGGGGCATATCACGGCCTTCGCCCGCCACACGGCTGAACACAAAAACAGGAACCGTATTCTTCATGGAATCGGTCAGACCCGGCTCTGCTTTCATAACAGACAAGGGGCATTCGTTGATGGAAAAGTCCTCGTCATCACCGTAGGAAACGGAACCAACGCCCAGACCGTAGTCCTTGCCGTTGCCTTCGGAATAAAACTTCCAGAGCGCTTCATTAACGCCAAAGCCTGCATCTTCAAAAGCAGTTTTCATATCGACCTTATTGCCGCCAATGTAGCTGACTGCCGAATGGCTGACAAAACTGAAGGTCGTATCCGTGCTGTACGGCATCTTTCCCGCATCGTTCTTCAGTAGAACGATACCCTCGGCGGCGATCTTCTTATTCAGAGCGATCTCATCCTCAACCAGCGCAGCCTCTGTATCAAAACCGGGCTTGCTGTATTCCATATTGATGCCTTCGGTCTTTGCCTTGCTGTTGTCGATGCCGCCGCTCTTCAGACCCAAAATGCTCTGCACGCTGCTGGCATTAGGCGGGATCAGCACATTGGCTGCAACTATACCGCCCGCCAATGCGACACACAACACACCCGAAACGGCAGTTTTGATGATCTTGCCCATCATCTTACCGTCCTTCTTTTTCTGTGCCATAACTGTTAACTCCTTCTCTTTTGGGTACACGACCCGGTTCATGGCTGTTCTCAGGAGTGCGTCCACTCCTTTGCTTGATGTCATTTTATCATATAAACCGCAAAACGAACCGTTCTCCGCACAACCTGTCGTTTTGGATGCACAATTTGCAAAAAGTCTCAAATTGATTTCAATTTTTATTGTGCTAATACACAAACAAGAGGCGGCGTTATTTGTGCAGGATGCCATACCCTCTCCGTCCGTGCTGCGCACTGCCACCTCTCCCGAAGGGCGAGGTTTTATGCGTGCTTTCAGACACAACAAAAGCTCCCCCTTTCGGGGGAGCTGTCGAACGAAGTGAGACGGAGCGGGTCGTCATTTTTCTTTGGGCAGGGGCATCAGCAGCCGCACCGTGAACCACCGGTTCTCCCAATGGACGGTCATGCTGCCATCGTGCTGCTGCGCCACCGAACGCAGGCTCTTCAAATCGTAGCCGCCGTGGGCGCTCTGCGCGGGCAGACCGTCCGCCCCCAGCTCCACCGGCTGGGCGCAGTAGTTCTCGAATCGGAACATCACGAACCCGTTCTGGACATAGACCGCCGTCCGGATGAGCCGTTTTTCGGGGTCCGGCTCTGCGGCGCAGCTCTCGATGGCGTTGTCCAGCGCGGTGCCCACGATGGTGCAGATCTCCCGCGTGGTCAAAAACCCCAGCGCCCGGCCGTCGGCCACGCTGGTCATCCGAATGTTCTTCTCCTGACAGTCCATGCTTTTGGCCGTCAATAAGGTATCCAGCACCGGGTTGCCGGTCTTGTTCTCGGCCTCATACTGCAAAATGCCGGACTCCATCCGGGCCAGCGCCGCGTCCTGCTTGGCACGGTCCCGCTCGGCGCGGATGTCTGCGATCTGCACCTTCAGCTCATGATACCGCCGGTTGATGAGCTTGATTCCCTCTTTGCTCCGCTTGTACTGCTCATATTGGCGGTGGAGCACACTGTCCATAGCGGTCAGCTCTTTGTGGAGCGCCTCTTCCCGCAGCTGCTCGTGCTCAACGGTCAGGATCAGAACGCCGCAGAAATCCACCAGCGTCCGGATGTAGAAAACGCTCATGGTCACTTCCCCGTTCAGGAAGTTCAGGTTGCTCACGGCAAAGGCCGTCGCCGCCATGACAACGGCCACCAGCGCCGCCGTATTGCTGACGTCCAGATGCCCGGTCGGGTGGGGGCGCTTGCGCTCCAGCCCGTACATCACCCCGAACAGACCGCTGTAGACCAACAGCAGCAGGAACAGCGCCATCGGCTCTCCCCCGCCGTGCTGCGGAAAAATGGTGCAGTGCAGCTGCCACTCGACACTGGCCGCAAATTCGGCCAGAATGAAGCTGCGGGCGCAGTCGTAGGCTGCTTCCAGCCAGTTTTCTTCCCGCGTGATCCAGAGGTAAAGGTACTGCATCCACACTGCGATGCCCATGCAGGGGACCCACCACGCAATGGGCACCTCGCCGGTCGCTTCCAGAAAAACGCCCAGCATCACGGCCAGCAGCCCGCTGGCGGCCAGAGTGATCTTCCGCGCAAAGCGGGGCGGGCGGCTCTGGGCGTACAGAACAACGGCCAGCCACTCGGCCAGCGCCGTGTACAGGCGCGGGATATCCGGCAGTGCCGTCACAGACCGTCACCCCCGATGTAGTCGGTCAGGGCTGCCAGAAAACTCTTCCGCTTGGGGCGGCTGACCTGCAATTCATAAGGCCCCACCTCCACTGTGTTCTGCTGCACAGCCTGCACCTGGGCCAGGTTGACCAGATACCCGCTGTTACAGCGGGCAAAGGGCCGGTCGGTCAGTTTTTCTTCCAGCGCCTTGAGCGCGCCGGGGGCCGCAAAATCGCCCTCCTCGGTGTAGAAATGCACCCGATGGCCTTCGCTTTCAATGTAATAAATGCGCGAGGTATCCAGCCGCCGCAGGCCGCCCTCCACCGGCACCGCCAGATAGTGCCGGGTGCGGCGGCGCAGCTGTGCCTCTACCTTTTGCAGCTGCTGCGAAAACGCAAAGTATGGCACCGGCTTGAGAACGTAATCCAGCGCCCCCACCGCATAGCCTTTGATGGCATACTGCGCCATGTTGGTGATGAACACGAGCATCACCTCCGGGTCCAGTTCCCGGATGCGCCGGGCCGTCTCCATGCCGTCCAGATGCTTCATCTCGATATCCAGAAGGATCAAGTCATAGGCCGGGCGGTAATCCTCCAGGATCTCCAATCCGTCCGCGAAGGTCTTCACCTCAAACGCGGTCCCGTATTGCCGGGTGTACCGCTGAACGTATCCCATCAGCTGCTCCCGGATCTCCGCTTCATCCTCCACGATGGCTACCCGTATCATTTGCCGCACCTCCCCGCTTCTGGTTTCCCGGCCGGGCATCCAGCGCCGGCCCGGCATCTCATTTCATTATACAAAAGCGGAACCGTTTTTGCAAGGAAAGCAGGCTGTGCAAACCTTGCGCAGAAAAGCCCCTGATTCGGGCAAATGTGCAAACGGTGTGCAGAAAGTGTGCAGCCGCTTTCCTACATAAAGAAAGAACGCCAAATCTTACGATTTGACGTTCAATATCTGGTGCACCTCCAGGGACTCGAACCCTGGGCCCACTGATTAAGAGAGCAAGCTGCCGGTTCGTCTCAATTTATGGAAGTTTCGAGTCATCGTTATTTTTAATCAGAGCACCGTGATTTTTTACCCAGCAATTTCTGCACCCTTTGTCGGATTTTGCAGCGAAAATTCCCCTCTGCACGTTTTGAAACCGTGCAAAATCCGTGCAGAAACCGTGCACTTACTCTCTGACAAATAAAAATCGCTCTATCCCCTACCGGCTTGACGGCATTGGTTTGAGTGGCCGTGCATCAAAATTAAGTCTCTCATCAATTCATTCCATAAATACGCCGATAGCCAGACGGCATTGCTGTCTGGCTATCGGTTGCTTTTTTAGTATTCTATAAAAGGAAGGAGATAAAGGCTTACCGCTTGTTCTTATTATATGCGCTGGGGACCCATGGCTTTTGGGCTTCGACCTCATGGCCGTAAGCCTCCAGCTTCCGCAGCTGTTCTACCACATGAGGCACATCCATTCGCTGGACCAGACTGCTGATCAGCTCCGCACCCTCTCCTGCCAGTCTCTGGCGGGTCTCCTCGTCCGGGATCGCAGTGGTGGGCATGTGATCGGTCGGCTCGCTAAAATAATAGCCGGTCGAGGCGCTCTGGTAGGCCAGATTAAAAATGTCGTTGAAGGCGTCACACTTTTTGGGCAACTGCTCGGAATATTCGGTCGTCAGGGGGACATCCTCCAGACGGTTCATGATCTGATACGCGCCCACCGTGATCGTGTGGAACGCATCCATGCTCTTGAACAGGTCACGGGCGTTCTGCAGCATCTGCATTGTCAGATCCATGTACAGGATAGGAACACCCGTCTCATCGTAGAAGTCGCGCACCATCGGGCTACAGGTCATATGCGCCGGGCCGTGGAAGCTGATGTAGATTTGGCGCTTGAAGCCCTGACGCAGCAGGCTGTGAGCAATGGCGGACAGATAGTTGATCCCCTCACGGACGCTCACCTGCGTGGTGCCGCGGCCGGAAGCGGTGGCACCGGCATAGAAATAAGGCAGGCCGGTCAGAACCAGACCGTCGCAGGCTTCTGCCATTTTCAAGGCATAGGCCTCGCTGATAGTCGTCTCGCTGTCCAGCGGGAAGCCGCCGTGCATTTCAACGGTTCCTACAGGAACGATGATGATGTCATTGCGTTCCAGATAAGCTTCTACTTCACTGTTCAGCATCTTGGGAAGAATGCGCGTACGAAGTTCCATGATTGAAATCCTCCAATGTTACAGCCCGAAAACGCGCTGAGCGTTTCCACGGCAGATTTTTTGATAAGCTTGTGTGCTGAGTGCACCCTTGGCAGTCTGTTCGTCCAGCCATGTGCCCAGAGAAAAGGTCATGCCTGCGTTTACCATGTCGGTGGCAAAGAACAAACGGTCAGCATATGTTTCCAGAAATTCCAGTCCGAATGCCGGATCACGCAGGATTGCCTGTCCGGCGCTGTTGGCGCTCAGGTCGCCGTACAGATTCGGATACTTGGCAAACAGCTCCGGCACCCGTCCGCCGGGAACAACGGAGCCCTTGCCCCATTGGTTGCGAGCCTCTTTTTCGGTGGGAGCATCGCCGCTCATCTCGATCCAGAATGTCTGGCTGTGCCCCAGAAATTTCGTCTTTGGAAATTTCTGCAAAGCGCGTTCAAGCAGCGGCAGGCCGGGATCATCCACGATGCCATAGCTGTACCCCACCTCGGGGCTCATGTGGAAGGTGATGGGCAGCTCCAACTCTCCGGCTGCAGCAAAGATCTTTTCCAGAAGCGGGTCGTCCAGACGGCGATTTATGCACAGCTCGCCGATGCCAACGGCTCCTTCTGCCTTGTACGTGGCAAGCCGTTCCGGAATGGTATCCGGGTCCAGCGGGTCAAGATTGCACATCCATGCAAAATGTGACGGATCTGCCTGTGCGATCGCACGGTTGTCAGCATTGGAGCCGAAAGGCATCTGTGGCCGGGAATTTTCGCTGGTACTCATAAGGACAGCTTTTTGGATGCCAAGCTCCGCCATGTGGGGCAGCATCTCTGCCGGGTCGCTGACCCACATTTGTTCGGTCCGTGGCAGTGGAATACGGGAAAGATGGAGATGTAGGTCGATTTTCTGCAGCGATTCCATAGCCGATTTATGCCTCCTCAGCAGTACCGTTCGCGCGACGTTCTGCCAGTTCTGCGTACATGGTCTCAGTGGTCTTCTGATCCAGATTGAAAATCAGGCCGATGCCGATCAGCTCCAAAATGCAGGTAACGACCGGCACTGCGTTGACAAGATAGTAGATGTTGTTGACGGTAGCAGCGGACTGTACAGCACCGGCACCGGAGACATAGCCGATGGCAGCCAATGCGCTGGCAGCACCGGTAGAGGCGATGGTGGAGCCGATCTTACGACTGAAAGTGTACAGGCTGTACATACTGCCGTCACTGCGGATGTTCATCTTCCACTCGCTGTAATCCAGACAGTCGGTGACCAATGCCCAGATCAGCATGGTGAATGCAGTCTGACCGATTGTAGCCAGCAGGTTCAGGATGGTGTAAAGCATGACATTCTGGATGGGGAAGAACAGAATGAAGGCAGAGAGCGCGAGATTATATGCGCTCATAACAAGGATCACGTTCCGCTTACCAAACTTGGCCACGATTTTGGGGACCAGAATGAAGCAGATGATCATAACAGGCAGGCTGCCGAGGCTGGCGATGGTCATGGCACCGGTGTCATGATAGAACTCCTTATAGATGTAGCTGCGCAGCTGGCTGCTGCCAGTGATGAATAGCATCGAACCAATGGTAGCGATCATGACGCCAATCAGCGGACGGTTCTTGAAGGCAGCCTTCAGAACCTTGCTGTACTCGAACTTCTGGCCGGGTGCGTGTTTTTCATGGACGCGCTCAGGGGTGAAACGACACAGCAACAGATAGCAGACGATAGACAGCACGCCGAAAATAGCAGCCATTAAAGTAAAGCGCTCCGGCATGATGTTGGAGGCTTTATCGAAGCAGAATACCGGAACCATCGACAGTGCGCCGATACCGACTAGCGTGCCGCCGATGCTGCGCGCACGGGACAGCTTGGAACGGTCAATGGGGTCGGTAGAGACAACGCTTGCCATGGCACCGAACGGCATACTGGTTCCAGTATAACTCATGCCGTACAGAATGTAAACGAAAGCGACCCATGCGTGCAGAGCAACACCGGTAAAGGGTACCTTCGAGAAGCAGAGGATACCGGACAGAGCCAGCGGAATCATGAACAGCTTGATCCACGGCTTAAACTTATCACCGCTCTTTCCCAGACGCCAGCGATCCGGGAAAGAACCCATGATGGGGTCGTTGATTGCATCCCACAGGCGTGCCACGAGGAACAGCGTTGCCATCCATGCCGGGCTGATGCCCAGAACGTAGGTGCAGAAGGTAAGGAAGTAGGCGTCCACGAACAGGTTGACAAAGCTGCCGGCCATATCGCCGCAGACATATCCCACCTGATCCAGCACGCCGAAAGGCCGGGTCTTTTTTTCCATGGTGTTTTCTCCTTTTAACAATTCCAATGGTTTCAACGGCCAAACGCTGAGCTCTGCACGCTTGACACTTTTCTGACAAGGCCCATGATATCATATAAAATTTGCAAAATGAATTGCAAAACAGGCATATAATATTGCAAATCCAGCAATCTCGTGTTAGAATATTGACAAAATCAACAAGAAACGGTCGTGATTTTTGTGAAGCTATCCGAAACAGCCCCCTTTTTCGATCTGGTTGCGCAGAAATTCAAGGAAACGGGTGAACGCCTAACACATCAGGAGGTACAGCAGCTCTTACGGGAGAGAGGCCTTTCTGCCGGAAACCTTTATCAGGAAATGGAAATGGACTCCGCTTATGTGGATGCGCACGAAGACATCAGCACCTCCCGGGACGAAGTGCAGCTTCACAGTCACACCTTTTATGAACTGATCTACTGCCACAGCGGCAGTCTGGATTATCTGGTCGGTACGCAGCGTTACCGCCTGCAGCGCGGCGATATCGTCATCATACCGCCGGGCATCAGCCACCGCCCGTTATTCTTGGACCTACTCACGGAACCGTATCGGAGGATAGTCCTTTGGATCAGTTGTAACTTTGCTGCATCGTTTTCCCGGCTGTTTCCCATTTTTCAGCAAAAATCAGAGCATTATCTGGTGCGCACAGCAGGCACCCAGTGGGAAAGTCTGGAGCAGTATTTCCGCGCCACGGTGCAGGAAGCCGGGCAAAAGGAACTGGGATGGGAAGCTGCCATGGTAGCGCAAACCGAGCTTCTCTGTGTTGCGCTTTCTCGTGCAAGGGCAAATCTTCCCCCTCCGCAAAGCGAACAGCGCGAACTGCTGGATGAGATCATGCTCTATATTGAACATCACATGACCGAGAAAATTTCTCTTGAGCGGGCTGCGCAGAGCTTCCACGTCAGTGAAAGCACCATCAGTCAGCTGTTCCGCAAACGGATGGATATCAGTTTTTACCATTTTGTTACGCAGCGGCGGCTCATCGCAGCCAAAAATCTCATCCAAACCGGAGCCTCTCTGGAACAGGCTGCCGCCGACGTAGGCTTTGGCGATTACTCCAACTTTTACCGCGCATTCCGCCGAGAATACGGCATCACTCCGGCCTCTTACCGCCAACTGGTGCGGCAGTGAAGCCAACCGCAAAAACGGCAGAACCATTCAAGAAAGTTCTGCCGTTTTTACATTGGGATACATTCATTCTGAGAACAATCAATAGATTTATATCAACACTGGAACTTCAGTTCAGATAAACCACCACGGCAGTTCCAGCCACAAATTATCCATGGCCTGTTCCTCGGTCTTTTTTGCGCGGCCTTTTGTCAGGTGAAAGTATATCGCCGTACCGATCAAAGGATGTTCCTCGCCATCGGTGAAGCCATAGCGGTACAGCAGATAGGTCTGCTCCCGTTGGGTCAGCCGTTTCAAGGCATCGTACAGTTCCCGGCGCGATTCCTGTTCTTCCATAATGCTCTGCGGCTGCATGGCGTAGGGGTCGGCTATGGCTTCGATGCGCCGCAGTTGTTCCTCTCCCGGCAGAACATCGTCCAGCGAAACGCGCTGGTAGCAGACGCCGTCCTTGTCCTCCGTTACCATCCGCTGCTCAAAAGCAGTAAAGGCATCCCGCACCATGTCCATCATGGCGTTGCGGATGGCAGGAGCCGCGTAGGTCAGGAACTTCATGCCGCGCGCTGCATCGAACTTTGGCACGGCCTTCCACAAGCCCATATTCCCTGCCTGTTTCAAATCGTCCGTGTCAAGGTTCAGGCCGGACTGTGCCAGATTCATGCTGCGGAAAAGGTCATTTGCCACCTTGCCAATAAAGGACTTGTTGTTGTCGATCAGGCTGTCCAGCGCGGCAGCATCGCCTTTCTGCGCCAGCGCACAAAGCCGTTCATTCGTCTGCTTCATGGGCGTTTTCCTGCTCTGCGGCAGACTGCAAGATTCCCAGCAGACCGCTTCGCAGCTGTTCCAGTGCTTCCGGCGTGGCTCCTTCCATACCTGAAACACTGTCCAACATTGCATCCGTCAACTGCTCTGCCGTAATCGTTGGGTGCTGCACATCCTGCCCTTTGGTCAATTCGGTGAACATCTTCTCGGCCACTTTCTTGCTCATGGCTTCCTGTTCGGCGTAATGGCTCCCGATGCCCTTTTTGATTTCCTTGACCGCCGCCATGAAGTACATCTCGATATCGTCAAGATCACCTTGGTATACTGGCTTTCTCCGAAGGCTGATGTCCTTTGCGGCTTTGGCTGCTTCCGGGGTCTTGACCTTTGTGCGCAGCAAGGTGCTCAATGTCGTGAGCATGGCATTCTGTGCCGCGATGCCAGACGCAAAAGTATCATCAAAATACTGCGCTATGCGGTAAGTAAGCTCTGCAAAGCGGGCGTTTTCCAGCAGCAGATTGACCACCTCTGTATTGACACGCCCTGTGTAGAGGTTCTTTGCAGCTTCTACGGACAAGCCCAGTTCGGCAATGTCGTAATTTTTGCGGTCGGGGATGTTGGTTTCTCCCAGCAGGAAATCCGTAGATACGTTGAACAGCCTTGCGATCTTCAGCACCTGCTCATGGGTCAGCGTCCCTTTTGCGCCGCTGATGAAGCGGCTGATGGTGCTTTTGGAGCAGCCGATTTCCTTGGCAAGCTCCGGTTGGCTGATATTGTGCTCTTTCATCAAGTCCGCAAGACGGACGTTGGACGGTGCGGGCAGATATTCCTGTGCCATGTGGTCGGCCCTCCTTTTTGAGCTTTTTCCTCATTATAATACGCTCTGCCGTTTTGTTCAATATACGGTTACCTCTCCGCCCTTGCTGTTGCAGTCCTGCAACCAGTGAGGGCATTTTTCTTTTTCCGTTGCAGTTCTGCCGCTTTTTCGCCTTTTCTGCAAAATTTTCCGTATATTCAGGCAGGAAGCAAAAAAACACCAGAGTTCCCACTTTGGGGTACTCTGGTGCAACGCACGAAACAAAG
>OMCG01000893.1_pt1 | contig 19695 bp, 10 predicted proteins | sample 1674071 | NCBI WGS metagenome assembly OMCG01 (sample SAMEA103958139, study PRJEB25191) | human gut metagenome | biome: human-associated habitat [ENVO:00009003]; feature: intestine environment [ENVO:2100002]; material: feces | place: Germany | collected 2013/2015 | reverse complement strand
TATATTCTGTATATTTCTCTCATATGCACAAGATCTTTGTATAGCTGAACAAATATTACGTTCTAAATTATTTCATTTTACATAAGTTGATTGTGAAATATTTGTTAACATCAACACGGAAGTTGAAATAGCCTTTTAGTGACAAGACTTGACATTTACCATTGAATTGATTATAATAGTATTGAGAAGATCTATCCGTAGCTTTTCTTAGTGTGGCTGACACTTGAGGGACGCATTAGAAATGGTGACGTGTATCCGAAACTGTGAAGTTCATTGCTGCTTGAAAGTATAGTATGCACTGTGCAAAGGCAAAACGCCCTCTGCATGAAAGTTGGTCGACCGCAGCGACTATAAAAATCAGCCTTGCTATGAAAAAGACCGCCCTGAATTATCAGAGCGGTTTTTTGATATGTGCTTGACATTGTCGAAAAAATTGGATATAATGATATCAGCAACGAAACGTTGTCAGAAAACAGGAGTTTTCGGTCAGAACTGACGTAAACTTGATAGTCGTGGCAGTTCTGTTAAGCGATGATACCAAGGGGCGTGCCAAGAGCGTTGCTTGGTTGAGCTTTCGGGAGGGGTTGCACAGTGAAACCTCAACTTGGCTTAGGTGTTTGCCGAAAGAAAATGTGAATGATAAGACGCTGTCTTTTTGACGGCGTCTTTTTTGCCCAATCTCTAGTAGAAAAAGCCCAAAGCCGTGTCCCCTAACCAATCGCCAATGCTTTCAAAAAGGTCAGCCGCCGCACTGCTTAAATAGAACATCATGCTGAAAGCCATGGATATGAGCCATAAAAAGCCTATCAATACACCGCCTTGCAAGCCTGTAAGAGAGCCATTCTGAATGTTTCTGACAAGTACGATAGTACCTCCGATAGCCACCAATACAAAGACACTTCCAAGTATGTATTGCAAAGCGACTAAGACCTCAGAAATAAAGTTCAGAATAAACGCAAGCAAGTATAGAACGCCCTTTAGTATAAACGCAACTATCAGGAAAACTATCTTGAACGGCAATAAAAGTATCGACATTTTTCTCCCCCTTGCATAATTGTCATGTTGTTTTTGTAACTTATCTTCAATATTTTATCATAAAATGCCCTATAAGTCAATTACAGTGCAGCAAAATTTTCATAAAATGCGTTCAGGTGTTGAACGGTGTTTTATGGAACTTTTTGGTGTCTGTATACACATTAATAATGTGGACCCCCAAAAGTTAGTTCAGGTAGGAAAACGGGCGAACACTGTTCGCCCCTACAGTGGATATTATACAAAATTCATGTGGTCAATTTGTGCAAACAAATGATTTATGATTTAATTTGGCAATAATCCATTAATTGTTGCATTTTTTATGCAACAAAAAGAGCATTTTTCAGGGATAAGTAGAAGGCGTCTTAGATACTTGCGGGCACGTACAAGCCCTGTGACTTAGTGAATACGATGAGAGATTCTGGAACAGGCTGTAGAGTACTTGTATCAGGACGTGGGCGTGCATTGTGATATTTTGTGTATACAAAACCTAGGGCATAATACCCAGTGTCATACTCCGAATGCAACTTGAAAATTGAATAAAAAAGGCTAAAACCCACGGCAACAAAATCGTAGGGGCGAACACCGTTCGCCCGCTTGTTTTGTCGTTTCGCTCACTATATCATTTGCATTATCCGCACAAAAAAACAGGAACGAACAAAGTCCGTCCCTGTCTGCGTTTCAATTATGTAAGCGATGTGAAATCATATCTCGCTGTCATTATAACACTCGAACACCTTTTCAGCATGAGCCTTGTCAGCGTCGCTCTGCCTTGTGATAAGGCTAACGATAGGTACAAGAACAAGTCCGAAAAGCATCGCAAATGCGCCTGCGTTGATAGGTGAGGCAAGGTTTATGCCCCAAAGTGTGCCTGTGTGACCTGCAAGGGTGTAGTATGCCATGTGTACGACCGTTATGCCTACTCCTGCGATAAAGCTTGCCATGCAAGCCGCCTTTGTTACGCCCTTCCAGAAAAGTCCGTACATGAACGGTGCAAGAAATGCTCCTGCAAGTGCGCCCCATGAGATAGACATGAGAGTTGAAATTACTGTCTGTGGATTTTCAAGGGTGATTATTGCAAGCACAACTGAGATGATAAGAAATACGGCAATGAAAATTCTCATTGTGATAAGCTGTTTTTTCTCGTCCATTTTTTCTTTCATTATAGGCTTGATAAGGTCGATAGTCAAAGTGGAGCTTGATGTAAGCACAAGCGATGAAAGTGTTGACATTGAAGCCGAAAGCACAAGAACGATAACAAGTCCGAAAAGCAGTGAAGGAAGCTTTTCCATCATAGTCGGAACTATTCCGTCAAAACCGCCCTCCGGAAGTCCGTCAGCGCTCTTGACAAAAAGTCTGCCGAAGCCACCAAGGAAGTAACAGCCGCCTGCTACCACTACTGCAAAGAATGTGGATACGATGGTGCCTGTTTTGATAGCCTTGTCGTCTTTTATTGCATAGAATTTCTGCACCATTTGCGGAAGTCCCCATGTGCCGAGAGAGGTAAGAATAACAACGCCTGCAAGGTTTATAGGGTCAGGACCGAATAGTGACGAATATGCACCCTTGTCGCCATTTGCGTCAGAAATATCACCAAGCAGGTCAAAAGAATTTCCAAGGCCGCCGTTTTCGCCAAGCACTGCAAGAACTACCGCCGCAATGCCTACAAGCATTACTATTCCCTGAATAAAATCGTTCAGTGCTGTAGCTTTGTAGCCACCCATGATAACATACACCGCAGTGAAAACTGCCATGCCGATTATACAATATTTGTAAGGAATGCCAAAGCCCTTCTCAAAAAGTCTTGACAAGCCGTTGTAGACCGAAGCCGTATAAGGGATAAGGAATACGAACACGATAAGTGCCGAAACTATCTTCAAAGGCTTGCTGTTGTATCTCTTTTCAAAATACTCAGGCATGGTCTTTGCCTCAAGGTGTTTTGACATTATCCTTGTACGTCTGCCCAAAACTTTCCATGCAAGCCATGAGCCTATGACGGCGTTTCCGATTCCTACCCATGTGGAAGCTACACCGTAATTCCAGCCGAATTTTCCTGCGTAGCCTACAAAAATTACTGCCGAGAAGTATGAAGTTCCGTATGCAAAGGCTGTGAACCATGCTCCAAGACCTCTTCCTCCCAGTACAAAATCATTGACGCTTGCCGATTTTCTGCGGTAATAAACACCTATGCCTATCATAAGTGCAAGGTATAATACCAATACTATCCACCTTGCTGTCAATCCAATACACTCCTTTTACTTCATGTGTCGCTTTAAAGCTTTTATGCTTTTGCGTTTTTACTTGCTAAAGTACAATGATACTATTATAGTACAAAGCGGAGTATTTGTCAATACGGACAGGCATAAAAAAAGCCACCGCAAAGGGAGATTTTGCGGCAGCTTTTTTGGTAAAAATCACGAAGTTTACCTGTGTAAAACATCATCGTTCATCATGACGGTCGCTTTCGCCTGCGGTGATACAAAGGCACATTGTCACAACGCCCACAAAACCGCCTACCAGCGTTCCTGCAAAAAATTCAAGCATAAAAACACCTCCTGCTGATAGTGTGGGCATTTAGCGAAAATGTTATGCAGATAAAGTGGGCAGGGTATAGAAAACTTATTTCAGTATGCGATCTTTACAGTCAGAGCCATTACAGCGAGAAAAGCGATATTTGCGGCTGTGAAATATGCGAAATATCTGCCTTTGATATGGGGGTGGCTGCGGCATATCTGCTTGTAGGATATAAGGCTTGCCATGGAGGCGATAAGAGTGCCAAGGCCGCCTATGTTCGTTCCTATTATAAGTGCGTTCAGCTTGTTGGTGAAGCCTGAAAGGAGTATAGCGCATGGAACGTTGCTTATTATCTGACTTGCGGCAACAGCAATAAAAAGCTCGTGACCGTTTATTATGCTGCTGAGTACATTGCGGAAAATCTCTACTCTGCCCATATTTCCGATAAAGATGAAAAATCCGCAGAAAGTAAGAAGCAGTGAGTAATCAACTGTTTTAAGCACATTTCTGTAAGCAATGGCAGAGAAAGCAAGTGCGCAGAGGGTTGTTATCTGCCATGGGATAAGCCTTGCAACTGTAAGCAGGCAAAGGACAAAAAGCAGGACGTATCCTGAAAGCTTTGTCTTGTCTTTAGTCGAATATGTATCGAAGTTTTCAGCAGTTATATCTGTCTTGACAGACAGCTTTCCAGACTTTTTACACACTGCAAGCGTCCACAGAAAAAGCATCGCTCCTGCCACAATAGTAAAGGGAAGCATAAGTACAAGAAAATCTTCCAGCTTCATATCTGATACACCAAAAAGGTATAGATTCTGAGGATTGCCTATAGGCGTGAGCATACTGCCAAGATTTGCGGCAATGGTCTGCAGAACGACGATGGGTATGAGAAGCTTGTTGCCTGATTCACCGAGAGTTGAGAGGGCGGTGAGAGTGAGGGGAACAAAGGTCAGAAGTGAAACGTCATTTGTTATGAACATACTTGAAAAGAAGCAAAGCCCCACAAGCACTATGGAAAGCTGAAATGCGGTATTGACTTTGCTTATGATAAATTTTGCACTGCGTTCAAAAATGCCAAGACCTTTGCAGCCCTCGGTCACTGTCATAAGAGAGAACAGAAGTCCAAGTGTTCGGAAGTCGATATAACTTGCATATGCTTTGTCAGGTGTGACGAAAAATGCAGATATAACGGCTAAGAGCATTGCCACTATCAGGACGGTTTCTTTTTTAGCGAAAGTGATCGCTTTGTTTATGTTTTTCATTTTATCATTTCCTGTCGTTGTATTCTTTATTTAGATTATACTACAAAATCAAAAATCTTTCAAGGAGCGAGAATGTCACTGCATTGACGAAAAAAACGCAGTGTGGTATTATAATATCAGAAAAAAAAATTAAAATCGACACAAAGCTGCGGAGATGTTGTTCAGTTTTCTTTTGGAGTTATGTATAATATAGACATAAAATACAAAGGAGGCTGTGAAAAATGAACACAGATAAGATCTACGCAGAACAGTTGGCAAATGAATATGCACCAAAGGACACATCAAAGGTGGTGGCACTTCGCAAGCTCGATAAAAAGGCAAAGCTTCCTGCGAACATTTTTACTTACTCGCTGGGAATACTTTCGGCACTGGTTTTTGGCATTGGAATGTGCCTTGGAATGAGAGTTATCGGAAGCGGCTCAACGGCTTCTTTCGTTGCAGGAATTATCATTGGCATTATCGGCATGATAGGCATGGGAGTTAATCTGCCGATATACAAAAAGCTTCTTGAAAAGGGAAAGCAGAAATATGCTTTTGAGATAATCCAGCTTGCAAAAGAGATAAGTGACAAGTAATTTATGAAAAAGGAACTGAGCTTGGCGGTGATAGTCATTGCGGTGTATATGCTTGTGCACAGCAGGAAGATAAAAACAGAGGGGTGAAGAACTTGAACAAGTCAGAAAGCAAATATTTCAACACGGCAGAGAAAATGGACAAGGCGTTTCTTGATCTTTTGCAAAGAAAGGATTTTTCTTTTATCACGGTAAAGGAAATATGCGAAAAGGCGGGGGTGAACCGCTCCACCTTTTATCTTCATTATGAAACGGTAGGGGATCTGCTGGAGGAAAGTCTTGAATATATGCAGAAAAAATTTCTGGCAAGTTTCAAGGGCAGTCTGAGCGTTATTCCTAAGATAGAAAGCTGTTCATATGAGGAGCTTATGTGGATAAAGCCTGAATATCTGAAGCCGTATTTGCAGTTTATAAAGGAAAATCGTCAATTGTATCGTGCGGCAACGGAACACCCTGCGGTATTTGGTGTTGACACTACATATAAGCGTATGTTCAAACACATTTTTGACCCTGTTATGGAGCGGTTTGGTGTCCCTTTGGACGAGAGGCATTATCTTATGGCGTTTTATCTAAAGGGTATCACAGGGATAATAGAGGAATGGATAAAGGACGGCTGTGAGGATGACATAGAGCATATCACAAAGGTGATAGAGGGATGTATACCGAAATTTGAAAAAAATATGATATTCCCCCTTGACAAGTTTAAATAACCATGTTATAATAACAGTGTTATTATAACATGGTTATTTTCAGGCAGGTGCAAAATGAGAACGGAAACAGCAGGAGTTACAGAAACTCTTATAGAGAGTGCAAAAAAAGAATTTCTTGAACACGGCTTTCAAAATGCAAATCTTCGCAGGATCTCTTCTGAGAGCGGAGTAAGTACGGGGTCTATATATACACGCTTTGGGGACAAGGCTGGACTTTTTTCGGCGGTGGTAAAGCCGGCTGCAGACGGACTTATGGAGTTGTATCTTGAAAGCATAACCGCTGCCACGGAGAGCGGCGACCCTGCGGAGGCGACAAGTCAGGGCAATGAGGGAACTGAGCTTGTGCTGAAATATATTTATGAAAACTTTGACGTTTTCAAGCTTATCTTCTGCCGCTCAGCAGGAACGGAGTATGAGCATTATTTTGACGAGCTTGCTGAGATAGAGGAAAAGTATTACAGGGAGTTTGTAAAGCAGTTTTCAAGGCGTGAAAACATGGTGAGCGACTTCTTTATACACGTTATCTGCCGAACAGGCTGGTCTTATATTTACGAGGTGGTCTCTCATGATCTTTCTTATGATGAGGCGCAGATCTTTATGAAAAGCATAAGAGAGTTCTGCTTCGCAGGCTGGGGGAAAGTTCTGGGGCAGAATTATGAGGATATGGGCTTGTAGGGTCTTGGTGTTGTTCGGGTTTTTAGTAGAACTTTGAGCAGGGAGCGGGACTTCGCATTTCTGCAAAGCAGAAATTGCGCCGCTCCCCTACAGAAAAGATGTCAAAATCATTTGACTTTTTTAACATTTTCAGCAACCCCTTATAGGGTGTTGCTTTTTAAATGGTAATAAGTTAGTTAAACCTAACTTTATAAACAAACAGGAGGTATTGTTGTGAAAAAGAAAGAGAAAAAGAAAAGTTCCTTTGCAGTTCTTATGCACTATGCAGGCGGACATAAGTATTATTCCTACGCTTCTGCTGTTCTTGCTGTAATAAGTGCATGGATAGCACTGATACCGTTTTATGATGTTTGGCGCATCATAAAAGAGATACTCAGGGTAAGACCTGATTTTTCAAAGGCGGAGAACATAAGCCGATACGGCTGGGAGGCTGTGGGCTTTGCACTTCTTGGAATGGTGTTTTATATCGCTGCGCTAATGTGTTCTCACAAGGCAGCGTTCAGGGTGCAGGCTAACATGAGAGTGAGCATGATGAAGCATATTATGAAGCTTCCGCTTGGTTATGTTGAAGCTGAGGGAACAGGAAAGATAAGAAAGATAGTTATGGATTCAAGTACGTCAACGGAAACCTATCTTGCCCACAATTTCCCTGACAAGGCTGTTTCAATGGCGACCCCTGTGGGTCTGCTTGTTATGATGTTCATATTCGACTGGCGGCTTGGTCTTATTAGCCTTATCCCTGCGTTCATTGCATTTGTGCTTATGGGCACGCTTATGATGGGTCCTAAAATGGCGGAGGATATGAAGCAGTATCAGAATGCACTTGAAAAAATGTCATCTGAGGCGGTGGAGTATGTTCGTGGAATACCTGTTGTAAAAACCTTTGGTCAGACGATATTTTCTTTCAAGCGTTTCAAGCTTGCTATTGACGAATATGAAAAGTGGACTCTTGGATACACAAAGAACATGATGCTTCCGATGATATGCTTCACCACTGCGGCGAACGGCATTTTTGCGGCGCTTATAATTGCGGCTTTCAAACTCACTTCCCATGGAGTTACGGACGAGTTTGTTCTTAATCTTTTCTTTTATGTGATAATAACTTCTATTCTTACTGTAACGCTTATGAAGATAGCATATGCAGGAGAGTCACAGATGTTGGTGGACGACGCTGTGAACAGAATGTATTCTATTCTTGAAACTGAGCCGCTTGCTGAGACAAAGAGCGGTGAAACTCCAAAGGACTCATCTATCCAGCTTGACAATGCGGTGTTTGCTTATGACAATGCAGAGAGCAACGCTGTTGACGGAATAACGATGAATATAAAGGCAGGAGAGCATATTGCGGTAGTAGGTCCTTCAGGGGGAGGAAAGACCACCCTTTGTTCCCTTATCGCACGTTTCTGGGACGTAAAGAGCGGCTCTATAAAGATAGGAGGGGCAGACGTGAGAAACATTCCGTCAGAGGAGCTTATGAAGTATGTTTCATATGTTTTCCAGGACAGCAAGCTTCTTAAAATGAGTATTCTCGACAACGTGCGAATGGGCAGACCTGACGCCACGGACGATGCGGTTATGCAGGCGCTTCGTGACGCACAGTGCATGGATATAATCGAGAAGTTCCCTGAGGGTGTTGATACTATGATAGGCTCAAAGGGCATATACGTTTCGGGGGGCGAGTGTCAGAGGCTTTCTATTGCAAGGGCGTTTTTGAAAAATGCGCCTGTGCTTATACTTGACGAGGCGACGGCTTTTGCCGACCCTGACAACGAGAGGTCTGTTCAGCAGGCTTTTGAGAGGCTTTCAAAAGACAAGACAGTTATAATGATAGCACACAGGCTTTCAACGGTAACAAATGCAGACCGCATTTACGTTCTTTCTGAGGGCAGGATAGCAGAGAGCGGAAAGCATGAGGAACTTATAGAGCAGGGCGGGATCTACAGCCGTATGTGGAACGAATACAACAGGTCTGTAAGCTGGCAGGTCAGAAAGGCAGGTGTTTGATTATGAGCTTCACGGAAAAATTAAAACACAAATATGCCCTTTCAGACAAGGGTGCAAAAGGCATGATAAGGGCGTTTATTGCTGTTACGCTTGCTAACCTTGTGCTTATGCTCCCTGTGGGGCTTTTATATGTGCTTTCCTCATATCTTCTTGAGGGAGAGCTTCCAAGAGATAAGTTCTGGCTTTTTGTCGGGGCGATAGTGGGAGTGCTTTTGCTTATTGCCCTTACAACGCTGTTTCAGTATAAGTCCACGTTTTACTCTACATATGTTGAAAGCGGTGTAAGACGAAGGACGCTTGCGGAAAAGCTCAGGAAGATACCCCTTTCATACTTTGGCAAGAAAGATCTTGCCGACCTTACGAACACTATCATGACGGACTGTGCAATGATAGAAACAGGCTCTTCGCATTGGATACCTGAGCTTGTGGGCGGTATCGTCTCCACTACTATCATTGTTATAAGCTTGTTTTTCTTTGACTGGAGAATGGCTCTTGCTTCAGTTTGGGTAATGCCGGTAGCATTTATGATAGTTATTTCTTCAAAGAAGGTTATGTCAAGGATACACGAAAAGACGATGAAATATCGTATAGATTGCATTGACGGCATTCAGGAGGGGCTTGAAACTCTCCGTGACCTGCGTTCATACAACATGACAGAGAAATACTCTGAGGGGCTTGAAAAGAAGATAAAGGCTGTGGAAAAGCACGCTATCGTGGCGGAGTTTGCAAATGCGGTATTTGTATGCTCAGCGCAGATGATACTAAAGCTCGGTATTGGAACTGTGGCTGTTGTGGGAAGCTCGCTTCTTGTAAAGGGTGAGATAACGGTGCTGACGTTCTTTATGTTCCTGCTGGTGGTAACAAGAATGTATGAGCCGCTTCAGATAGCGCTTCAGAATTTGGCTGCTATAATAAGCCTTGACGCAAACTGCAATCGTATGGACGAGATACTTTCGCACGAGGAGCAGTCGGGCAGTGATAAGCTTGACAACAAGGGTTATGATATCACATTCGACCATGTTGCTTTCTCATACAAGAGTGAAGAGCAGGTGCTTTCTGATGTAAGCTTCACTGCAAAGCAGGGGGAGATAACAGCGCTTATCGGTCCGTCTGGCGGAGGAAAGACCACTGTTGCAAGGCTTGCGGCAAGATTTTGGGATAATGACAAGGGTAAGATAACTGTTGGCGGAATGAATGTTGCAGACGTTGACCCTGAGAAGCTTTTGTCACTTTACTCTATCGTTTTCCAAGATGTAACGCTGTTTAACAACACTGTTATGGAGAATATCAGGATAGGCAGAAAGGACGCAACGGACGAGGAGGTTATGGCGGCGGCAAGGCTTGCACACTGCGAGGACTTTGTTGAGAAGATGCCTGACAAGTGGAACAGCATGATAGGCGAGAACGGCTCGGAGCTTTCGGGCGGTGAAAGACAGCGTATATCCATAGCGAGAGCATTTCTAAAGGACACTCCTATCATTCTTATGGACGAGGCTACGGCTTCTCTGGACGTTGACAACGAGTCGCTTATACAGGAGTCTATTGCAAAGCTTATACATAACAAGACTGTGCTTATAATAGCACACAGAATGAGAACTGTTGACGGTGTGGACAAGATAGTTGTGCTTAAAGACGGCAAGGTGGCTGAGACAGGCTCGCCTGAGGAGCTTAAAAAGGCTAACGGAATCTACAAACACATGGCTGAGATGCAGCTTTGCTCGGAGAAATGGAAATACTGATATGAATAGAAACCACCGCTGGGAGGAAAGCTCTCGGCGGTGGTTTTGGTTTGTTTGCGTATTATTTTGCGGAGATGTTTCCGCTTTCTGATTTTTTGATAAGACCTGCGGTGAGAGCTTTTTTCAGGGTGTAGCTTATTACGCTCTCCGTTATGCCCACAGCTCTTGTGTAGCCGAATTTCTTGGCTGTTTCTCTTATGAGGTCGGCTTCTGAAAGGCTTATCTGCTGGCAAAGCACTTCTTTCACGGCGTTTATTATCTCCTCGGAGGGGATATCCTCCATGCTTCGCTTGTTGGTATCGTCGCTTGTGCGATAGATAGAATAGCTTTCAGGGGATTGCCCCTCTTTCCAAAGGAAAACTCTGTTTTCATCGGCTGTGGCGAATGGTGAAACGCCTTGTGCGGCATCGGCAAAGACGCTTTCCACTCTTGAGCCGCTTCGTGTTATGCCCCATGCGGTGAAAACTTTTCTCATGAAAAGCTTTTCGCTTATTGGTGCTTCGACAGCGATTATCTTTTCGGCTGTTTCCCTTATTTTCTGCTTGTTTTCGGGTTTATAAAAGTCATCAGATGTACCCATTATGTCAATATCTGCGGCCACATAGGGCTGTGCAAAGGCTGATGTGAGGGCGGAAGCTTCTTCTTTTTCAAACTGCGATGTGGAATAGACGGCAGGCTTTGAGGGGGGAGCGGTTTCGGCTTCATGCTTTGGTGCGCTGTCTATGGCGGCTTTTATGTTTCCCAGAACTCGGTCCTTATCGTCAAACCAATCGAGCGTCCACACTCTCAGGATATTCCAGCCAAGACCGTTAAGCACGCTTGGCTGTAGGATAAATCTATCCTGTGCGGTTGAGCTGTGGAGAGTGTTTTCGCCATCAAGGAGTATGCCCAAGAGATACTCCTTTTCGTTGTCAGGGTCGATTATGCCGATATCAACTTTGAACTCGGAGCTTCCGATATTGCATTTCACCCCATAGCCAAGCTCTTTTATGGCTTTTGCGATACACTCTGTTACAGTGCTGTCGCTTGTGCTTTTTGTGGTGCTGTGGGCTGTTACGGCAAGCTTTCCACGCTCGGCAAACTCCAGGAAGCCTTTAAGTCCTGCAACGCCCTCGGAACGTGTTCTTGAAAGGTCTATCTGCTCAGGGCGGAGGACAGAGTAGACTATCATGGCTTTTCTTGCACGGGATATTGCTACATTAAGTCTTCGCCAGCCGCCGTCACGGTTGAGAGGGCCGAAGTTCATTGAAACTTGTCCCTTTTCGTCAGGACCATAGCCGACGGAGAAGAGTATAACGTCACGTTCGTCGCCCTGGACGTTTTCAAGGTTTTTGATGAAGACCGGCTCTGGTGACTTTCTGTCAAGCTCTTCAAGCTCAGGGTGGTTTGCCCACTCTTCGCAGAGCATATCGTCAATGAGATTTTGCTGAACGGAGCTGAATGTTACAACACCTATGCTGTCATTGCGGAGCTTTTCATCGCTCATTCGTCTTATTATCTCGTCAACAACGGCTCTTGCTTCCGCCTTGTTCTGCTTTGTTCTGCCCTTGTCATAGTGACCCTCGGGGTGGATAATGCTCACCTTTGAAATGAGGTCGTTATGGGACGGGAATGTGAGAAGCTTATTGTCATAGTATTTCATGTTGCTGTAGGCAATAAGGCTCTCGTGGCGTGAACGATAATGCCATTTGAGATACTGCTGCGGCATGGAGATAGCAAGGCAATCGTCAAGGAGGCTTTCAAGGTCTTCTTTTTCGCTGTTTTCTTCGTCTATCCGATTTGAGGAGAAGAAGTTTGTTGGCGGGAGCTGTTTAGGGTCGCCCACAATAACAACGTTCTCGCCCCTTGCGATAGTGCCTGCGGCTTCGGCTGTTGGCAGCTGTGAAGCTTCGTCAAAGATAACAAGGTCGAATTTCGGGAATGACGGGTCTATATACTGTGCAACTGATATGGGGCTCATGAGCATACAAGGGCAGAGCTTGCGGAGAAGATTTGGTATCTTATCGAAAAGGCTTCTAAGTGACATCATTCTGCCGTTGCTCTTTATGGCACGTTTGAGTATGCCCATTTCAGAGGTGGAAGCGCAGGCTGAGCCTTGGGCAGGTATTTTTGCGGAAAGACGAGCCAAAAGCTCCTGTATAGTCAGGCGTGAGAATTTATCGAGAGTGTCTTTGAACTGTGTGATAAGGTCGTTTGCACTGTTACTGCTGAACTGGCTAAGACGTTTATCGCCGTTTATTATCATAAGTGCAAGCTGATAATTTACTGTGCAGGAGAATGCTTTTTCTACGTTTTCGCTGTCAACATTGCCTGTGCGGTAGCTTTCGCTGACACCTGAAAGTCCGTTGTCTGAAAGCTCTTTGTCAACGCTGTTGAACTGGGCGGCATATCTAAGCTTATCGGCGTTTTCGGCATAGGTATTAAGCTTTTCTGCAGATAAGCCAAGCCAATCTGCACTTGCTTCTATGGCGGTCATGTTGGCTGAGAAGTTGTCCTCAAAGGCTGAAAGCTTTTCAAGGAACGAGGAGAGAGCCTGTCCTTCAGAAGTGCAGTTTGCTTTTCCGATAGTCTGAGCCATTTGTGCAAGGTCAGCACCCGCTTTCTGCTTAATGGCATTCATAATGCTGTCGGTTTTTGAAACGGCTTTTTCAAGGACATTCCAATCGGTCTGCTCGTTCATGTAAATACCTGTGAGAAGCGCTGTTACATCTGACGGCAGGCTTCGCAGGAAGTCTTTCTTTTCGCTTATGGTGCAAAGCTTATCGAGAATTTCACCAAGGTTTGCTTTTGTAACGGAAGCAGGGTCTTTGGCGTGGAGCTTTATTCCCTTTGTGAGCTTTCCAAGCTTTATGGCTTTTGGCAAAAACCAGCTTTGCTCTGCCTGCTTATAGAGCATTTTCGATTCTGACGCAGGAAGGTCAAAAATGCTTTTTTCAAAATGGCTGAGGATATCGGTGCAGAGAGCGGTATACTCTTTTCCTATGGCAAGAGTATCTTTGATCTTTTGCAAGGTGATATCATAGTGAGGTGCGCAGAGAAGTCCGTCAAGAAGTTCACCGTCAGCGGTGGAAGCTTTGTATATGTCAGAAAGCATTTTTACTGCTGTCTTGTCAAGGTCGCCGCTGTAGCTATAAGCCTGTGCGAGAGTTTGTGCGCACTTAGAGGAAGCGGTGGCTTTTTGGGCAAGGTCGGCGGCTTCAGTGTGGAACTTGTCACGCTGTTCCATAGAATATGATGTAATGCCGATATCTTTAAGTGGGAAGTCGGCAAAGTCGCCTGTTTCGGCTATGGCTATTGAATATCTATGCACAAGGTCGCTGAAGCGGTCGAGAGTTTCCTTTGCTATATTTGTGAGAATATCTTTTGAAACTGATATTTTGTCTTTTTCGGATATACTGCGCTCATAGGCTGATATAGCTTCATAAAGGGTCACACCACAGTTACGCTTTTCGTGAAGTGCGGTTATGGTATCGTTGAGCTGGGCTTTCTGAGCTTTGAGCCTTGCGGCTTCGGCTGAATACTCCTCGGGAGATTTTATTTTGCCCACTTCAAGGGCTTTGTCAAGCTCTGCAAGGACAGTGGTCTTGTTTGTTTTATTGGAGTGGAGTTCAAGGCAGAACGGGTCAAGACCCAGATTTGCAAGACGTTTCTGCACCACGTTGAGGGCTGCCATTTTTTCGGCAACGAACAGCACAGACTTGTCATTGTAGAGGGCATTTGCTATCATATTTGTGATAGTCTGAGATTTTCCTGTTCCCGGAGGGCCGTGAAGGACAAAGCTTTGTCCGCTTCCTGCTGCGGCAATGGCGGCAAGCTGTGAGGAGTCTGCGCTCATTGGCACTGCCATGTTTTCAAGGTCAAGATCGGAATCTATATTCTCAGGGGTTATGCTTATATCCTCAGGGGCATAGGTGAGAGAACCAGCCATAAGGCTGGACACCACCTTGTTTTGGCTTATCTCCTCTGAGCGGTTGCGAAGGTCGTTCCACATTACGAACTGGCTGAACGAGAACAGACCGATAAAGGCATATTCCTCGATGTTCCAACGCTTTTTGCCCATGACAGCCTGACGGATAGTATTGAAAACAAGGGGCAGGTCAATGCCATGTTCGTCAAGTGGTAGAGGGTCAAGACCTGTGATACTGATGCCATGGTCTTGGCGGAGATATTCAAGAAGTGTGACGTTTATCTGAGTTTCTTCCTGTCTGCTCCTTATTATATAGCCCTTATTGCGTGTGTTGCGGACGATATCTATCGGTATGAGCACGAGAGGTGCATAGCGTGGCTTTTCGGAAAGGTCGCTTTCATACCAGCGGAGAAGTCCCAGAGCGAGGAAAAGGGTGTTGCTGCCGTTTTCCTCCATGCTCACCTTTGCGGAGCGGTAGAGGCTTTTAAGGGCAGAGTCAAGGTCAGTTTCGCTGAGGAAAGTTCTTATGCGGTTGTTTTTGAACTCGTTCTCGGCGATATTTGTCACAAGGTCCTTTTCGTTCTCGATAGCGAATATTTTTGCGTCACGAGTGGAAACTGTCCACTCGGTAGGTATTTCCATGATACGGAAATCACTTCCACTTGCAAGCTCGTCCTCAAGCTTTCCAAGGTCTGCGGTCATAAGCTGCATGGTGTTCTTTGTAACACGGAAGTTCAAAAGAGAATTTCGCAGGCTGAAATCAAGGAGCTTTCTTTCCCATATACGCATTTTTGTGACGGGCTTATCGTTGCCCTCTGCCACTTTGCCAAGAAGAGAGCTGTTAAGCTCGGAGGGGGCGAGAATCTCTTTTGGCTTGTCGGATTCTTCGGCAAGCTGCATACCTGAATAGGTTTGCTCGGGACGCAGTGGGATAGGTCTTATGCCACTTCCACGGGTGCGGATAATGTCTATGACGCACTGAAATTCCATGTTGCTTATATGGTCTTTGCCGTGTTTCATGGCATGGTCGAAACGCTCGACATCGTGAACGTTGCTGTCAACAAAGTCTGTACACTCCACAAGGAGCATTTCTTCGGCATTTTCTGCAATGCGCTTTTCAATGGCGGAAACATCGTCGACGCAACAATCTGCGAAAGTTTCGTTTTCAAGCCAACAGCCGCAGAATGCGTGACCTGTCATGAAAAACAGCAGAGGGTGAAGTCCCACCGCTTCAAGGCAGGCGGCATAAAGCACCGCAAGGTCAAGACAAGTGCCCATTTTTTGCTCCAAGACCTTATGCGGCAGGCGTATCCTCTGACCTATGACTTCATAGCTTGCAGGGGGATCGTTGTAGACTATTTTCTGCTGAACAAGGGCGGCAAAAATTGCTGCCATTTGAAGCTTCACGTTGTTTGGGTTGTTGGTCTGATAGCCTGTGAAAGAGGGGTCGCCTTTCCACTTTTTCAGGAACGTGGAAGCGTCATGAATAACTGGGGAGAGCGCAGGGTGATTTGGTGTAACAAATGCGGCTATCATCTCAGGCATTATGTTCAAACCGCTCCACTGATCGCAGGCGAGAAGCTCTATAGTGTTCTGATAGGTGAAGATATTTTCGCCATTTTGAAGCACCTCAATGGTGATATTGCCCACCATTTTTTCTGTAAGAGAGAAAAGAAGATCTGTGTTGGTAGATATCCTCACGGGGGATATTTCGGCAGAACTTTTTGCGGGGATAGAGCCGATATAATATGTAAATTCCTTTGCAAACTCAGGCTCAAAGGTTATTTTAAGGCTGATATTCTCAAGGACTTCCTCTGAGTTGTTATTTACTACAAGGCTCCTTATGACAGGGACATAGTTTTGCTGCATGGCAAAGTTTATAGATGCGTTTATGTGTCCGCCGACAGTGACGATATTATCCACTTTTACCCCTCCGACAATAATTTTTTTAATAAGGAACACCGAACAAGGAGCGTGCGGTGCAGTCATATATACTCATTATAGCACAAATAAACACATTGTGCAATATTTTTCCTGAGGACAGGATATGCTATATAAAAAGTAAACCCATTGTTCATAGTATCTTTATTGAATAGGTGGGAGGGTTGTGCTATAATACACTTTGAAATTCAATAGAAAATATGGAAAGGTGAAAGCTATGGAAAGAATACTTGATTGGAACAAATATCTTGATACTGCGGCGAAAATGGTTTCTGAGGGAATCGTTATGCTCAAAAATGAAAATAATGCTCTGCCACTTGATACAGACAAAGAGGTGGCTGTTTTCGGACGCATACAGTTTCATTATTATAAAAGCGGAACAGGCTCGGGAGGAATGGTGAACGTTACTAAGGTAGTGAACATTCTGGACGGGCTTATTGATAACGGTGTAAAGGTCAATGAGAAGCTTCTTGACACATACAGAAAATGGGACAAGGAAAACCCATTCGACTTAGGCGAGGGCTGGGGCGGAGAGCCTTGGTCGCAGAAAGAGATGCCACTTGACGAGGGGCTTGTCAAAGAAACTGCAAAAAGCTGTGAAACTGCCATTGTGATAATAGGCAGGACGGCAGGCGAGGAGCAGGACAACAGGCTGGAGGCAGGCTCTTATTTGCTAAGCGATGACGAGATAGCTATGCTCACGGTGGTGAGGGAAAATTTCAAGAAAGTTGTTTTGCTTCTTAACGTGGGAAATATCATCGATATGACCGACATAAACAGAATTGCCCCTGACGCTGTGCTTTATGTTTGGCAGGGGGGAATGACAGGCGGAAAGGGTACAGCGGACGTTTTGACAGGAAAGGTCAGCCCAAGCGGAAAGCTTCCTGACACTATCGCATACAAGGCGTCGGACTACCCTTCGGACGCTAATTTCGGCAGGGAGGAAAACAGGGATATTTACGCTGAGGATATTTATGTGGGATATCGCTATTTTGAGACTTTTGCTAAAGAAAAGGTGCTTTATCCGTTCGGATTTGGTCTTTCATACACTGCGTTTGAGATAAAGACGGAAAAGGCTGAGATAACAGAGGGGGCTGTGAAGCTTTCTGTATCGGTGAAAAATATCGGTTCTTACAAGGGCGAAGAGGTAATAGAGGTCTACTGCGAAGCTCCGCAGGGAAGGCTCGGCAAGGCGGCTAGAGTGCTTTGCGGCTTTGAAAAGACCAGGGAGCTTGTACCACAGGAAGAGCAGGTGTTTGAGATAGCAGTGGATATCGCAAAGCTTGCTTCTTATGACGATTCGGGTGTGACGGGCAACAAGTCATGCTATGTGCTTGAAGCAGGGGAATATAAATTCTATGTGGGCAGTGACGTGAGAAGTGCTGAATATGCTTGCAGTTTTGAGCAGGGTGAGGATCTGGTAACAGAAAGGCTCACTCAGTCGCTTGCTCCTGTGGAGAGTTTTGAGAGGATAAAGCCTGTTTGCGAGGGCGGAGCTTTCAGCATTGGCAGAGAGGCTGTGCCTGTATCTGAGGTAGACGAAAGTGCAAGGCGTTTGGAGAAACTCCCGAAAGAGATAGCATACACTGGTGACAAGGGCATAAAGCTTTGGGACGTTAAGAACGGCAAGAACACCATGGACGAATTTATTGCACAGCTTTCAGACTATGACCTTTCCTGCATTATAAGGGGCGAGGGCATGGGAAGCCCTAGGGTCACTGCCGGTACGGCTTCGGCGTTCGGAGGAGTGTCGGAAAATCTCAATGGCTTTGGCATACCTGCTGGCTGCTGTTCGGACGGTCCGTCGGGCATGAGACTTGACTGCGGCACAAAGGCTTTCAGCCTGCCGAACGGCACTATGATAGCTTCCTCGTTCAACAAGGAGCTTACAAGCGAGCTTTTCACTTTTATGGGGCTTGAAATGGCGGCTAACAAGGTGGACTGTCTGCTTGGCCCTGGAATGAACATTCACAGACACCCTTTGAACGGCAGAAACTTTGAGTATTTCTCGGAAGATCCTTTTCTTACGGGCAAAATGGCGGCGGCTGAGTTAAAGGGCATGGCTGGTGCAGGAGTGACAGGTACGATAAAGCACTTCTGTGCGAACAATCGTGAGACAAACAGGCATTTTATCGACTCGGTGGTATCGGAAAGAGCACTCAGGGAGATATATCTAAAGGGTTTTGAGATAGCGGTAAAAGAGGGAGGAGCTTCCTCTGTTATGACCACATATGGCAGAGTAAACGGCTTGTGGACGGCAGGAAACTTTGACCTTAACACAGTGATACTTCGTGAGGAATGGGGCTTCAAGGGCTTCACCATGACGGACTGGTGGGCGAACATAAACGTTCGTGGAAAAGAGCCTGACAAGACGGATCTTGCAGCTATGGCTAGGGCGCAGAACGATGTTTACATGGTTTGTCCTGACGGAGAAAAGAATGACGATAACACGCTTGCCGCCCTTGAAAATGGCGGTATAGAGAAGTGTGAGCTTCAGAGAAATGCGGCGAACATATGCGGATTTCTTCTTCACACTAATGCTCTTAAGCGTGCGGAGGGTATAGGAGATACTGTCAAGGTGATAAACCGAGAGGACGAGGAGCAGGAGGACGACAAGCCTGTACAGTTTTATAAGGTAGACCGTGACATAACTCTTGACCTTAGTGATGTTGACACAAAGAAAGGCACTTCTTATAGCTTTGCTCTTGACCTGTCAAACTTCGGTATTTACAGGGTGATAGTTACGGCAAGCTCTACGCAGAGTGAGCTTGCGCAGATACCTATGACGCTGTTCAGCATGGGTACTGCGGTGGGTACGTTCACGTTCAACGGCACTGGTGGCAAGGCTGTTTCAATGGAAAAGGAAACGCCTATGTTCTCACGTTTCACAACTTTCAGGATATACTTTGCGCAGAATGGGCTTGACCTGCACAGTATCAGGTTTGAGCTGACGGACAAGGAACGTTGATTTAAGGCTGACGTTATGTTTTGTGCAAGTGAATAAACAGCAAGATCGGTCAGTAGATCCCAAATGGGATTACTGACCGATCTTTTTGTGGTATTTGTGGGTGATTTGGTCATGAAAAAAGGACTATCAAACGATAGTCCTGAAATTGGTTGCGGGAGCTGGATTTGAACCAACGACCTTCGGGTTATGAGCCCGACGAGCTACCGAACTGCTCCATCCCGCGATATTTTTTTGTGCTCTCTCTTGAGTGCTTATTTATTATATCACAAATGAATGTGAATGTCAATACCTTTTTTGCAATTTTTTTATTTTGACTGAAAACTCTTGACTATTGTATCCAAATCGGGTATAATATATACGATATCGGGGTGTGG
>OMCG01000888.1_pt1 | contig 19756 bp, 20 predicted proteins | sample 1674071 | NCBI WGS metagenome assembly OMCG01 (sample SAMEA103958139, study PRJEB25191) | human gut metagenome | biome: human-associated habitat [ENVO:00009003]; feature: intestine environment [ENVO:2100002]; material: feces | place: Germany | collected 2013/2015 | reverse complement strand
CCACCACGTTGACGATGGCCAGCACCGGCACGCCTCGGCTCTTTGCCAGCTTGAGAGCCGCCAGCGTGTCGCTGGTCTCACCCGACTGGCTGATGATGATGGCCAGATCGTTTTTGTTCAGGATGGGGTCGCGGTAGCGGAACTCGCTGGCGATGTCCACTTCGGCGGGGACGCGGGCAAGCGCTTCGATGGCCGACTTGCCCACCATGCCCGCGTGCATGGCCGTGCCGCAGGCCACCAGATGGATGGTGCCGATGCCCCGCAGCGTTTCATCCGACAGCTCCGGGATGCGCAGGTCGGGCAGGCCGTTCTCCACGCGGGGGCTGACCGTTGCTGTGATGGCAGCGGGCTGTTCGTTGATCTCCTTGAGCATAAAGTGCGGATAACCGCCCTTTTCCGCCGCTTCCATGTCCCAATCGGCGGTCAGGACCTCCCGCTCCACCGGCTCGGCGAACTCGTTGTAGAAGCGGATGCCCTCCCGCGTCACGACGGCAAGGTCGCCTTCTTCGAGAACGCTGTAGCGGCGGGTATACTTGAGCAGGGCCGGGATATCCGACGCCACGAAGTTTTCCCCTTCGCCCCAGCCGACGATGAGCGGGCTCTCCCGCTTGACGGCAAAGACGGTATCCGGGAAATCCCGGAAGAGCACGGCCAGCGCGTAGCTGCCGCGCACCATGCTCAAAGCCTCGTGGATGGCCTGCAGCGGCTCGCCCTCGTAGCAGCTGTCGATGAGCTTGACCAGCACTTCGGTGTCGGTCTCGCTCTCAAAGGTGTAGCCCTTCGCGATGAGCCGCTCCTTCAGGATGCCGTAATTTTCAATGATGCCGTTGTGCACGATGCTCACACGCGGCGTCGAATGCGGATGGCTGTTCACATCGCTGGGTTCGCCGTGGGTGGCCCAGCGGGTATGGCCGATGCCGCAGCCGCTCTCGGCCAGGGCCTGCAATTCCAGCTTTTTGCGCAGCTCAGCCAGACGGCCCTTGCTCTTGACCACGCGGATGCCGCCGTCCAGTGCCAGCGCGACACCGGCGGAGTCATAGCCGCGGTACTCCAGCTTTTCCAGACCATCCAGCAGAACGTTCTGCGCGTTGCGTTTGCCAACATAACCAACAATGCCACACATACAAAATACCTCCAGACCGACAGCCCGGCGCTCAACATGCGCACAGAACAGCTGTCAGCTTCTCTTCCAGTTTATGTTTTTGTATGGCTTGCGTGAAAGGGGATCTGTTACGGTATTGCTGCCGCTTTTTGCCCCTTGCTGCGATCGGTATAGCCTGTTCGACCGGAGAAACATCCGCCGAATCGTTCGATGATTCCTCTCCTCGTCACCCTCACGGCTGTCACCCGCGTGGCCCGGCGCTTTGTGTCAACAAAAAGTCCACATTCCTTCTTTCGATGCCCTCTCAGGCAAAGCCTGATTGCTTTGCCTGAGAGGGTCACCTCCCCAGCATCTTATGCAGCCTTGGCTGCCAGACCAGGCGGTAAACCTGCAATAGATTATGGATGGCCCGGTCGTAGAGCAGAAAGGCCACATTGCCCATGGCCAGTGTGCTCAGCGAGACGACCCACGCTGTGGTGCGCAGCTCCTGCGAGATGCTGCCCGCCGGAACGAGCAGCAGCACCAGCCCGTACATCGCCGCCAGTGCCCCATTGCAGAGCAGCAGCTTGCACACGCCCCGCAGCAGCTTCGGGCGGATGCGTTCGAACTTCGGCTTGACCAGCGGGTAGTACCCCAGCAGGAAAACGAAGACGAGGGCCACCTCTTTGTCCGGCACGAACAGCAGGCTGAGCAGGCTCACCGCGCCGTAGGCCGTAAGGGCCATCTTCATGCCGCACTCCATGCAGACCGTGGCGATGAGCAGGCTGGCTGCGGCCGGTGCAATGAACATCAGCACCGGCACCACGGCCCCCAGCAGCATCAGCGCGACACTCAGCGCCGCCGCCATGCCGCAGTAGGCCATAGCCCAGCTGCTGCGGCCCTTCACGGCAGCTCCCAGCGCACCGGCTGGTTCTCGGCATCCAGCGGGTCCACCGCATGGCGCAGGCCGAGGATCATGATGTTGTCGATGAGTGACTTGTTCAGTTTGACGTCCAGCATCCCGTAGGCGCGGACCAGGTCGTTCGCTGCGGCCAGCGCCTGCCGCCGGGCATTTTCCATGGCGGCATCCTCCTCATTGATGCCATTGACCAGAAACACATTGTACCGGCCCACCTTGCGGTCCTTTTCCACCCGGCTGGCCTTATCCAGCAGGTAGAACACCCGCCCGATGCAGCTGCCGATGTAGCGCATGCTCTTGCGCTGGCTGGGGTCATCGGTGGCGAGGGTGGAGTAGAGCGCACCGTAGATGTTGCTCATCGGCTCAGCCGCCACGCTGTAGTTCTTTGCGTTCAGGTTCATCTGGACCACGGCCTGGGCCTGTTCCTGCCCAAACAGACGTTCCAGCGCAGGGTTTTCGTTCACTGCCTTCTCGTAGGCGCGGCGCAGGAGAGCGTGATCCACCGCGCGGAACAGCTGGTTCCGGAGCGGCAGCTCGTCCCAGCGGCGGTCCTGCAGCTTATGCCAGCCCATCATCACTTCCACCTGTGCCGCCAGGCGGATGCCCTGGGTCTGGCACATCATCTGCCTGTAGCAGAGCGTACCGGGCAGACGCTGGTTGACGCAGGTGGCTGACCGGCCGGCCAGACTGTCCGCCAGAAGCGCGAACAGCACACCGTTGTGTTGCAGCAGCCGACAGGAGTAGAACCCGTAGCTGCGGCTCATCTGCCAGCGCACCCCCCGTAGATACCACAGATATGTGTTATAATCGCGGATGGTAAGCTCCGGAAGATAGGGTCTCATACGCCCTTCCATTGCCGTCCTCCCTTTCCAGCAGCCTCGCGCTGCATGTTCTTACAATAGTACAAGTAATGGTACAAGTATACCTTTTTTCGGTCTTTGATGCAACTGACGAAATGTAAAAGATTCGCACCTTGTCAGCCCCGGAAAAGCAACAGCCGCACCAAACTTTCCCGTTCAGTGCGACTGTAAAGTATTACTTTTGCTTATTTTTTCTCGAAACGGCCGGTGGAACGCTTGCCGTCAAAGCCCTGTTTGGGCATGGGCTTCGCCTTGTGCTCAAACTTCGGGGCCTCGTAGTACATATACAGCTGGCAGGGGATCATGCCGTTGTACATCTTGCGGCGCTTGTTGGCCCGTTTGCCGTAGTGGCTCTCGAACTCCATGTCGGCGGTGATGGCGTAGACGCCCGCGCAGGGGTGGGCTTCCATCTGGCGGCCCAGCGTCCGGGCCAGCTGAGCGGCCCCCTCGATGGTGCTCATCCGCTCGCCGTACGGGGGGTTGGTCAGGACGATGGCTTCGGGTCTGGCCTCAAAGGCCGCCACATCGGCCACCTCGAAGTGGCAGCGCTTTTCCACACCGGCCAGCTTGGCGTTGGCGTTGGCCAGCGCCACGGCGGCGGGGTCGATGTCATAGCCAAAGGCCTCAAAGCCGACATCCAGCTTGGATTCGGCCAGAGCCTTCTGGCGCTGCTCCGCCCAGATGGACGCGGGCACGAAGCTGTACCGCTCGGCGGCAAAGCGGCGCTTCAGGCCGGGGGCGATGTTCATGGCCTTCTGGGCCGCTTCGATGAGCAGAGTGCCGCTGCCGCAGAAAGGGTCTTCCACAAGGCTGTCGCGGCGGACACGGCCCAGGTCGGCGATGGTCGCCGCCAGCGTCTCGCGGATGGGGGCCTCCATGGCGTTGCGGCGGTAGCCGCGCTTGTGCAGACCGTCGCCGGTGGTGTCCAGCATGATCTCGCAGACGTTCTTGCGCAGCATGAAGCGGATCTTATACTCCGCGCCGGTCTCCGGCAGAACGGAGGTGTGGTGTTTGGTCATCAGCCGCTTGACCACGGCCTTCTTGATGATGCTCTGGCAGGCGGGCACACTGGTCAGCTGGCTGTTCAGGGACGAACCGGTGACGGGGAAGGCCGCATCGGCAGGGAGCAGCTCCTCCCAGGGGATGGCGTATACCCCATCGAACAGCTCATCGAAGGTGGAGGCCGGGTAGGTGTTCAGCAGCAGCATGACACGCTCAACGGTGCGCAGGTTGAGGTTGGCGGCTGCGATCATCTCCGCACCGCCCTCAAAGGTCAGACGGCCGTCGCTGACCCGGATGTTCTCCGCGCCGATGCGGCGCAGCTCGAAGTTGGCCGTGGACTCGCAGCCGAAGAAGCAGGGCGCGATCAGTTCAAATTTTGCAGGCATTTAGCGTTCCTTTCTTGCGCCGGGGCGCAGTTCACAAAAACAGGCCCGTCCCGGCTGGGGACAGGCCCGATCAGTTCATTGGGTTCAGCGGCCGCGGCGGGAGCGCGGGGCATAACCGCCGCCACGGCGGTTGTTGGTCTCGTGGTCCAGGTCGGCCATCTTCTCTTCGCTCTGGCTCTTGAAGCGGCTCATCATATCCTCAAAGCTCAGGTTGTCGCTTCGGGCGGGCGCCTTGGGCTGCCAAACGCGGGGCGCAGCCTCGCGGGCCGGGCCTCTGCCGCCCTCACGCGGGGGGCGTCCGCCGCCGCGGGAACCGCCGAAATGTCCGCCCTCACGCGGGGCACCGCTGCGCGGGCCGCCGGGGCGGGGGCCGCGGTCCGTGCGGGCCGGGCGCGGCAGCAACCGCTTGATGGACAATGCGATCTTGCCATCCGGTGCCACCTGGATGACCTGCACCTTCACGGTATCGCCGTCGTGCAGGACGGTGTTGATATCCTGCACATATTCATTGGACACTTCGGAAATGTGGACCATGCCCACCCGGCCCTCCGGCAGCGCAACAAATGCGCCGAACGGCTTCACGCCGGTCACACGGCCTTCAAATACGTTCCCTACCTCAATCGCCAAAACTCAATACTCCTTGCTCTCTTTTTGGGTGGCTATTCCGGGGCGGGCCGCAGACCCTCCCGGAGGACCCGCCCTCAGTTGCCGGTCACATCCACAAAGATGCGCTCGTTGGGGGCGGCGTAGTTGTAAGAATCACGGGCGACCCATTCGGTCACGTCATCCGCGTCGCCGCTGAGGATGCGCTGCAGCTCCTCGTTTTTGGTCTGCTGCTGTTCGATCTGCTCGTTCAGGGTCTGCAGCTCGGCACGCTTGGAGCTGATGGCCACCTGATTGGAGATGTATGCTGCCAGCATACTCAGCAGCAGCAAAAGAAAGAACAGCCGGAACACCGTGCGCAGCACCGTGTTCTTTCTGCGTTTTTTGCGGCTCGGATTCGTCATAACTCAGTGCCCCCTGAAATCAGCAGGCCCGATGCGCCTGTGGTCTTACTTTGATACGTTAGAATTATACAACATCCGCTGTGGTCTTGGCAAGTTCTTTTTTTGTTTTTTTGCGTTCCTTTTTGCGTTCCGGCGTTCTTTGGCACGTTTTGAACGCGCTTTTCGGGCCAGCAGCACCGGCGCGAGGAGCCGCCGGGCCCCTTGCAGCGGAAGTCCCAGCACAAAGAGCACACCCCGCACCGGCCCGCGCAGCACACGTTCTGCCGCCCACGCGCCAAAGACGGCCGCCGCCAGCTGATACCACCGCAGCACCCCGCCGAAGCTCAGCGACGCCGCATAGGACTGCAGCCCCAGCAGCAGCGCCCCCACGAGCAGCACGTCCGGCAGAAAGGCTCCCCGGCCTTTTTCCGGGAACAGCGCCCTTGCCCCGCCCAGAACGGCCCCCAGCAGAACGCAGGCTGCCGCCTCCTGCCCAATGAGCTCCGCCGGAAGCGCCGGGGCCATCAGCGCAGCAGACGGCGCAGCAGGCCGCCCGGCGTCCGCTCGGCCGTATATTCCAGCGCGTCGATGCGGCCGGTCAGGCGCACCTCCCCGCTCTCCAGGTCGAGGCTGGTCACGTTCAGCTCGGCTCCCGTCAGGTGCAGCACCCCTTTGCCCGTTTCCATCGCGGCGCTGTCGGCATCGCACCGCAGCACCCGCTTCACGCCGGTCACCGTCAGTTTGCTGCGGCCTTCCAGGATCAGGTCGTGGGGCGGAGCGGGCGTTTTTTCGGCGGTCTTGTTCATGGCACAACTCCCCTTTTTCTCACTGTATGAAGGGCAGGGTGCCGTTATTCGTTATTTGACTTCCTGTTCCAGATTCCGGAACAGCTCCGAATGGAAAAAATCTTCAATGGAGATTCCCAGTCCGTCACACAATTTTTTGATGGTCGATACCGTAGCGCTGTTGTTTCTGCCGCTGATGATGTTGTTCACGGTGGACTGCGTGACCCCACTCATGGTGCAGAGCTTGTTGATCGAAATATCATTTTCTCGGCACAGTTCTATGATCCGTTCCCTCACTGCTTCTCCGATATTCATGGATGCTTTCTCCTTTTTTAGAAAAAGCATATCGAAAAGCTCTTGAAAAGATTAACTCTTTTGGGTTATAATTGCTCAAACGGGGTTATTTATCCCTTGACAGGAGGAATTAAGAATGTGTGAAGCAAAATCGACTGGTTATCCGTCCATTGACAAACCGTGGTTAAAATATTACAGCACGGAAGCGATTCATACAAAACCGGCTGAATGTACTGTATATCAAAACATTTATCAACACAATCAAGCACATCCCCATGACCTTGCGCTGGAATACTTCGGCGTGAAGATTACCTTTTCCAAACTGTTCGCTCAGGTCGAATCCTGTGCAAAAGCCCTTCTTCATGCAGGCGTTCACCTTGGCGACCGTGTGACGCTTTGCACTTCCGGCACACCGGAAGCCGTTTATGTCGTTCTGGCGTGCAGCAAGATCGGAGCCGTTGCAAACTTCATCAACCCCATGTTCCAGCCGGAGCAGATCCGTGACCGCATCAATGAAACCGAGGCATCTCTTCTCTTTGTGCTGGACAAACTGCATCCGAACATCACTTCCATTCTTTCTGAGACCTGCATCCAACAAGTTATCGTTCTCCCCGCAACCAATTCTCTTCCTGCTCCCATGCGCTTTCTCGCCAGCCTAAAAGAGGCTCCCGATGCCGCATTGAACCACGAACTCAAGTCCAACGCCAGCTATTGCCTCTGGACAAAATTCATTCAGTCTGGTACGCAGTATACTGCCCCGACGGAAGCATCCTACCAAAAAGATCTGCCGGTCGTTATGGTGTATTCTTCGGGTACGACCGGTGCTTCCAAGGGCATCGTGTTGACCAACGATGGAATCAACGCAACGATTGCGCAGTACGAGACTGGTTTTCCTGAAGTTTCCCGCCAGAAAAAGTTTCTGCACATCGTCCCCATCTGGTTCTCTAGCGGCATTTCCATTTCGCTTCTGATGCCTCTGTGTCTGGGGGTGTCTTGTGTTTTGGAGCCGCTGTTCAGCCCGGAGACCTTTACTTCTGATCTTGAAAAATACTCCCCCAACTATATCTTTGGCGCAACCAGTCTGTGGCTCTACGCCATAGAACATTTGGATTCCAAGCATGATTTGTCTTTTTTGATTTGTCCAATGACCGGTGGAGAGCAGTTACTGCCTGAAACAGAACTTCAGATTAACGAATTTCTTTCTGCTCATCATTACAGCTGCGGATTGCAAAAAGGCTGGGGCATGTGTGAACTGGGCGCAACAGTTGCATCGACCTCTTCCGATAAAACCCCCGCCGGGCCTCGAAATAAGATCGGGTCCACAGGGATTCCTCTCCCTCTTGCCACAGTCAGCGCCTTTGATCCCGATACCGGAAAAGAGCTTCCTTACGGCCAGCGGGGTGAATTGCAGGTCTCGACGCCCTGCTGCATGAAAGAATACTATCAGAACCCGGATGCAACAAACGCATTTTTCCGGGTAGATGAACAAGGCCGGAAATGGGGCCACACGGGTGATATCGGCTACCTGGATGCGGACGGCTTCGTATACGTTCTTGGCCGTGCGGTCGATTATTTTATCGACGCTCAGAGCCAAAAGCATTACCTGTTTGATATCGAAAACGTTATTCTGCAAAATCCTGCGGTCGATATCTGTGAAGTCGTTGTCCTGCATCGGGACGGTTCTTCGTTCCCGGTCGCACATATCCTTCTGAAAAAAGACTTCTCCGGTGATAAGTTCCAACTTCTGAGGGAGCTGCATACCCATTGCGAACAAGTTCTCCCCGCCCCTGCCGTCCCCAGCGCTTACAAGTTTCGCGATTCCTTTTCCGTCAAGCCAAGCGGAAAGCGCGACACAGAAGCGCTGACCCGCGAATACAACGATTATCTTGTTTTCGAAAACGCTGCGATCCATTCGGTTGATTTCTATCGCAATTTTCAAAAATAGTGCCCATCAACACGGCATATTTGCGATATGCAGTTTGCGGATGTTGCTTGTGCATTAAAAACGCAAACTGCTATAATATGCAAAAACCTCCTGAACGGCACATTCGTGCAATTCAGGAGGTTTTTTCGTCTCAGTCTTATTCCGAAAGGATCTCGTACATCTCCCGCGCGACATCCTTGGTGCGGGGCTCCACATCGGAGAGCACGCGGACTTTGATGGGGCGGTTGCCGAAGGTGACCTCGATGAGGTCGCCCGCCTTGACGGCCTGGCTGGCCTTGGCGACCTTGCCGTTGATGAGGATGCGGCCTGCATCGGCCACCTCGTTTGCCACGGTGCGGCGCTTGATGAGCCGCGAAACTTTCAGGTATTTGTCCAATCGCATGATCGTATCTTTCCGCCCGTTTCTGCTGGGACCCGCAGGCCCCCGCAGCAAGGGACTTTTTCTTATTCTGCTCGCGCAAAGCCGACAGGCTTTGACGGAGAGGGGTAACAAAAACCGCCGGAACCAGCTGCGGCCCCGGCGGCAAAGATCGAACTTACAGGGTGTCCTTCAGAGCCTTGCCCGGCTTGAACACGATGCTGCGGGAAGCAGCGATGGTGATGGGCTCGCGGGTGCGGGGGTTGATGCCCTGACGCTCGGCGCGCTCACGGATCTCGAAGGTACCGAAGCCGGAGATGGTGATCTTCTCACCCTCTGCCATGGCCTTGCCCAGTGCCTCGAATGCAGCGTTGACAGCCAGCTCAGCGCTCTTCTTGCTCATTTCGGTGTTTGCCGCAACCTGTGCGATCAGATCAGTCTTGGTCATAATAGTAAAACCTCCACAAAATTTGTACTCATCATTTTCTATCTATCGGAGCAGGCGTTTCGGCCTGATACCCGTTCGCTCCCACCTGTGGGGCCAGCAGCTCGTCCCGAAACCGCTTCGAGGCAAAGGTCAGTGCTTCTTCGGCATCCACACCGGCCAGCCGGATGGCGTTGACCGCTGCGAACAGCAGCTCTCCCGCCCGTGCGGCGGCATCCTCCGGTGCAGCGGCGTCCCAGTTCTGTTCTGCCGCCCGCAGGGCAGCAGCCGCGCATTCCTGGTCCACTGCACCGAGGCCATGGCCTGCGGCGCGCTTCTGCAGTTTCTGAGCATACATCAAGGCAGGCAGGGTGGCCGGTACGGTGCCCAGCTCATCGGCCAGCGTCCGGCGTCCCTTTTCCTTATTTTTGAGCGCATCCCAGCTGTTTATACCGGCATTTTCCGCCGCAGAGGAGGCAAAGATGTTCGGGTGACGGAACACCAGCTTCTCGCACACCTCACGGCAGACCTGCTCAAAATCAAACCGGCCCCGCTCCTCCTCCATGACGGCATGGAAGGCTACCTGCATCAGCACATCGCCCAGCTCTTCCCGCAGCATCGCGGGGTCGTCTGCATCCAGGGCTTCCAGTGCCTCATACGTCTCCTCCAGAAAATTTTTCCGGATGGACTGGTGCGTCTGCACCTTGTCCCACGGACAGCCTGTTTCGGGGTCGCGCAGGATGCGGAGGATCTCGATGAGGTCCTCTGCCGTATAGTGTTCCCGCTCCGGCCAGTCCAGCATGGGCAAACGCTCCCTTCTGCTCCAAAAGTAGGGCTTTATTGTATCGCAGAATCCGCCATATTTCAAGGGGACAAGCGCATTTTCCGGTTTTTCGCTCCAAATGTTTCCAGATTTTTCACACTTTGGTACAAAAACGGGCGGTATCCCGCACGGACACCGCCCGCTTCGGGCTGTTTCAAGTTCAGGTCACAGCTGCGCGCCGCACTTGTTGCAGAACAGTGCATCGTCCGAGACCGGAGCGCCGCACTGCGGGCAGGTCTTCTTTTCCTCCGCAGCAGGCTGTGCGTCGATGGGGAACTCGATGGTCACGCTGTCCGCCGGTGCTTCGGGTTCCGGGGCAGCTTCCGCTGCGGGCGTCCCGATGCTCTCGCGCAGAGCGGCCAGATCTTTTTCGATGGCATCGATCATCTCGATGTACTTATCCACAAGGGGCTGGTTTTCCTCGTTGCCCTTGGCCAGACTGTACACCAGCGCACCCAGCTGGCGCTGTGCGCGGGCGAGCTTGGTCTGCTCGTTCACGATCTTTGCCTGCGTCTTGCCGCGCTCGGCCAGATCCATTGCTGCATTTTTGCCTTTTTCGGCATATTCCAGACCCATTTCCTTGATCTTGTTGAAATCCATAACAGACACCTCTCTCAGCGGAAGGGTACTTCCCCTCCTGTGCTTTCGGATGATGGTTTCATTATAGCGCACTCCACCTCTGATTGCAACGAATTTGCCGCAAGTTTTACAGTTTCGTGCGGATTTGGAAACAGATTTTTCGCATTTACACAAACTCCGGACAGCCCTTCGTCAGTTCGCCTCGCTGCCGTAGAACTCCCGCAGCATACTGTCGGCAGGCAGCAGGTCCAGCGGCAGGGGGGCCACATGCTCGAACCGGCGGGCCGTCTCGTCCCACAGCTCGGCATTGTGGCCTTCCAGCACGAACTGGCGGCGCACCTTTTGCAGCAGCTGGGCAATGAGGCCCATCTCGTAGGTGAAGGCGGTATCCAGCAGGAAGTCTGCCGTGGTCTTGAAGCCCTTGATATACCGGGTCTCGCCGTCCAGGACGCGGTCCCACATGGCAAGGGTCTTTTCGGGGCTGCGGCCGCGGGCGGCGGCATCGCGCAGGGTGCGGCGGCACAGGCGGATGTCCTGGGTGTTGATGACCCGGCGGCCGTCGATGCAGTATTCCTCCCGCAGACCGGCATAGATGCGGTAGACTTCCTCACCGGGCACAAGGCTGGTCAGCTCCGGGTTGAGGGCATGGATGCCCTCAACGATGCAGACGCCGCCCTGCAGGTCCACGGGTTCGGTCGCATCCGAGCGCTTCTCGCTGGTGAAATCGTAGATCGGCAGCACGGTCTTTCCCGTCTCGCTCAGCTCACGGAGGCACTGCCGGATGAGGGGCAGATCCATGGTGTCGGGGTTCTCGTAGTCCAGTGTACCGTCCGGCATCCGGGGGTAGAACTCCGCGCCCCGGAAGAAATTGTCCAGACTGACCACATGGGCCGGTGTGCCCTGCCGGATGAGTTCTTCGGCCAGCTTGTGGGCCGAGGTGGTCTTGCCGCTGGCCGACGGGCCGGTGAGCATGACGATCTTGGTGCCGGAAAAGCGGACTTTTTCGGCCGCGTAGCGGACCCGCTCGCGGTAGCTGCGCTCGCTCATCTCCGCAAGCGCTTCCGGGCTGCGGGCGGCAATGTTATAAAGGTCGATCTCCACCAGACGTTTCGGGACCCAAATCGTGATCATAAAAATCAGCCACTCCTTTTTTCCGTTCCAGAACCTCCGCAAAGCGCTGGATGTATTCGGTCGGATACTTAAAGTTGAAGATGCGCTGCATCCGTTTTCCGCCGTCGGCCACCAGCTTGGTGCTGCCGCCCGCGCCTGCGGAAAGGATGGTCTGGACTTCCTCCATGATATAGATGTTGTAATATCCCTCGTGGCCCGGCTTGCACCAGCCCACGTTTTCCAGATTTTGCAGGGTGTTCTTCTGGCGGTAGAGGTAGTAGGGCCGGTAGCCCGCCTCTGCCAGCAGATGGCAGCGTTCCAGCATGGCGGCCACATCGGCGTAGTCGTTCTCCCTCTGGTCCTCGATGACGATGCGGGAGGCCCGCTTGAGGGTCAGGGTGTGGACAGTGATGTTCTCCGGGTCGAGCGCGATGGCCTGCCGCAGGCTGCGCTCAAAGCCCTCCACGGTGTCGCCGGGCAGGCCCGCGATGAGGTCCATGTTGATGTCGTCGTGGCCCGCCTTCCGGGCGTCGGCAAAGCAGTCCAGGATGTCCTGCGCCGAGTGTCGGCGGCCGATGCCGGCCAGCACCTCGTCCGAAAAGGTCTGGGGGTTGATGGAGATGCGGGTCGCCCCATACTCCTTGATGACGGCCAGCTTTTCGGCGTCGGTGCAGTCGGGGCGGCCTGCCTCCACCGTGTATTCCACGACACGGGAAAGGTCAAAGCACTGCCGCACGGTGCCCATCAGCTGGCGGAGCTGGTCTGCCGAAAGGCTGGTGGGCGTACCGCCGCCGATGTAGATGCTGCACAGTTTCAGCCCGGCCTGCTCTGCCTGCGCCCGGATCTCCTCCACCTCGCGGCAGAGGCAATCCACATAGGGCTGCACCAGCTTGCGGTCCCGGTCGAGATTGCAGCTGACGAAGCTGCAATAGCTGCACCGGGAGGGGCAGAACGGGATGCCGATGTACAGGCTGTAGGTCTTCGGCTCGCTGCCCAGGCGCAGGATCGGCTCCTGCAGATCGGCAATGGCTCTGGCCATCTGGTATTTCTGCTCCGAGCAGTCGAACCGGCCCAGGAAAAAGCGGTCGATCTCCGCTTCGCTCCAACCGGCGGCGCGCTTGTCGTGGATGAGACGGACCGGGCGCACACCGGTCATCTTGCCCCAGGGCGGGCGGATGCCCGTCCAGCGGCGCAGCAGGTCATAGGTCAGGCTGGCAAGGGCAAAGGCTTCGGTCTCGCCGTCCGGCCCCGGCAGCGGAGCGGAGACGGTCTCCTGCCCGCTGTGCTCCCGCACCAGCGCCAGCAGACCGTCCGGCTTCCGCTCGGCCCACACACAGTCCTCCCCGGCTTCGGGCGGAGTCAGGGTGAGCGGTGCCATTGGGTAAAACAGCCGGACCAGATGCTCGACCTCGTAGCCGGATGCAAGCCCTGTGATATAGATCTTCATGTGTTCCTGCCTTTTTATGCGTTCCGCAGTGCGGCTTTGATATAATAGTTGGTCTCCAGCTCCTCGCCATAGGTCGAGAAATCCCCGTGGCCGGGCAGGAGCTGGGTCTCTTTGGGGATGGGCAAGCCCGCGAACTTGCGCAGGCTCGCCTCCAGCTTGCTGTCGCTGCCGCCTTCGAGGTCGGTGCGGCCGATGCTGCCCTGAAAGACCGTATCGCCCACAAAGAGATATTCGCTGCACAGCAGCACCACGCTGCCCTCAGTGTGGCCGGGGGTGTGCCATGCGGTGAAGGTCAGCTCATCTACCGAAAGGTTGGCCCCCTCCTCATAACCGAAATCGGCGCTCTTCAGGGGGAAGAGCTGGGTCCCGGCGCAGTCGGCGGCTTCGCACCAGATCTTTGCGCCCCACTCGCGGCTCAGCACACCGGCGCTGCCCACATGGTCATAGTGGCCGTGGGTGCACAGGATGTGCGTCAGCACGGCGCCGTGGTCCCGCAGGATCTTATCGTACTCCTGCACCTCGGCCGCCGGGTCGATGATGACCGCATGGCCTGCCTTGGTGAGCAGCAGAAAACTGTTGGTGTAAAACGGCGCAGAGCCGAGAAGATGAAATGCCTGCATGTTATCCCTCTCAATCCTTCTTTTTCCACTCGTCGGTGTCGATGACGATGGTGCAGGGTCCCTCGTTGACCAGAGCCACCTGCATATCCGCCCCGAACTCTCCGTGCCGGACCTCCCGGAGGCCCTGTTTGTTCATCTCGGCCAGAAACAGCTCGTAGGCGTCCACTGCAAGCGGGGCTTTGGCTGCGTGGATGAAACTGGGCCGGAAGCCCTTTCGGGTGTCCCCATACAGGGTGAACTGGCTGACCACCAGCGCCGAATACCCAAGGTCTTTTGCGCTGAGGTTCAGCTTGTCGTTCTCATCCTTGAAGATGCGCAGGCCCGCGCACTTTTCGGCCAGTTTGGGCACGATGTCCAGCGAGTCGGTGTCGCGGACGCCCAGCAGGATGACAAGGCCGGGGCCGATGGCGCGGGGCTCACCCCCATCGACCCGGACACTGGCCGACGAAACGGCCTGAATGACTGCACGCATGGTTTAACTCCTTGTGACCTTGAGCACATCTTTGATCTTGGACAGGCGGGCCACCACCCGGTTGAGATGCTCGGTGTTGTTGATGCCGATGGTCAGGCTGACCACGGCGCAGTTGTTTTCCACCTGACGAGCGTTCATCGTGTAGATGGGCACCCGGATGTCGGCCAGAGCGCTCAGCACGTCCCGCAGCAGTTCGTTGCGGTCCAGCGCCACGATCTCAAGGCCAGCCTTGTAGCTATCCTTGACGCTGTCGGCCCAGTACGCCTTGACCCAGCGGGGGGCGTTGGTGGGGTCCTTCATGCTGGAAATGGCGTTGGCGCAGCTCTGCTTGTGGATAGAGACGCCGAACCCGCGGGTGATGAAACCCACGATGGGGTCGCCGGGCAGCGGCGAGCAGCACTTGGCGAACTTGATGGGGGTGTTGTCGAACCCTTCCACCACAACGCCGTCGGTGGCATGGACCTTGCTCAGGTCCACTTTGGCCAGCTGTTCGGTCTTGCCTTCCTCGGCCTTGAGCTTCTGCCACTCCTCTTTCAGCTTGGGCAGGCAGTTGGCGATGGTGATGCCGCCGTAGCCGATGGCCGCATACAGCTCCTCGGCGTTGTTCTGGCGCAGGCGGCGGCAGCAGCTGCCGATGAAGTCATCCAGCTCGTCGTCCGGGATGAAGATCATCTCGCGGCGCAGTTCGCGGGCCAGCGCATCGCGGCCCTGCTGGATATTCTCTTCCCGGCGCATCTTCTTGAACCAGTTGCGGATCTTGCTCTTGGCCTCGCTGGTGCGCACGATCTTGAGCCAGTCGCGGCTGGGGCCTTTGTCCGCCGGGCCGAGGATGACCTCGATGATCTCGCCGGTGGAGACGATGTGGTCGATGGGGACCATCCGGTTGTTTACCTTGCAGCCCACCATCCGGTTGCCGACGGCAGAGTGGATGGCATAGGCAAAGTCGATGCAGGTGGCACCGGCGGGCAGGTTGATGACATCGCCCTTCGGGGTGAAGGCGAAGACCTCCTCCGGCAGCAGGTCGCTCTTCAGGTCGTGCAGCAGGTTGCCGGAATCCTCGCTGACGCGCTGATTTTCCAGCAGCTGGCTGACCCAGGCCAGACGCTCATCGAGCTTGTCGTGGCCGTCCAGCCCTTCTTTGTACTTCCAGTGGGCCGCGACGCCGTACTCGGCCTGTTCATCCATCTTGCGGGTGCGGATCTGGACTTCGAAGGGGATGCCCTCGTGCCCGATGACGGTGGTGTGCAGGCTCTGGTAGCCGTTGGGTTTGGGGGTAGAGATATAATCCTTGAAGCGGTTGGGCAGCGGGTGGTACATATCATGGATCAGGCCCAGCGCGGTATAACATTCCGCCACCGTATCAATAATGATGCGGACAGCATAAATATCATAAATCTCCTCAAAGTCCTTGTTCTGCATATACATCTTGCGGTAAATGCCGTAGATGCTCTTGACACGGTGGCGGATGGTTGCTCCGTGGATGCCGTTCTGTTCCAGGTGTTCCTGGATGGTGGCGCAGATATCGTTGAGGAAGTCATCCCCATGCTTGTTCAGCAGGGAGCGGATCATGTTATAGCCCACAGGATCCAGGTATTGCAGGCTGCGGTCCTCCAGCTCCTCCTTGATGTTGGAAATGCCAAGGCGGTGGGCAATGGGGGCATAAACCTCCATGGTTTCCAGGGCTTTATCGCGGCGTTTTTGCTCCGGCCAGGCATCGCCGGTACGCATATTGTGCAGGCGGTCACACAGCTTTATGATCATCACGCGGACATCCTGGCTCATGGCAAGCAGCATTTTGCGCAGGTTTTCCGCTTTGCGGTCCTCGACATTCGAGAACTTGATCTGGGTCAGCTTGGTAACACCATCCACCAGCAGGGCAACCTCGCTGCCAAACTTCTGGCGGATCTCGTCAATGGTCACGGGGGTATCCTCGGCCACATCGTGCATCAGGGCTGCAGCAACGCTTTCGCTATCCATGCCAAGTTCCACCAGCAGCTGTGCCACGCTGATTGGGTGGCAGATATACGGTTCGCCGCTGCGGCGGAACTGGGTGGCATGCGCCGCGCTGGCCAGCTGATAAGCACGGTCAATCATGTCAAAATCATAGGCACGGCCGCTGGCGATCAGATCATGGCGCAGTGCTTCATAAGTAGTGGGCATGGGCACCGGCTGCTTTTGCGCCTGGGCTGCCTGTTCTGCAGCATTCTTTTTGACTTCTTCTGGCATTCTATCATCCCCATTTCAAGTATCGCACAATCATAAAAAAGTCCCGTTTCTGCGGCAGTTCCCCCTCCTGCCGCGGGGGTATTTTTCATTTTGCCTTATCCTTCCCCTTCCGCCAGTCTGCGCAGGACCGGCGCGGAGGAGAGGTCTTTTTTGCCGGTCACTTCCACCGGCTGGTAGCGGCTGCCGCGGCGCTCGATCAAACCAAGCTGTTCCAGCGCCGTCAGGCTGGCCAGGGTCTTGCCGGTGTTTTCCGGGCCTGCGGTTGCAAACAGCGGCTGCAGATCATCCGCAAACACATTGCCGGTGCGCACCATGCGATACACAGCAGCGGTATCGGCACGGGTGGGCAGGCAGGCCAACCGCTCGTCATCTGGCAGGGCCGTTCCGCTCAGGAAAGCATCAAACCGTGCGGCCTGCTCCGCCGGGGCATTGCCCAAACCGGCCGGGCGCATGGCGCAGCAATGGCAGGACACCATCGGCCCGCCGCGCCCCTGGAAGATGCTGACTTCCACCGCGGCATCCACAGCTGTACCCATGCGGTAGGGCAGGTCGTCCGGGGCGGTGCCGAACAGTGAGACAAAGCAGGCTTCCCCGCCCTGGCGCAGGCGAATGCGGCAATGCCGCCCCTCACTGCCCAGGGGCCAGATGCCATCCACCGCGGCGTTTTGCAGCAGGAACACCGGAACCGGGTTGCCGCTGCCAAAGGGAGCCAGGCGGCTGAGTTCCTGTACGGTAGGCACCGTCAATTCCGCAATATCGGCCATGGCATCCAACTTGAGCGGCAGCGGCTTGGGCACCGGGTATTCTTTAGCGGCCCAATCGTTGATGGCTTTGCGGAACGCGCCGATCTTTTCTTCTTCAATGGTCAGGCCCGCCGCAGCGGAATGCCCGCCAAAGCGCAGCAGCAGCGGTGCGCAAGCGCACAAAGCGGCGTGCAGGTTAAAGCTGGTGGGGGCGCGCCCACTGCCGCGGCCCTCGCCGTTTTCAGTCGAAATAACAATGGAGGGGCGGCCGTATTTTTCCATCAGGCGGGTTGCCACAATGCCGATTACACCGGGGTGCCAGCCTTCGCCTGATACCACGATTACACGGTCCAGAACACGGGCAGGGTCTGCGCTCAGTTTTTCCAGTGCAGCGGCAGCGATCTGCTGTTCCGCCTGCTGGCGGCTGGTGTTGATCTCCGAAAGGCGCGCCGCAATGCCTGCGGCCTGCTCCTCGTTTTCGCACAGCAGCAGCTTCAGAGCAACAGCGGCGGTATCCATGCGGCCCGCGGCGTTCAGGCGGGGTGCCAGTCCATAGCTGACGGTTTCCGCCGTGACAGGGCGGCCTGCATAGCCTGCGTTTTCCAGCAGGGCCTGCAAACCGGGGCGCAGGGTATCCTGCAAGGTGGCAAGGCCCTCTTTTACAATGGTGCGGTTCTCCCCCACCAGCGGCATTACGTCCGCAATGGTGCCAAGGGCGGCAAGTTCGCCAAAGGGTTCCAGCAGTTCAGCGGGGTCCTCACAGCCTTCCAGCGCAGCGCACAGCTTGAACGCCACACCGGCACCGCACAGATCCTTGAAGGGGCTTGTGTCATCCTCCCGCTTGGGGTCCACAACGGCAACGGCTTTGGGCAGCTGCTGGGCGGGCAGGTGGTGGTCGGTAATCACCAGCTCAATGCCCAACTCTGCGGCCAGGTCAGCTTCCTCAATGGCGGAAATGCCGTTATCCACTGTCACAATCAGCTTATAGCCTTTATCTGCCAGCTTTTGCAGGGTTTCACGGTTCAGGCCGTAGCCGCCGCCCTCGCGGGTGGGCAGTTTGCAGCGCACCTGCGCGCCAAGGTTGGTCAGGCATTCATACAGGATGGCCGTAGCGGAAACGCCGTCCACATCATAATCGCCAAAGATCACAATGGTTTCACCGTTTTCAATCGCCTGCTGGATGCGGGCAACGGCTTTGTCCATATCTTTCAGCAGGAACGGGTCGCTCAGCGGCGGTTCCTCTTCCAGCAATGCGGCGGCAGCCTGCGGCTGGGCAATACCGCGGCAGGCCAGCACCCTGGCCAGCAGCGGGCCATAACCGGCGGCCAGGAGCGCACTTTCCCCTGCGGTATCGGCGTTTTTCAGCTGCCAGGCACGATAGTTCATAATTGTCTTGCTCCTGTTCCTTTATCTACTTTCACCGGTTTTATTTTGCACCAAAATCTGCTGCAAAGTCATGGGTCAGGCCGTCCTGGTTCAGCATGGCTTCCAGCGTATCGATTTCGGTGGAAACATCCATGCTAACATCCTGCAAAAGGGTATCGTACAGCTTTTCATATGCCGTATTCAGGGTGTGCAGGATACCCACGATATCGCGCCGGATTTCCTGCGCGTTCTGGGTAGCGCTTTCGCCCAACCCCAGCGCGGTGTTCAGCAGCTTGCGGGTAGTGGGCATATAATATTCGCGGTAGCGGCGCACCCGCGGCAGCTGTTCCGGGTGGTTATGCACAAACCCCATGATCGCCGCGCAGGTTTTGCGCATCTGCACCAGCTCTTCATCTGCCTGGTCCCCCAGGCGGCCCTGGCAGGTTTTGAGGTAGTTCAAAAAGTCTGCCCCATCGCGGCGGAACAGCTCTTCATCGGTCAGCGCGGGCTGAGCCGCTTTGGGCTGCACCGGTGCCGCGGCGGGCGCAGGGTGGTACATCGTTTCGTCCAGGTACAGCGTTGTTTCTGCCTCATTCATGCAGGCGTTGGGGTAATGGCCTTTGGCCAAAGCATCCCGCAGGTCTTTGCGCACCTTATCGGCGCGCACCACGCTGCTGCGGGTCAGCTCCGGCAGCTCCGGCGCGGTCTGGGTGGGCTGATCCGCAAAAGGATCGTTTTCAGCCTCCGGCTCGCCGGCCAGAAAATCCAGCAGCTGAGGCTTTGCGGCCTCTTCCTGCACAGTTTCGGCGGCTTCGGGTGCGGCCCCGGCAGCCTGCATTGCTGCAAGCTCTGCGGTCTCCCGCTCCACGGCGGCGATCACATCCTCGCCGGTCTTGGCGGCGCTGCCGTCAAAGCTGCTGCCCGTTTCCTTCAGGCGGCGGGCCGTCTCGCTGGCGGCATCGATGTCGAACACCTCTGCCTTGGGCTTTTTCTTGGCGGCCAGCTCTGCCTTCTGCAGGTCCAGAACGGCCTGCTCCGGGTCCACGCTGCTGTCCACAGTGGTGGTGTAGCCGGGTTTACGTCTGCCAAACAACATGACGATCGTTCCTCTTTCTATGGGATTTATTCAGCTGCTGCGGTGTTCTGGGCGTAGATGCCGCGCTTTTCCAGATCATCGGCCATGTCTGCCAGATCATACTTTTCCAGCGTCTCGCGGGTGGGCACACCGGTGGTGCGGTCCCAGCCGAAGGCATCGTAGAACAGATCCTTTGCCTTTTCCATGTCGGCGCGGTCCAGCTTGGTGGTGCCTTCCTCGAATGCCTTGAAGTCGG
>OMCG01000877.1_pt1 | contig 19861 bp, 23 predicted proteins | sample 1674071 | NCBI WGS metagenome assembly OMCG01 (sample SAMEA103958139, study PRJEB25191) | human gut metagenome | biome: human-associated habitat [ENVO:00009003]; feature: intestine environment [ENVO:2100002]; material: feces | place: Germany | collected 2013/2015 | reverse complement strand
CCTGCATTCCCTGATTTACCACATCCAGCGCATAGAATACTGTTTTTATCGCACGAGCCACTTTTGCATGATCTCGGCGTGAACAAGTTCTTTCTTCTTGTTGTAGAATTTCGTTTTCTGGTCGTATTCGCTGAACAGCCGTTCGCCGCTCTGGTAAGCGGCCCCGGCAACAGCGGACTGCCCTTGGCTGCGCTTGACGATGGCGATTTTGAAATGCGGACACGGAATAGGCATCACCCCCGTTGATGACAGCTGGAACGTTCTCTTGTAAAAATTACGAACTTATGGTACTATTAGTTTGAACAAGCAAGCAGAAAGTTGGTGAACCAATGTCGGAAAGAAAATCACAACAAGAATTGGATTTTGAACGGAAACACGAAGAAGATTTGCAGCGGCTGCGTGGATTTGCGTTTGATCGATGACGATTTCATGGCCGCAGTTTTTGAAGATCGCACCTGTGCCGAGTTCCTTTTGCAGATCATCTTGAAACGTGATGATTTGACTGTCAAAGAGGTTCACGGACAGTACAGCATCAAGAATCTTCAGGGACGTTCGATTCGTCTGGATATTCTGGCGGTGGATCAGAAAAATCGAGCATATAATATTGAGGTACAGCGCAGTGACCGCGGGGCTAGCGAAAAGCGTGCGCGGTATAACAGCAGTCTGCTGGATGCAAACCTGACCGATGCGGGCGATGATTACGATACTCTGAACAAATTTCTGACCATTAAGGATAAGCACATCCTTCTTTATGAGCATAACGCTTTCACATCCCACCTGATGCTGGACAGTGATGAAGTCTATCAAATGACGAAACGTGGGCTGGACGCTGCGCAAATTGCTGTAGCTAAGCGGATTCACCTCAATCTGGTGATGGTGAAACTTCTTGAGTTGCATCATCTGGGATACGATCTAAGGCACTATCACGCCCAGCACCACGCGTTTATCAAACAGTTCAACCTTCCTGCACATTTTCAGTTTGATGTTGCCGCCGGATGAACTTATGTTCTTATAACCCTAAAACCCGTAATGAACGGCGCGTTACGCCTGTCCATCACGGGTTTTTCGTGTTATTTCAGTTTTTCGAGGATTTCATCAGCACTCATGCCTTCAGCAAGCAGCTTTTTCAGAACAGATTCTGCCTCTGCTTTCTTTGCTTCCTCTGCAGCCTTAGCATCTGCCTTTGCTTTCTTTTCTTCCAGAGTGGCCACTTCTTTTTCGGCCTTCCTCAAAGCAGCCTTTTTTGCTTTCAAATCAGCCTTCAAAGTGTCAATGTTGGCGGTGATGGATGCAATCTCGGCTGTGAGTGCTTCCTTCGCGGACTGCTTTTCCGCAATCTGCGTTGCAAAATCAGCAGTCACAGTTTTGGGCTTATTCTTGCTACCTTTAGTTCTGGGCATAATAAATAACCTCCAGAAAATTATAGTAATTTTAGTATAACACCTAGCGCATTTATTTCAATCACCGTAAATTTATATTTCATATTATATTACTATCATATCAGCTCGATCATTAAAGCTTTCTATGATTTTAGCTATTGATTTTGAAACTCCTTTTTCAACATAGTTCATTGGCTTTTTAACCTCAATAGATTTTGCAAATGCAACAATTTCATATCGAATGCCTTCGCCATCAAGTTGATAAAAGAATCTTTGATTATCTTCTGCGTGTTCATAACGAACTTCAAAATAATCTGTTTTCCACCAAGGTGCTGGAACATAGATATAGCCTTTCGTTCCCGTAACAATCAACTCACCCTCAGATTTTGCAGCTTTTGCTACTTTGATTGAAGCTACTGCATCATCATAAGTAAAATCAATTTTTGTAAAGGCATCCATATTGGCGGCTTCATCCAGAAATTTTGTAGTTATAACTTTCTTTCTGTAGCCCGTTCCAAGTATTTGGAAAACGGGTAGCAACGCTGCAGGAGCCCAGCCGCACATACTATTCCATTTCTGAGTCAAATCTGTTCCGGTAATTGAAATACCATCTCGCAGGCTAGTACAAACAGCATCAACCGATACAACCTTACCAATTTTTCCAGACTTAGCGAGAAGGACTAACCGTTCGTATGCCGTTGAGTATGCCGTCTTAATAGCATCCATAAGAACCAGCCCATGTTCTTCTGCAATCGAATATAGTTCTTCACAATCCGCTTCTTTTAAAGCAATTGGTGATTCACACAAAACATGCTTTCCCGCCAAAAGAGCTTTTTTTGTATCAATATAATGTTTCTCAGGTTTGGAAACAATATACACGGCATCCACTTTTTCAAGAAGTTCATCATAGTTTTCGGTATAGAACATCCCATCAAACTCAGGTTCTTCACTCTTCTGAGATGCACATACACCAATTACATCAACGCCGTTTACATATTTAGACTCTGCTACAAACTTTGTTCTGAAAGCAGCCTTTCCAACAATTCCCATACGAAGTTTACATTGTTCACTCCGTACTTCAGAACTAGAGATTCCCTCCGTTCTCGGAAGATACACCACCTTACAATATTCATTCAGATAATCAAATTTTCCAACCCAATCAGAACCCACCGTGAAAATATCCACATCGTACCTACGAATATCATCAATTTTCTGACCCTCATATTCTTCCACGATGATCTTATCCGCAAGTCCTGTGGCACGTACAGCCTCAATACGCTCCATCAAGGACTGCTGTACATTGATTTTTCCACGGGTTTTATCAAAATCATCCGCTGTAACGCCAACGATCAAATAATCTCCCAGTGCTTTTGCACGTTCTAGCAGTTTGATATGACCATAGTGAAGCAAGTCATACGTTCCGTATGTAATTACTTTTACCATTTCTTGCTTCCTCTCACTTTTTACAAAAGTCCACGCTTCTGTAAATCCTTAAAAGCATTCACAAGCGTGGAGTTGTCCTCTTTTGTCAATGCACCAATATGACCTACACGGAAGATGGTTTCTTTCATCTCTCCACCATTGGGACAAATCCAAATACCATACTCATCTTTGAGCATCGTAAAAACATCGTAGGCCGATACATTCAAAGGATGCAACGGTGTAACTGCATTGGACATCGACTCAGAAACGATTTCAAGCGGTAATCCCTTAATCTTATCTCTGAAATCTTGAGCAAGTTCCGCAATTTTCTTTGTTTCACTCTCAACACCGCCAGCGGCTTCTATTTCTTTCAGACGAGCATTGATCTGGCGTAAAGTACCAACTGCTGGTGTAAAGGGTGTTTGTCCCCGCTCGCCATTTTTAAGAGCAGACTTCAGATTTAGATACATACACTTCACATCGCGGGTCTCTACACGTTTGACTGCTTCATCGGACAAGACAATAACTGATACGCCCGGAGGACAAGCCAATGCTTTCTGAGAACCAGTAATCATTACCTGCACACCCAATTTGTTCATATCAAAATCGTCTGCAAGGAAGGAGCTAATGGCATCCACGACCAGAAAAATTCCGTTTTTCTTACAAAACTCACTGATCATCTCAATATCGTAGTGAACACCTGTTGAGGTTTCATGTACATTAACGAGGAACCCTGTAAAGCCTTTACCGTCGTACATATCCAACTGCTCTTTTTTGAGTGCTTTACCTTTCTCCAGCTTGATTTCCTCGTATGGAATCTCGTGAATCTGGCACAACTCAACGAACCGCTGTCCAAAGCTGCCACCGTTTACGACCAAAACCTTATCCGTCTTATCAAAGACATTCATAACGGTTGCTTCCATCGCTGCCGTGCCAGAACCAGTGATAAATACCACTCTGGCATCATCGCCAGCCTTCGCAAACTTTTTCATCAGCTTTTCATTTTCAAGCATGACAGCAGAGAACTCAGGCGTTCTAAAATATGGAACCTGTTCTGCTCCAATAGCGCGCACTACGTCATCCGACATTACCGGGCCAACTGTAAAATTAAGCATCTTTATACCTCCATGCAATTATTATCAAATACAATTTTTCCCCATTCACAGATTTCGTGAAATCCTACTTTCTTATGGAGACTTCTGGATTCATTCGAGTAATAGAAAGAAAAAACTCTTTTCCCCTCACTCAATAGTTTTTCGCAAATAGCTCTCCATATTTCTAGTGCGTAGCCTCTCCCTCGATACTCTTTATTAACTATTAGTTCTGCGACAATCGCTATTCCATTTATTTCTGCATTTGTACATGCATGAGCGATTACTGTATCGTTCTTTTTTATCACATAATTTCTGGAATATCCTTCTTTGGAACGCTGAAGAAGCTGCTCGGCCAGATCATTTTTATTATAAGATTTTCCAATATCTTCATCATCATAGATCATTTGAACTATCTGTTCAAAATCAGTCACAGATGCCGATTGTACCGTTTCTCTATGTTTTTTATCAACATTAGTGATTTCTGCTACCCAACCATAGGTTATGGTAAAAGGACGTTCAGCGTTAGAATAATCATCTCCTATATACTCTGCAGTATTTTTTTCGCAATAAATCATTTTTATTGGATGATCCTTAATCAGTTCTTTCAATTCCAGTACGCTAAAATCATTATCTTTCGAGTAAACATGGACACACGAAAAATAAAACAAATAAACTGCTTTTATTTCATTTTCACGTTTATCCATATAAACATCAATAGCTTGTGAACCAATTCCATATCTTTGCAGATTCATATAGAGATAAAGACATTTATAGTATTCTTTTCCAATATATGATTCAACAATTTGCTCATCATTTTTTTGACACTTTACAATCATCTTTTGCCCTCACTTGGAAAAACTATCTCCGAACAAGGCGAATGTGGCTCTCTCTGATCTTCAGGAGGAAGTTTCATATAATCGCCGTAAATATATTTTAAAACCGTATCATAGTCTTTTGAGCTGTACAACTTTTTTCCTTCAAACATATATTCTGCACGGTCTGTAAACCATGATTTTGGCATCCCGTATCGCTCATTCAATGGGTTCTTTTTATATAACATTCCTGTCGCAGGAAAGCCTAAGCACCGAACACGATTGGGCGAAGAATTCCTGCTTTTCTTTGAATATTTTTCATATCCATGAAAAGCAAAATCTGCCGGAATTTTTGATAGGAGGCTAAACCATATCTTCCAAAATCCCACTGTGTTTACTTTTGCCACTTCAGCCCATAAAATCTTCCGCAAACAATAGCAATGCAAATCCTGAAATATTTGACCAACAATTGAAAGCGGAATATCATCCATTGGGAACACATCAACAAAAATTCCGGTCTTACATTTCAAGTGTTCCTGACCAACCCGAACATAAGTAGAGCCTGTACGCCGTAGTTTTCCATATTCCCATCTATATTCATGGTCTGTATCATGATCCTGAAAGAAGCAAATATTGGGATTCATTTCATCTTTATGCTTCTTGAATGTTTCGTAATCTTCGCGAAGCATTCCAATGTCAGCATCATCATCCCATGGAATATACCCCTGATGTCTTACCGCTCCAAGCAGACTTCCACCAAATAAAACATAGTTTATATTATACTTTCTGCAAACCTTATCAAATTCAACCAACATATCCAGTTCTGTTAGTTGCATTTTCCGAAAATCTTTGCCTTTGATTTCCTTAATCACTTTCTATACTCCCCCTTTAAACGTTAATTATTTTAATCTACAATCGAAGGTAACCTCATACAGTTACTCTATCGCCAACCATTTAATTTCAGATCAACTTAATCATCATCGCTTGTATAAAGTGTATTCATGTGTTGCCACTCTTTCTTCTTTAGGCGGAAGTTTCATATAATCACCATATGACCTTTTCAAGATTTCGTCATATTGGGCTGGTATCTTAACCATTATATTTTCAAATGGTACTGTTATACTTTTCTCGAACAATTTTTTATCAAGCACATATAGGCCGCCGCCCCAACACAAACAACCTACCAATGTACTATCTTCAAAAGAATATGTATTACTCAATTTCTCATATTGATTCAAGAAGAAATCTTTTCCAATTAAGTGAACAACTTTAAATCCAATATACTTAAGAACAGCCACAATCGTGCTTTGGTTTTCAGGTCTTGTATATTCGTTTCTGATTGCCCAGCCAACGCATTTTGCTAAAATGTCCTTTTTCCATCCAATCTTTTTTCTGGCCGCTATCTCGTCCGTTCCCGCCCCATCATACGGATAAACATCCACGAACATTCCTGAATCATAATCCACGATATTATCATAGACAGCTTTGTATCTCATATCCTCAAATCTGGAAATTGTATAAGGATATTTCTTAGACACCTCCCTATTTAAAATCTTAAACGGATATAGTTCTTTTTCATGTTTATAGCAATAGTTGACAAATTTATCGTAATCAGGCCGCAACATAATTACGTCAAAGTCATCATCCCACGGGATGAATCCTTTATGTCGAATAGCTCCGATCAACGATCCATATGCCACAAAATAGTCAATATGCAACATATCGCAGATACTTGACAACTTCTCAACTATTTTCAAAGTGCCTGCATGAACTTCATCAATATTTAATGGTTCTTTCGTTTCCATACTTATCTCCTTGTAGCTATCTTCTTATATATTCCTGTTTTATAAAGTAAATACCCCATAAGCAGGATAACAACCACTGCACATGCACCCCATCTAATCAAAAGGTGGTTTATAAAAATCAAGTCGAGTGCTGCCATTCCACAAATAATACCAGAATGTATGAGCAGGTCTTTAATAGATAATACATAAAACCCAATTACTCTATGAGAAATAATAATGTGGAGGACTAAATAACATATATAAGAAAACAACGTTGTATATGCTGCTGCAATATACCCAAATTTTGTTATGAATATATAGTTCGTCACCAAATTTATTACTGTAGCAGCCATTGTTCCTAACATAATATATGTTGTTTTTTTCTTATAGTACTCAGCCGGAACAATTATGTTATATAAGAAAAGAACAAACGCATCCACAACCATCGGAATTGCAACGTATTTGCCAGACTCGTAGTTTTTTCCACCTAACACAAAAATCAATTCCGGCGAAAGTGCCAACAGTCCTACTGCTAAAACCACAAAGAACATACTCAGTTCTTTTGCGCGTTCCTTGATTTGCTCAGCACCATCTTCGGCCATCTGATCATAGAACCACGTAGTCCATGCCGCAGAAATCGAATCGGTAATAATTGTCAGAATCAGTTTAATGTTTCCTGCAAGACTATAAATGCCTGCCTCCGCATTGCCTACCATAGATCGAATCATAATTCTATCAAATTGCGCCAGCAGCACCTGTGATATACCATGTGGCACGATTGGTAGACTGTATTTTACTGCAAATTTCCAATATACTTTATTGATTCTGGGCTTAGCCTGTTTATAGATTGAAAGCAACAGAATCAATGCAAGGAGGAAAATCGTTACCGTTCCACCTACTATACGGCCTACATCTCTATGGTCACGGAATATTGTAAGTATTAAAACAAGCGAAAGTAAAACATTACCAACCGAGTTAAAGAGAGATGCCGCAAGGTATTTTCCGTAAGAATACTCCAAACTAATCAGGTTATTATATAAAGCCAAAAGGGAGCTTCCCAGACTATAGAGAACCAATAAAACAATTTCTATTTTGCTGAAATCAAGCAGTTTTGATAATTGGTTGCCCCAAAAAACAGCAGTCGCAAGGAGTATCAGTGCATTTAGCAAATAAATCAAACTGACAGATGAAGTATATTTCTTTATCTGTCCCTTAAACTCTAAATTTGCACTTCTAACACTCGAATGAATTGACAGTCCAACGACCACATATAATATTGCTTCGTATGAAGCAAAAACATTGTACACGCCAAATTCTTCAGTCGTCAGCAAGCGGCTGAAAAGCGGCAATGTCAAAAAATTTATTCCCTTTATAAGAATATTTCCAACAGTATAGCCAATACCTGCTTTGATTACTTTATTTCCTTTTGCCATTACCGTTTCTCCGAACTAACATCAACATTGAAAGAATGTTTTATTATATAATACGTCAGTACCGCTATAACAATAGCTGGTGCCAAAAATAGCGTATTTTGGAAAGAAGCAAAGAACCAATATGGCACATACCAGAAATATAGTGTTCGGTACGTTAATTTTCTCAATTCTCTTCTCGATTTTTTTTCAAAGTTATAGCTTATAAGGATTGCAACAATAATTGGGATGACCAACAACAGACCAAAATCATAATAATAATCCCAAAAAGCAGTTGGGACAGTTGCCAAACCGTTAGTAACAAGTCTCCCTTTCAATTGTCCTGCTGTATCAATGCCCAAAAGATTATCTACCTGAAACAATCCAAAATACAAGGAGAAAAACGAATATAATCCAATATAATTATGTGTCACTTTTCTTCTTAAAATATTGATTTTCAAATTATTAAACGACATCGGGAAATAGCCATAAAACGGAGCCAACCATTCTGCCCACTCAGGTCCACTAAATGCAATACCGGAACCATATGTAAATTCTGCATTATGAAGATTCATTCTATACTGAGTAAAAGTGGACAATGTCACAAAGCCGATTACGGCTACCAAAAATACGCCTTGTTTTATGCGCTTAATTTTTTTCTTTTCGAATTTTGACAAAGTTCTTTTAATTGTATCTGTTTCAAGAAATAGAATAAGAGACCCAACTTGTACAACTGCCATTACTATACTCATTCTTGCTAGGCGAGTCATAACGGGGACTATGATATCCACTAATGAAAAAGCAAGTGCTGATTTTCGTTTTGTTGATTTATAGTAATAGTAGTTATACGCCAGTAAAAGATACTGCGCATTTGTAAAGTAAGATATTATTGGTGCAGAATAAGTGTGAATATCTATTCCAACCAATCCCGGAACAGCGGAACCGGACCCAAGGTAATTTTCCAAAAAATACAATGCTATATAGATGAAGTTTATTACCCCATAAAATTGTCTACCAAACTTAGTAACATAAATTGTACCATCAATACTTCTTACATGTCTGTAATTTCCCCTATATGTAATTCCCACATATATTGTGCATAAAATAGCAAGTGACACAAAAATATAGTCAAATACAAATGATTCTGTTCGGTCCGAAAGATCAGACCAATATAACAAGTAAAGGAATAAAGGGAAATACACACCAGCAGTTATATATGTAATAATGCTAAACTTCTGTTTTTGAATGAAGAATACATAACTCCAAAGCAAAAACATATATACGCATACAAATGACAAGAACATTCTTCACCCCACTATTAGTTTATCCAGCAGCTCAATCTGCATTTTTGCCAGCCGCACATTTTCACCATTTCCAGTAAAACCACTAACATTTTTTTTTAACACCTGATATTTCCGCATCTGTCGAATATTCCTTATAAACGAAATATTCCATTTGTCGCAATAATATCTATATGTCGCAAGAGACCGTTCTACTTTTTTTACAGTAGATATAGCATCCTTCTTTTCAGTCGCGCCCTCCAAATGTATCATTTTCTTTTCGGGGAAGAAACTCGTAATATAGTTATTGGGCAATTTCTTTATGCGCTTAATCAAGTCAGGTTCTTCATAATACATAAAGATATTTTCATCAAAACATCCAGCCGCCTCAAATGCCGATTTTCTCACGAACAAATCTGCTCCTGCTATGTACATTTTTCCATCAATATAAATATCAAATTTAGAAAATACTTTCATCAATAGTGTCCAAGACAATGTGTAATTGTCCATTGCAAAGAAAGAATTGTTAGCTGTTCCATTCACATTCATCAGTTTTATTCCGAACAATGCCAGATTGCTTTGTTGTTCAAATTTATCTACTGCAAATTGAAAAATTGGTTCTAACAAGATTGTGTCCGGATTCAAAAACAAGAGATACTCTCCACTGCTAATATCTACTGCTCTGTTATTTGCCGGGCCAAATCCAATATTGTTATTCTTTATAATTTGAATCTCCGGATAATCTTTCTTAACCATTTCATAAACACTGTTGGTTATGCTGTTATCCGATATGATAATCTCTGCTTCATCCTTTAAATCATTGAACTTTTTAATAGATTCAAGGCAGTCTCTCAAGATCTCACAATTTTCATATGAAACTATAATTACTGACAGTTTCATTAGCCTCTTCCCAACCTTTCTCCCATAAGAAATATTTGCCCTCATATAATACAACCATATGAAAATTGGTTTTCATCAATTTTTTTCTTCGTCCACTCTCGAACATCTCCTACAACTCTTGCAGGATTTCCAGCGATCAATGAATAATCGGGATATGTTTTCCCTGTTAAGACACTTCCTGCGCCCACGATACAGTGCTTTCCAATATCCGTTCCCGGTAAAATAACGCACCTTGCACCTACAAACGAGCCATCCCCAATACTGACATTCTTGATAAATCTAGCTTCGTTATCCGGATTACCACGATTCAAGGACAGTAGCCCTGCTTCTATGGAAAAGTCATGCACCAAAACAAGCGTGTCTCGTGATATGACAACATCTATTCCTATTTTAATTTTTGTGTAATCCACACCATCAAGTTGAGCGGTATGGTGAATGTATTTTGCTGGCCCATTCAGCTGGATTCCCTGCTTTTTTAACCAGCTATTATATAATTTCATGTACGTCTTTGAATTGATTCCATCAAAGATGAATATAACTTTTCGTTCTAATCTGCTTATTACTTTTTTAATTTTACTCACTAGGATCATTCTCCATATACATCACGATAAAGTTGAATATATTCTGCGACCATGCTTTCAACTTTCATTTCATCTCTAAGTCTCGGCTTAAAGATTTGAAGCTCCGAACATATAATATTCTTTACTCGGTTGAGATTTCCTTTTTGCACAACTGCCCGTAGATCAACCGATTCAGGGCTTCCCCCAGTGTCATAGGTAATTACCGGCGTTCCACATGCAGTTGCCTCAAGATTTGTTGTCGGGAAATTATCTTCATAAGTCGGATTAAAATAGACATCTGCTGCTGAATATATTTCTACTAATTCCTTGACATTGTTTGTTCTATTCAATGCAATTATATCTTTCGGAAGATTGTCCACCTGTTTTTTTGAAACTCCAACTAAGACAATGACATATTCTTTTTTATCAAGCATTTCATCAAGCTCAATAAAATCTCTAAGTCCTTTTCTTTCGGTCCATTCGCTTGCCACGCCAAGAATCATCTTCTTAGCTTCGATTTCATTCTTCTTTTTGAAATAGCTTTTTGTTGGCTTAAATACATTTGTATCAATACCGTTGTAGATAACACGAATTGGGTATTCTCCCAAAAAAGATATTTTAACCAATTTAGAAAGCCACTCACAGGGTGTAACAACTGTTACATTTGCTCCTGTAAATAGTTCTTTTTTTGTTTCCCAATTCCATTTAGAATTGTCCATCAACCTCGATGCAGGATATGTTGTCAGTTGTTCGCAATCATGGCACCCCGTCTTCCATTTCTCGCATCCACAGGCATCAAAATAGGCACAATGCCCTGTAAATGCCCAGCAATCATGCTGCGTCCATATGACTTTAATGTTTTTCTCTTTAATGTAAGTAAAAAGCAATGAGATATTGATGAAATATCCGTGGATACAATGCAAATGAATAATATCCGGTTCTATTTCATCGAGCCAATTAAGTAATTTTCTTGTGCTTAAAGTCGATGCGAATCCCGTTTTATCCGTTATTCTTGTATAAACTCCGTGTAATTTAACTCCCCAGCTATCATCCATAAAATATTCGTGATCGTTCTCTGCTTTTCTTCCTCGTCCCCATACAACATATGAATCTATACCATTTTTCATCATTGCACGATGCAGATTCATCATTATATTCCCGGCCGCTTTATATGAGAATGTAGAAATTTGAACTACTTTCACCTTATTCACCTATAATTTCCTTCAGCCAGTTTCTCAACGAATATTTCTCATATACGCTGTTTTCAACCTCAACATAGTCACTGTTAAAAAACGGAGCCTTCAAATCGAAATGTCCGTCATATACATATATATTTTCTTCTCTATAAAAATCATAGTTTACAACATCTTCATTGGTTGTAATCAACTTTTTCTTTGCTCCAAGTGCTTCCAGTACACGAATCGTCAATCCAATTTGACCTGCCTGTGCAGAATCCAAGACGCACTTTGAATTTGCAAAGACCCGATCCATCTCTTTACCAGCAAGTGGGTCAAAATGAAATTCACTATAATGCGCATGACGCAATTCTGGATTCATAAGCTTGCGGTAGAAAAAGACTATCCGCGACGGAAAGAAATAGTACACAAATTGATTCGGATATACCTCTTTCAACTGCCGGGTCATCATCTGAATGAACTTATATTTTTTGGGGTGAGCAGTACCTACAAAGCAGAAATCGTACTGAAACTCCTTTTTTTTGCTATTTCCTATATTTTCATATCTCCGAGTATAGAACAGCGGAAGAAATTTCAAATTCTCATGCGTTGCCACATCGTTTTTGTCAAATGAATAGCACTTATCAAAATACGGTTCAATCTTTTCAATATACGGAAAGTTCTTTAGCGAATCCCATTGATAAAGTACATACTTTGCCTGTGGCTGTTCATCTTTGATTTGTTGAATCATGTCTTCACTAAATGATAACGACTGTCCCGAAATCAAAAAGACCACATCATATTTTTTTGCACGGACAGTCTTCATAACTTTTTCAAAATATCGGTTTATATACTGTCCAATTAAATTCTTATTAACACGGATGATTGCCTTTACCATTCCATTTGTACTAGGACGGTCATCAAAACAATCAACCTCATACCCCATGTTCTCCAACTCTTCACAGATGGCCTGCGGATAGTCAAAGAAATTTGGCATTATTAAAAGCAATTTGCGCTTCATAATGGGCGTTCTCCAACCTTTATGCCTTATATTTCTTCTCGTTCATAATTTGGGTGATTTTTTTGTTATCTCCCCAAACGGCTTTAGAATCATACGGACGATCTGGGAACGCACCATATTTCAGCTTGATACCATAGCCATTTTCCTTAATAAACCGTTCAACACGATCCGCAAGTTTTTCCGGCTTACCAGAGCAGATGTTAATAATTCCATTGATTTCATCTTGCCCAACTGCCGCCGCAACCTGCGCACAAAAATCATCATAGTCAATAAAATCAAATTGATTCTGCCCCATTGTAAACGGAAACTCCGTTTTGCCTTCTTTTTCTGCTGCCGTGATTTTCGAGAAAATAGAGCAGCCAAACTCAGAATGACCTACGATGTAATAGCCACGCAGCCACTGCCAGTTCGTGTGTTTACCGTTAGTCATCATCGCCACACAATTACGAAGTGCATCCTTACCAATGCCATAAAGACTCATGGGATGGCAGGGGGTATTTTCATTGATACTGCCCTCAAAGAAGCCAATCTCGTGCATTGTGCCCATGACGCTAATCTTAGCGATACCCGCATCAACCATTTGCTTCAAGAAATGGTAATGTTTCGGCAAATCTGCGATATGATTCTCCGAGTAGTGGACAAAACCATCTCTCCAAGCCAGATGAAGAAGGACATCAGGCTTTCCAAAATATGTATAAGGGTCTTCTACCGAAAACAAATCACAGTCTATTTTTTCTGCGCGTTCGTCAACATAAGTAGTTTTGAAATCCGCGGCTACAACACTGTGTCCATTATCAAGGAGTGCCTTCACAACGCCCTGTCCGAGGTAACCATTTGCGCCCGTAACCAAGATTTTCATTTAATTTCTCCTCCCAAATTTAAAAGTAATCTCCCTTGTTGATTCCCCTGCTTATTTCATTGCACGACAACAAGCCTGTATACAGATTGCTGCGGCAATCTATACGCAGGCTCGCCTTCGTACCTCCTTATTCTGTTTTCTGCTCTATCAGCTTTCGCTGTGGTGGGTTAAGTATAGAGCGCAACCAGAAGCCATTAACCCCTGAAAACACGCTGGCCGTAACGCACCACGACAGGCAGAAACAGGTTGAGGTGAAAAGGTCAAGCCGCGCAAACCCGCATGAAATCAGGCTTTTCTCTGGTTGTCCATATTATTTCACACTCCCCATCCGGATTCAGGTACACGGTACCGCCCAGCTTATGAATTTCTTTATAGAAATGAGACGCAAAGGGTCCAATGCGGCAGGCCATAATGTAAACAATCGGATTTTTGATCTTATGTTCTTTTATGTACTTGCAACAAGCATTCAATGCTGCAACATCATAATAAATGGCCTGTGCCGCGCCAATTTGAGGGATGTCAATTTTGAAACAATGTGCATTGTGGAACTCGAACTCGTGATCATTGATTCTGGTCACACCTTCCACTTTTGTTTCATCCATGCAGCCGTCACCGTTAGCCTTACACGCTACATGATATTTAATATTTTTCTTATTCTGATGATACTCCGTGAGCTTATAGACAAACGTTTCGTATCCACCGTATGCACCTAAGCTCTTGGCTCCTACCAGAAATACGTGCTGTACTTCGTTTTCCCGCTGCATTCTTCCTACCCCAACGTCTTTAAAATTTAAAAGTATCCTTCAGTCCCAGCCACTTCTGGTCCTTATCGCTCAGATTCAGCGCAGTGCCATCTTCCAGCGTATAGCCCTCTGCACTTGCGCTGCCCTTGTACTCACCTTTCAGTTCCGGCCACTCAATGCCAATCTCCGGGTCGTTCCAAGCCATACCGCCCTCATCATTCGGATGCCAGAAGTCATTGACCTTATAGCAGAACTCTGCCTCATCGCTCAGAACCAGGAAGCCGTGCGCAAAGCCCTCCGGGATGAGAAACTGCTTCTTGTTCTCGGCTGACAGGGTAACACCATACCACTTGCCATAAGTTCCAGAATTGCTCCTGAGGTCAACCGCAACATCGAACACAGTGCCACGCACGGCGCGCACCAGCTTGCACTGCGGATACTGCTTCTGGAAGTGCAGGCCGCGCAGCACACCCTTTGTTGACATGGACTGGTTATCCTGCACGAAGTGAATGTCAATGCCAGCTTCTTTCATATCTTTTTCGTTGTAGGTTTCCATGAAATAGCCACGGGTATCACCGTGAACAGCAGGCTCAACCACACAAAGCCCCTCGATGCCGCCTACATTTTTTTCAACCTTAATCTGTCCCATTGTTCTTCTATCTCTTCTATTACTGCTCGATTTCTTTCAGGTAACGGCTCAGTGCATCCTGCCAGGTCGGAAGCGGCGTGAATCCAGCATCCACCAGCTTGCTCTTATCCAAGCGGCTGTTGAATGGACGAGCAGCCTTGCTCTGACCATACTCCGCCGTGGTCACCGGCAGGACTTTCGTCTTATAGCCAGCCTGACGGTAGATTTCTTTCGTGAAATCGTACCAGCTGATATAGCCGCCCTCGTTGGTCGCATGGTAATAACCGTACTTTTCAGTCTTATTCATATCGACGAGCAGTCGAGCCAAGTCGTATGTATAGGTCGGTGTGCCGATCTGGTCATTGACCACACGGACAGTGTCATGCGTCTTTCCGACATTCAACATGGTCTTAATGAAGTTCTTACCGTTCAAACCAAACACCCAAGCAATGCGGACAATGAAATACTTCTCCAGCGTCTGGCTGACTGCCAGTTCCCCTTCGAGTTTCGTCTGACCGTACACATTCAAAGGCTTGTAATCCTTGCAGTCCGGCTTCCAAGGCTCCGTACCCTGACCATTAAACACATAGTCCGTACTGATATAGGTCATCTTGCAGTCCAGCGTCTTGCAGATGTCTGCAATGTTCTGGGTGCCGCCAGCATTGACAGCACGAACTTTTGCTACTTTATCGTCATCCTCTGCCATGTCCACAGCAGTCCATGCTGCACAGTGGATCACGGCATCCGGGTTTACTTCAGTAATTACTTTCTTAACGGCATCCTTGTCAGTAATGTCCAGAGCCATATACGGAGCTTTCGTTACCGCAGAGCCATCAGCCACACCGCTGTAGGTTTCCTGAATATCAGAACCAACACCTTCATGGCCGCGCTTCAGCAACTCGTTCATTACATCATGGCCCAGCTGACCGCCAACACCTGTTACAAATAATTTCATATAGTTTTTCCACACACACTTTCTAGCATTCCAACTCATCGATTTATATTCCAGCCAACACAAATAGCGGATAGGCTCGTACACCTGTCCGCTGGCTGTCACCCCACCCTCATGGTCGAGATTTCTTTCTGGATGGCATTGCTGCCACCCAAAAAGATCAGTCGTTCATTCTTCGGGTAAGAAAATATGAACTTCGGGTTGCGGAGCCTTTCATTCTCTGCCGTACCCTTGTCCCTATTATGACAGCCGCGTATTATATCTCTAGCCCCGGTACCAGCAACCGCAATTTTATAGTCCTTTTTCATAATACCTCTTCCTCCAGTTCTTATCGCGCACATCTTTTAAAAAAGTTTTGTATCTATGTACTTATCCTTAAAGATGATGTATCCAACCGATTACTCCCCATGCCCCAGCAGGCACACTTTGAATGTCTTAAAAATAATCTTCCAATCCACCCAGAAGCTGCGCTCCTTGACATATTTCACATCCAGATCCATCCACTCTTCAAAAGAGAGGTCGTTGCGATGCGGAGCGATCTGCCAATAACAGCTCAGACCGGGGGTCACATACAGACGCTGCTTTTCGTAGTCACCATACTGCTCCACCTCGCGGGGAAGTGCAGGGCGGGGGCCAACGATGCTCATATCACCCTTCAGGATGTTCCACAGCTGCGGTAGTTCATCAATGCTGGTTTTACGGATAAACTTGCCCACACGGGTAATGCGCGGATCGTCTTTGATTTTGAACACAGGGCCATCCATTTCATTCTTGTCGAGCAGATCATCCAGTTTTGCCTCTGCATTGGGGCACATGGAACGGAACTTATAGAACTTGAACGGTTTGCCGTCGCGTCCAATGCGTTCCTGCGAGAAAATCGGGCCTGCAGACGGATCATCTACCACGATGGCAATCGCCGTAATCAACATAACAGGTGACAGCACTACCAGCGCCATCGACGACAGAACAATATCCTGCGCACGGCGGACGAACCAGTACAGCCGATGGTCGCGCAGATTTTCTTTTCGGTCAATTTCAACTTTCTTCTCAATTCCAGTCGTATTCGTAGCCATTTTTTCCTCACATGAATCCTTGTCTATACGTTTCTTATTGTTAGTCGTTTTTAAGTAATCCCTTTAGCTCACACCGTTCCTGCAAGCACCTTCCTTTTAGATAGCCGTTCCTCTTATCCCAAGACGTACAGCCCGTTTATCTCCTGATTTCCAAGTAGACAAAAGCCCTCGGACGACGGTTTCGCCAAAGGTCATTTTAAATGCAATGTGACCGCAACAAGAACCAGAACATCACACTGCAGCTCAAGCTCCACACGCACAGTACTGTCGGAGTGCAAAATTTTATATTTTTGTAAAACCCTAACAAGCCCACTTCATTTTCACCTTTGCGCATCACGCCAGCAAGGTAAACAGCAGTGGGCTTTTTATTGTGGTCTATCATTTGGTTTTCCGCATGATTTATCACATTATTGTTCGCAAACAGACACAAGCCCACATGATTCACCTCCTTACCCGCAATCAAGGCGTATCTCCCATCCCAAAACGGAGGATACCAGTTCTTCTGCGTGGCCGTCTGAATTCTTTTATTATTCTATCATGGTTACATCTGGGAATCAATAGAAATCCGAGAAATTGTATCCATCTATGTTTTAGAAAAATTTTCGACTCAACCTAATCTTTTCCACTCACTGCCCAGTTTCGCCTGAAAATCCCAGATGAAATCACTGGCAGAAAAATGTGTGGTCATATAGTTGTCTATAGCGCTGGATAGCACGGTCATGTGAGATAGCAGTTTCAATGCAACGACAACCGTTAAATAGAGCGCCCCTTCGCACTAAAAAACTGGTTCATACCGTTGCATTGGTCATGGGTTAAGACTAGACGTATCGCATTACACTATATAATTTTTACTCTCTTCCCCGATTCCCCTATTACATATAGGTATAATTAACCATCAAAGCAGCGTACCACCTGATTTGTGCTCTTTTGCATGGATCAGGCTATTTTTTACGCTAAAAAGGCCCCCGCCGATCACATTTCTGTGAAAGACAGAGGCCTTCTGCTGCTAGATTTTAATCAGGTCTGGGGAGATAAAACAACTATCTCATTCTACCGGGTCAGTGTCCCCTTCCAGATTTTTAACATTCCCCGGTGTGTCTGACGCGCTGAGCGTCTGTTCTTGCTCCATGCGACGGCGCACAGCTTCCACCACATAGGCGGTCGCACTTTCTCCAGCTTGTTCTGCTGCCGCTTCAATCGCTTTTTTGCTCTGTGGACTATCGATTCTCAAATTCAACACGAGCCGTTCATAGGTTTTTGCGTTGTACTTTGACCGGCTGGCTGTACTTGTTTTTCCGCCCATTCCAACACCAACTTTCTTTTGACTTCTAAAGGTATTATATCACATTCTCTTGTATTTGCATACTATCCCCAGTATGCATTTTGCACAGATATTTGTGCCATTCTTTGGTGATCATTCCATCTTGCATACTGTGCACAGTATGCGTATACTCATACCATCGGGAACACCGGTTCTCACATCCGACAATTCACCAACGATTTGAAGAGAGGTACACACATGAGCATCAACGTTTTACTGACCCTTGTCGAGCAGTACAAGGAGGCCGCCCAACTGATCGAGGCCGCACAGGCTGAGCAGGAACAGCTGAAGATCCAGATCCGCGAGGCACTGGCTGAGCGCTCCACCAACTATCTGGAAGTAGGCTGCCACAAAGTCCGCCTGTCTGATTTCTCCAGCACCCGACTGGACAGCAAAGCCATCAAGGCTGTGGCTCCTGACCTGTATGACCAGTACAGCAAAACGGTCACCGGCACCCGCCTGAGCATCACCTGAAAAGAGCTCCATACAGCACCGACCGACCAAAGTTTGCGCTGTACAGAGCCCAACACACCCGCCGGGGCGGGCTACACCAATATTATACCTGTCCCGGCCTTTTTTATCAAGAAGAAAGGTTCGAAAAATCATGAAACAGACTGTCAAAACCTCCCGCGCTGCTGGTCAGCTGGAAAAGATGTTCCGCGAGCTCAACAAGCACTACTTTGCAGGCAAGCTGCCTGAGCCCATCATCAGCCTGAAAAAGACCCCGTCCGCCTATGGTCATATCACCTGTTCCAAGGTCTGGCAGGCAGGCGGCGAGAACAAGTATGAGATCAATATTTCGTCGGCTACCCTTGACCGTCCCATCGAGGAGACCGCGTCCACCCTGCTGCATGAGATGGTGCACGAATACTGCATGGAGAGCGGCATCAAGGACACCAGCAACAACGGAGTCTACCACAACCGGCGCTTTAAGGAGCAGGCAGAGACACACGGCTTGACTGTCGACCACCACGAAAAGTATGGCTGGACCATCACGAGCCCGTCCGAAGAGCTGCTAGACTTCATCATCTTCCAAGGCTGGCAGGATATCCAAATGGGTGAACGGCTGGCATGGTCGGATATGGCAGGCACCGGAGCAGGCAGCAAGGCACCCGGCAGCAGTCAGACCGGAGCACCGAAACCTCCCAAAGCCAAGAGCAGTACCCGACGGTGGGTATGTCCCAAGTGCGGTACCATCATCCGGAGCACCAAGGAAGTGCGGGTCATCTGTGCGGACTGCATGGAGCTGTTCGTGAAGGCCGACTAAATTATAGCAGGACAGAGAGCGAAGGCACGAGTGAGAGTAGTGCCGGATTTAAAAGTGCACTCGTAAAGACAGAGATTCGCCGGGCTGTGAGAGGACGCCCATTATTTAAAGGATAGCAGCTATGACCATAGCCATAAATCGAAACGAAAGAAGGAATGTCAATGCTCGCAGTAGGAATCGAT
>OMCG01000854.1_pt1 | contig 20354 bp, 28 predicted proteins | sample 1674071 | NCBI WGS metagenome assembly OMCG01 (sample SAMEA103958139, study PRJEB25191) | human gut metagenome | biome: human-associated habitat [ENVO:00009003]; feature: intestine environment [ENVO:2100002]; material: feces | place: Germany | collected 2013/2015 | reverse complement strand
ATGATCAAAACAGCCTTTAATGTCCCCTTCCAAAATCCATTTGGGAGAAGCCTCTTTAGCCAATACACAGAAGCATTGTCCTATTGCATCGTGGGCACAACGTTCTTTGCGAAAACCGTATGAACAGTTGTCACCAGTCGTTTCGGCAATGGGGTCTAATGCCATTAAGTATAGTGCTTGCATAGCCCTGTCCTTCATGGTTGGTATTCCCAAAGGTCGGAGTTTCCCGTTCTTCTTTTTAATATGTACCCGTTTTAACGGTTGTGGACGGTATCCTCTTCTCCTTAATTCAGTTATTGCGTTCATTTTCCCATGTGAAGTCGCCCATAAGACATGGTCAACTCCAGCTGTGTTCTTCCCTTTATTGGAAGTCACTCGTCTAACCGCCAATGCTTTGGCATAGAACGAGTGTACCAGCATCCATTGTAAGGCTTTCACCTTGTTATGTTTGCCAGCTTTTTGAGCCTTTACAATACGAGCTTGTAGCTTTTTAACTTCAACTTCACACTTGGTCCAGTTTATGCTTTCCCAAGTGTCCCATTTTGAGTTAGTAGATGCACACGATTTTGATTCGTTCATTTGCTTTTCTCCTTTCAAAAGTTCTAAAAGTTTCTTGTAAAGAATTACCTAACGCAGAAGTCAGCACACTTTCGTGTAGGGTAATGTTGCCTTGTCCAATTCATGGATGATGGCTCAACCACATATCCTCCTCATTACAAGGATGGCGTTCGCTTTTTCTGCAATCCTATACCTGCACCCCGTTCAGCTTTCCTTACGGTTTGCTTACCTGCATTTGCAGGAGAGATACAGGCTTACCACGTTTCGTGTAAATAACATACGAGTAGGTTAGGTTCCGTCTCTTCGCCGGCAGTGCTTATGTCCGTGTAACCCTAATCAAAGAGAGAGTTATCCGACTGCATACTTTTTAGTTCAAGCCTTTCAGTATCTTTGGCTTATTCCAATTTAACGACGATTCAAACAACGATTCACATGTGTTAACCATACTACTCTGCCTAGCCTCCCAACTCTATGATACTAAGAGTTATTGTCTTTCCCTTACGGTTTTGTCTTTTCCTTTCGGAAGGAGTACATTGTCCGGACAGCTTGATACAGAATTATCACTATTGGTGCATCTGTCCGTAGGCTACCGTTGACGGAACAACGGGTTCAATCATTCAATTCCAGCTCGTGGATTAGAATTTTGAACAATTATTTACGCAACTTCGTGTCGCACTTTGATGAAATTGTTTACCACCGCGTAGGACTTGCCGGAACCCGGAGTGCCGAGGACAATCGAAGCCCGGAAAGGATTTACCACGTTTATCCAACCCCTGTGCCATTTCTTCTTGAAGAAGAAACGTGTCGGGAGATTTACGGAATATTCGTTCTCCATCAGCTTTGTTTCCTGCATGAACGATTCGTTCTCGTTGTTGAAACGGTCATCCATCATGTTGTTGCGGATAAGGCGGCTCATATACACACCTCCTACCAGCATCAGGATATAACCGACAATAGTGGTAATCATATAGGCGAAAGTCCAACCGACAGCCGGCATCCACCAGTTGAGGAAGAACAGCGTTGCTCCCGAACCGATTGAAATCCAGATATGCGACCATCTGATTTTCTCGTTTTTGAGGCCTTTCGTGCCGAAGCACGACAAGGCGAGGAACATCACCGCCCACCATTTTGCGTTCCATGTATTGTGGAACAGTTTTCCGGCATCGTCAAGATTGTTGAGAATCTTCATTGTCTCGGTGTGGAACTGCCAGCCGGCGACAAGATGCTGGGAGAAATAATATAGGTTTGCGACCACGAGTATTATGCTCAGACCACGGAGCAAGTCCATGATTTTGGATAATGCCCGGAGGTCATCTTCCTGTTGTGACATATTTTCTGGGATTAGTGTTAGACAAATTAAAGTTTTGGGCCCCGGCGTTTTTTCTTCCTGCGCCGCTGCATCTCACGGTAGAAGGCTTCCTCATCGGCATCGTAGGCAGGGCCGGTCTGGAACAGACCTCCGAGATCCGGAACTGACGGCAGACTGTCATAGTCATTTTCGTGATTATGGCTTTGAGATTGCTGCCGGCTGCTCTCGAATGAGGCAGAATGTGTGTCAGTGTCCGGGGATTGCGTATGATGATAGCCGGTGTTGGCGGTATCATCAGCCTCAGGAACGGTAACGACAACCGGCTTTTCACCGACATTCGAGAACCGGTTTTCAAGAGCGTTGGCAGAAAATTCCTTACCAAGCCGGGAACCGTTGAGGACGGTCTGCGTATTATGGTCGATGTATGTGGCTCCATAGATGCGTCCGTCTTCGGTATAGCGCAGGACAAGGTCGATGTTTTTCGTCTTCAACCCGGCGATGAAATCATCCTTGCCAGACGACTGATCCATAACAGCCGATACGGTTTTCAGCGTAGGCTTAACATCAATCTTATCCTTCCCTTTCTCAAAGCGGCTGTCAATGGCGGTACGGCTGGCGAACTTGCCGAGACGCGATGCCTTGAAAGGACTTGCAATCACGTTGCCGCTGTCATCAATAGCGAAATACACCAGACCGTGATACTCGCGTCCGTTCACCTTACCGTCGGTCTGCTCACACTTCACGTTATACAGTCCGAGTATGGCGTTGTATTCGCCTAAAGTTTGGAACTTATATCGCATACCTACCATTTTGACCGTGTTGGCGACCTGTCGCTTGATGTCGCCCGAAGGGTCAATTTTGCGTATGGGCATATCAGGAGTGATTTTCTGACGCTCGGCGGTGCGTAATCCATATTTCTTTTCAAGCTCACGACAGATGTCCTTGCTCTTATAGAAATTGTTTTTGTCGGATATAACCGAACCATCCGGGCGAACCCTCAATGCAACGATGTGGATATGGTGTCGGTCGATGTCTTCATGTTTTACGATAAGATACGGCATATCCCCGAACCCCATTTTCTCCATATACTCGTGGGCGAGCCGGGCATACTGCCCTTCGCTCAGTCTGTCATCGGGGTGCGGATTGAGGGATATGTGCATCATAGTCTTTTCGGCCTTGGTCGATTGCGGCATCCACAGTTTGAAATCCTCGAAAGCCCGTCGGATGTCGATGTTGCCTGAGCCGTCGTTGAAGATTTTGTTTGTATCGAGGACTCGGCCCTTCTCCTTGTTTATCTTTTCGCCGTTGTACGAAAGTGCGCCGTAAAGGGAGCTGCCTACTGAGATTTTTGCGACCATCGGGCATCGAACTCTTTGGCGAGTGCGACAATCTCGCGGTTGACCTTAACCATGTCAATGGTAATCTGCTCCAGTTTGTAGAGAGCCTGCATAGCCTTTTTCTCGCTGAAATTCTCCCTGAGAGTGTTGACTAAAAGATCATAGTCTATTGCGAAAGTACGGTAGCGGGCATTGAGTGCCGACAGCTTGTCGATGAAGATGCGGGTAGCATCATCCATGTAATGCACCTTGAATGTCTTTCCGAAAACCTGCATCTTGATAAAGGCAGACAGTGAGTCTATGCCCGATTTCTCGTGCATGGTCTGGAGTAATGAATGTTCCTTTGCCGTAAAGTTCACGGAGCAACGGAACGCCGTGGGGTCAATCTTGGGATGACGCCCGGCTTTCTTAAAATTCTGTTTCATAAAAACGGGATTAAGTGGTATGAAAATTTTTATAGCGGCTGACTGCACCGCAGGTTCTTGTGGCGATTACGACTTTGGAGTAATCGCCGGCTCCATGCACATGGCAAGGGTTATCTGCTGCAAATCCAATTTCATGCAGCGGATAACATACCTTGCTATGTTCTTGAGAACATCACTATGATATTGGGGAAAAGACAGATATTGGAATCCGGATATTATTGACCTGATATTGGCAAATCAGGGATACATATATGATAATCGGTGCCGGTCTTTATCGATTATGTCATAGCTCTCGGATAATAATCCGCCCGGAATAACGCCAATGGGATAGAATCCTGCGGTACGTTGTCGCTGCCTATATAACAATCCCGATATGTCAGTCGGTTTTTCGCAAAAAGAAAAGTACGGCAAAGTACGGCAATCATTCGGCAAAGTACAGCAAAATCAACAGGTTATAAATCTTTTCGTGAATTGCCATCGTTTAACTTGCACAGAGGCTCGAATGACAAAGCCGATGTGCCGATGACCACCGGAGCATATTCTCCCGCATCAACAAGGTCACTCCCGGCATCATCAACTGTCATGGCTTATCTGTCACAGGCATTGCAACCGCCTCATTCCCGTTATCACCTGCAATCAGGTGTGTATGCGTGATAAAGTGAGTTTGTTATCCAATGTGTGAAAGTGTGATATAATGATTAAGTGACAACACACTCCTGCACGCAACGAATAACGGTCATGACAACGTTGCAACTCAGCCGACCACTGTCATCCATGCACCGCTGACCGCATTATAACAAGACCGGTCCCACAGGTCAGTGAATGTGCCTTCCGCCCGGACATGGCTATCAAGCCGGGGGAACCAATGGCGCAGGATGCGCCGACACAATCCCAATTATAAATATTAAACCGCGAAAATTATGAGCGAACCAGTTTTCGTTGCCTTTGCCACGCAGAAAGGTGGCGCGGGCAAGTCAACCCTCACAGCTCTCACGGCGAGTTACCTCTACTATCTGGAGGGTGTCGATGTCATGGTCATTGACTGCGACGACCGACAGCACTCACAGAAAGACTACCGGGAAAACGACCTCAATGTCACCGGAGAGAACCCGTATCTCAAAAAAGTAATGCAGAACTTCTACAGGAATTTCGGAAAGAAGGCATACGAGATAATCCTCTCCAATCCCGCCGAGGCTGCGAAAGTCGCCGTAGAACGGCTCGACGAGGGTGCAAATCCAAAAGTGGTGTTCTTCGACATCACGGGAACAATCAACGACATCAACATTGTCAAACTGCTGTCGGTAATGGACTATCTGTTTGTCCCGATAACTCCCGACACCGCCGACATGAAAAGTTCCATCCGTTTCGCCAGCCATGTGGTGAACACCATGATCACCACCGGCAAGGCGAAAATCAAGGACATCAATCTTGTCTGGAACCGTGTGCCGTCAAAAGCCAAGACCCGTCTGTGCGGCATAATCGACAACTATCTTGAAGAACTCGGACTCCGTTCCCTTGACACTGTTCTGAGCAACAGCTCCAGATTCTTCAAGGACGGCGCAGCCGTCGGTAAAGTCGGCATGTTCCGTTCAACCATGCTTCCGCCGGACAAACGGCTGCTGAAAGGGAGCAACCTCCCTGAACTTGTAGCCGAGATCCGCAAGATTATAAAGGTGTGAGGCTATGGCAAAGAAGGACATATCGAGCGGCTTTGACACACAGGACGCGCAGGACTTTCTCGACGAATACCGCGAGGACGCCATGCCGACCTACCGCAAGGCCCGAAAAGAGCCGGTGACAGAATCGCCACCGTCGCCGACGGAGAAGGAGGAACTGGCGAGAAAACCTGTCACCCCCGACCGCACGAAAGAAGAGGACGAGTATCTGCGCACTTTCGTGGAGAACTGTCCGATAGACGCTTTCAACAAGAAAGGCCGTCAGGTGATGGTGATAAACGAGTTCCGCCACAAGATTCTGAAAATTCAGGCTTTGTTCAACGAGGATTTATCCATAGCGCAATATGTCCACAATGTGCTGGCACAGCATTTCAGGGATGTGGCGCCAATACTCCAAAGCCTGTATCAAAAAAGTAAACAATTCTAAAAATCGACTTTTACATGAGCAATCCAAGATTTTGTGACCTTCGGCCATGCGCCAAGGCGACAGATGAAGTCAACACCGACTTCCCCAACGAGGACGCACTGGAAGCCTACCGCGCGGAATACCTCACCCCATACACCGTGGGGGCAAGAAAAGGCATCTTCGTACCCCGTGAGCTTGTCAACAAGCTCGCCAAGACCGTGGCGCTGTTCGACAACCGCGACCTGACAATCGGGGCTTACGTCACCAATATCATAATCTCCCATCTTGTAGCCAACAGGGATGTCATCAATGAGCTGACAGACCGAGGCTCAAAAACCGTTACGCTATGAACGATGCTTTCTTCATTATCTTCATTCTCTCGCTGATTGCGGCTAATGTAGTTGTCTTCATCTGTATCTTTGCCGGTGGCAAAAGAGACAAGGAGGATGTCAGAACCATTCTCAAAGCCAGCGAGGACATGATTACGGGACTTGACCGTTTCAGGAATAACATTCCGGAAATGGCAGAGAAATTAGTCTCTGATGTAAAACCAACTATTGACAGTTACATCAAGGAGCGCATCGAGGCATATCTTGTCGGGTTTGACACAACTCCGCAACCTGTCGGTGATGGGTCTGTTACCGATGTCGAATCGGTTTCGGATGGCATTAATCAGCCGGCCGGCAATGACAGTCCTGTCCAAGATAAGCCGTTTGCCAACGGGCTTTCATACGATGACATAGAGGAAGTGTTAGGTCAAATGTTTACTGAGGACACATACAAGAGGACATTTCTTCGTAATCCGCAGAATATGTTTCGGTCTTCCACCGGGAAGCAGGTGTCAATCCGTGAGGAATACCACAAGACTTTAATGTGGCTCCTTAATGCCGGTGCCGGCGAGTGCAACACGTTCACGGGCTTTCTCGACAATCTTCTTGCCGAACATTTCATTACGCACGGCGAGACTATCAGGAATATTGTCAAATCCAGTAATAATCTCCCGGAAGTCTATGACCGGACTTGAAATATTCCTTGTCGGATCGTTGCTGTTGTGCAACGCCGTCATAGCCGGGGTTATGGTGTTCGGTAAAAACGGAAAACAGTCCTCCAGTAAGGCTGACAAGAAAAGCGTTGTTCCTGACAATGCCGATGAGCAGCCGGAAAAGGAGGTAATTGCCGAACAAAAATCATGTGTCGGTGCCAGTTCCTTTGACATAGACCGTCTTGAAGCCAAGATGATACAGGCTGTTACCGACACGATGAAGGAAACATTGCCGGTTTTGGTAAACGGGATGATTGGAGATGTGAGGCTGAAAGATGTAGAATTTGCCGAGGAAAAGCCGGATACTGACGAAACCGAGGTTACCGAAGAAAGCAAATTCACGCCTCTGTCATCTGCTGAAACCAATGCGGCGTTTGACACCGACATACGCGACATTGAGGATGCTGGGCCCTCTGCACCGACTGCCACGGGTGCATCCCTTGACGAACTCGAAAACGCCTTCGACACTGCAATGAACAAAGATGCCACGCCGGAACAGCAGGCAGCGGCCGGAAAATGCCTGTCAGAGATTAAGGACACACAACTGTATGAGCGTCTTGTTTCGGTTAACGATGACATAGACCGCCGTGTCAATCTTTGCATCAGAATGAGCATAAAAGCTGACATAGAAGCGAAAAACTCTTCTACGAGACCTCTGCGAGTCGTGCGTAAATCCGTGGTGGTGAATATCCCCGCCGACAATCCGGATGACTTCAATCCAGCAGATATGCTTCCATAGCCGGCAAAACCACTAAAATCCGCGTCCGAAAGGGCAAAAATCCAAACCACAATTTATTATCCCGAAGTGTGGGCTGCTCCCGTCTGGGGAGCGGCCGGGGGCTGCCTATGCTTCAAAAAACTGAAACAAAGACATGAAAATGACTATTAAGAATCTCAAAAACAAGTATGCAATCTTCAAATGCCGCCTTATGGTGGCGCTTCTCGCCGGAATCCTCGGCGGACTCAGGGCTGCCGCCGCCGGAAACGGCATGGCAGGCATCAATGAGGCGACATCAATGGTGACCTCGTATTTCGACCCAGGCACCAAGCTCATCTACGCCATCGGTGCCGTGGTGGGTCTCATCGGCGGCATCAAGGTCTATTCCAAATGGTCGTCGGGCGATCCCGACACCAGCAAGACCGCCGCGTCGTGGTTCGGAGCCTGTATCTTCCTTATCGTGGCTGCCACAATCCTCCGCTCGTTCTTCCTCTAATCAACTGAGCCAATGGCCGAATATGCTATCAACAAAGGCATAGGAAGGTCGGTGGAGTACAAGGGACTGAAGGCGCAGTATCTGTTCATTTTCGCCGGCGGGCTTCTCGCCCTGTTCGTGGTGTTCGTCATCACGTATATCGCCGGAGTATCCCAGTGGATATGTATCGGATTCGGCGTTACTGCCGCCTCAGCCCTTGTGTGGCTCACCTTCCATCTCAATGCCAAATACGGGCAATACGGGCTGATGAAACTTGCGGCTGTAAAATACCATCCCCGCTATATCATCAACCGTCTGCGCCTTAACCGCCTAATCAGATATAGAAAAAATGAGAAATACACTTAAAGCCACAACACTGGAATCAAAACTGCCTCTATTGGCGGTGGAACATGGCTGCATCATATCGAAGGACGCCGACATTACAGTCGCCTTTGAGGTCAGCCTGCCGGAACTGTTTACAGTAACCTCTGCCGAATATGAGGCGATGCACGGCGCATGGTGCAAGGCAATCAAGGTATTGCCGCATTATTCGGTGGTGCATAAGCAGGACTGGTTTGTCAGCGAGAAATATCGTCCGAATTTGCAGAAGGATAACCTGTCGTTCCTCGACCGTTCTTTTGAACGCCATTTCAACGAGCGTCCGTATCTCGCTCACAAGTGCTACCTGTTCCTGACAAAGACCACTAAGGAAAGGGCGCGTCAGCAGAGCAACTTCTCGACGCTATGCCGGGGTCGCCTGACACCGAAAGAACTGAATCACGAGATGGTTGTCAAGTTCATGGAGAGTGTCGAGCAGTTTGAAAGGATAATCAATGATACCGGCTATATCAGACTGCGCCGCCTGACGGATGATGAGATTGTCGGCATGGACGACAAATCCGGGCTTATCGAGCGGTATATGTCGCTGACGATGGAGGATGTGAACTGTCTGGAGGACATAGACCTGTCGGCGCGTCAGATGCGCATCGGGGATAAGATGTTGTGTCTGCACACGCTGTCAGACACAGATGACCTTCCGGCAAAGGTAAGCACCGACAACCGATATGAAAGGTTATCGACAGACCGAAGCGACTGCCGTCTTTCGTTTGCAAGTCCCGTCGGGTTGCTGTTACCATGCAACCACATCTACAATCAATATGTGTTTATCGACGACCACGACGAGAATCTGGCAAAGTTTGAAAAAACTGCCCGCAACATGAACTCGTTGAGCCGCTACTCACGCTCAAACGCCATTAACAAGGAGTGGATTGACCGCTATCTCAACGAGGCACACAGCTACGGTCTTACCTCGGTGCGCTGCCACTGCAACATAATGGCGTGGAGCGACGACGCCGAGGAACTGCGTCGGATAAAGAACGATGTCGGCGGGCAGCTTGCGACTATGGGCTGTATGCCGAGGCATAACACCATCGACTGTCCGACGCTGTTCTGGTCGGCGATGCCCGGCAACGAGGCTGACTTCCCTGCCGAAGAAAGTTTCTATACTTTCATCGAACCTGCCGCCTGTTTCTTCACTGCGGAAACAAACTACCGTTCTTCGCTATCACCATTCGGAATCAAGATGGTTGATCGTCTTACGGGAAAACCTATCCATCTGGATATTAGCGACGAACCGATGAAGCGTGGTATAACGACAAATCGCAACAAGTTCATACTTGGCCCATCAGGTAGCGGAAAGTCGTTTTTCACCAACCATCTGGTGCGCCAGTATTATGAACAAGGTGCCCATGTGTTGCTGATTGATACGGGTAATTCATACGAAGGTCTGTGCAATCTGATCCACAACCGTACCCACGGCGAGGACGGCATCTATTATACCTATACGGAGGATAACCCAATATCTTTCAATCCTTTCTATACGGATGACGGGGTGTTTGATGTCGAAAAGAAGGATTCAATCAAGACCTTACTGCTGACGCTCTGGAAATCGGAAGATGACAGGGTTACAAAAACGGAAAGCGGCGAACTTGGCTCGGCGTTGTCTATATTTCTTGACAGGATGAGGGAAAATAAGGATATAGTGCCGTGTTTTAATTCGTTTTACGAATTTATGCGTGATGAATACCGTGCTGAAATGGCACAGCGTCCTATCCCCATCTACAAACAGGACTTCGACATCGACAACTTCCTGACTACGCTGCGCCAGTATTATCACGGCGGTCGCTTTGACTTCCTGCTGAACTCCAGAGAGAATATCGACCTGCTCAACAAGCGGTTTGTAGTCTTTGAAATTGACGCTATCCGCGACAATAAAGACCTTTTCCCCGTGGTAACGATTATCATCATGGAAGCCTTCATCAACAAGATGCGACGCTTGAAAGGTATCCGTAAAGTCCTGATATGTGAAGAAGCGTGGAAGGCACTTTCGACCGCTAACATGGCTGAATATATGCGCTATATGTTCAAGACGGTGCGCAAATATTTCGGTGAGGCTGTGGTGGTTACGCAGGAGGTTGACGATATAATCTCCAGCCCGATTGTAAAAGAGACTATCATCAACAACTCCGACTGCAAAATTCTTCTGGATCAGCGGAAGTATATGAACCGCTTCGACCAGATTCAGGATTTGCTCGGTCTGACCGACAAGGAGAAGGCGCAGATACTCAGTATCAACATGGCGAACAATCCGAACCGTCTGTATAAAGAGGTGTGGATTGGCTTGGGAGGCACCCAATCCGCTGTCTATGCCACGGAGGTATCAATGGAGGAATATCTCTGCTATACAACCGAGGAAACGGAGAAAGTGCAGGTGCTGAACAAAGCCCGGCAACTCGGCGGCGACACCGAAGCTGCCATAAAGATGCTCGCCAACGAGAGAAGGGAGGGTGCCACATGAAGATTCCAAAAGTGTTCCACCCGATACTCGGAGTGATGATTGGCACAATACTCTTTCTCGCCGGAATAGCGGTGTTGTCCGCAGTATTTGTGGCGACTTTCAAAGCGGTGCAGTATGCAAAGCCATTCATAATGGAGATTGCCAGCAACCTCTACAATCATCTGACTCAATGGCTGCCGCTATGAAAGTTCTCTATGTGCTGTGGGCAATATTGGCCGGCCTATTCATCGGACTGATTGCCTTAATAACATTCCCGCTACTCCTGCTCTATGCCGGAGTGAAAATAATCGGAGGCATGGCCTCCAAAATCAGATAACCATAAAAATATGACTGAAACAGAAATGACCCTTCAAGCCAAAGGTCGGCTGATTGCCGACCCGCGCTTTCAGCTTCTCGGTGAATGGGAAAGCTGTGAGGGCGCGCCTCACGATATTGAAATATCGGAACATGGAGGCCGCTTCTTTATCTTCTTCGGAGCCAACTATGACTCCGAGTTTGTAGAAAAACCGGAAATGTATCCTCTTCACTACGACAGGGAGAACGATGTATTCCACTTTTTCAAAGGTGGATTACGGACAGAACTCCTGCCTGACCCGGACGGATTGTTCCTCACAGTCTATCCGAGTGATTCCTACAAGAGAAAAGACGGCTCTTTTGAAGATTATTCAATGCACCTGACCGAGTAAAAAAAGACCACTAACCGCAATGGCATCTGCCAAAGCAAAAATCCAAAGTAAAAATGAGACAACTGAAATATCTATTTCCCCTTATCGCCCTGTGCCTTCTGTTAGGCACGGGCAGGGCGAACGCCCAATGGACGGTCATAGACCCGTCGAACATCGCCCAAAGCATCGTAAATTCCTCAAAATCACTCGTGCAGGAATCGACGACCGCCCAAAATATGATCAACAACTTCAAGGAGACGGTCAAGATTTACCAGCAGGCGAAAAAGTATTACGATGCCCTGCAATCCGTGAACAACCTCGTCCGCGACGCCCGAAAGGTGCAGCAGACAGTCCTGATGCTCGGAGACATCTCCGGGTACTATGTCAACAACTTCAAGAAGATGCTGACCGACCCCAATTTCACAAGCGCAGAACTCTCGGCAATCGCCTCAGGCTACACCCGTATCCTCGAAGAAGCCAACGGCGTACTCAGCGACTTGAAACAGGTGGTCAACATAACGACCCTCTCGATGACTGACAAGGATCGCATGGACATAGTGGACAGCTGCCACAAGGAGATGAAACGCCTGAAGAACCTGACGGCTTACTTCACCAACAAGAACATCTCGGTGTCGTATCTCCGCGCCAAGAAAAAGGCGGACACGCAGAGGGTTGTGAACCTCTACGGTGACGGCTCCGAAAAATACTGGTAATGCCTATGCTCTGCGCGATAGATTTCTCAAATCTCCACTCCATACTCCGGTCGCTCTACGACGAGATGATGCCTCTCTGCGGCGACATGGCTGGAGTGGCTCAGGGCATAGCCGGTCTCGGCGCCCTGTTCTACGTTGCTTACCGCATCTGGCAGTCGTTGGCAAGAGCCGAACCGATTGATGTGTTTCCGCTGCTCCGTCCCTTCGTGATAGGTTTCTGCATCATGTTCTTTCCGTCGGTAGTGCTTGGCACCATCAACTCCGTAATGTCGCCGATTGTGCAAGGCACAGCCTCGATGCTCGAAGGGCAGACTCTTGACATGAAAAAGTATCGTGAGGAAAAGGATAGGCTGGAATATGAACAGATGATGAACGACCCGTCCACCGCCTATCTCGTTGACGATGCAGAGTTTGACCGTCAGATTGATGAACTCGGCGTGACGGAGATTGGTACCGCCGCCGGAATGTATATCGAGCGTGGAATGTATAAAGTCAAGAAGGCAATCCAGAATTTCTTTCGTGAATTATTGGAGATGCTGTTCCAAGCCGCATCCCTGACAATCGACACGATAAGGACATTCTTCCTGATAGTGCTGGCGATACTGGGACCGATAGCGTTTGCAATATCCGTCTGGGACGGATTCCAGAACACCCTTGTCCAATGGATATGCCGCTATATTCAGACATATCTATGGTTGCCTGTGGCTGACCTCTTTTCGACAATACTGGCGAAAATCCAAGTCCTGATGCTCCAGAACGACATTTCGGAACTGACTAATAATCCGAATGTTGACCTCGACGGGAGCAATGCCGCTTACACGATTTTCATGATAATCGGCATTATCGGTTACTTTACAATACCCACGGTAGCGGGATGGATTATTCAGGCAGGAGGCATGGGCAGCTACAACCGCTCGATCAACAACACCGCCATGACCGGAGGCTCATGGGCCGGCAGCATCGCCGGTGGTGTCGCAGGTAATGTCGCAGGTAGAGCCGGCAAGTTGCTCAAATAACATGGACAGCCATTCGCCATGTGTGATGACGGCCTTACCGTGCTGTCACTGTTCGACGGTATGTCGTGCGGGGCCATTGCCCTCCGTGAAGCCGGTATAAAAGTTAGACAATACTTTGCGTCCGAGATTGACCGGCAGGCGATAAAACAGACACAGCACAATTTTCCCGACACAATACAACTGGGTAGCGTGACGGATGTAAAAGCATCAGATCTGCCACCCATAGACCTGCTGATAGGCGGGTCTCCATGTCAAGGATTTAGTTTCGCTGGAAAGCAATTGAATTTCAGCGACCCGCGAAGCGTGCTGTTCTTCGAGTATGTCAGGATTCTGCGCGAGATACAGGCGTACAACCCCGATGTGAAGTTCCTGCTGGAGAATGTCAGGATGCTGAAGGAACATGAAAATGTTATCAGTTGCCGACTGGGGCTTTCCCCGGTGATGATAAATTCATCCCTTGTCTCGGCTCAAAACCGTGTGCGGCTGTATTGGACAAACATCCGCACGAAAACCGTCCCGAATCTGTTCGGGGAAGATGTCTATACCGACATACCGCAACCGAAAGACAGAGGCATATTCCTGAGCGACATTCTTGAAAAAGATGTCGATAGGCGGTTTTATCTCTCACAAAGGCAAATCAGGCATCTTATAAAACTTGATTTTGAAAATGCCGCATCGGATGACGACACGGTTTCAGTCATAAACGGTCAGCAGTATTGTGTGGCTTTCCGTGGCAGGTTAAACCCGGAGAACGGGTTGAACGAGCAAAAGCCGGAGATCCGTACCGACGGAAAGACAAACACGCTGACAACTGTCCGGAAAGACAACATGATAATTTCATGCGGATATTCCGATGAGCCTCAACGGATTATTTCAGGCTCCATTGACTCGCGGAAATCAGGTGTCGGATTCAGACCTGTCATGAGCGGCAAGGGAGCCTGTATCCGTGCCACTGCAAGCCACCAGAGCGTGTGTATGCTCGTACAGAACGGTAAAATCGGGCTGCGGCATCTGACTCCGACTGAATGGTGCCGTTTGCAGACAATACCCGACTGGTACGAATGGGTATGCAGGGAATCCGAAATATACCGGATGCTCGGCAACGGCTGGACAGTGGAGGTGATACGCCACATCCTGCAATATCTCAAAACTTAGTATTAACGAATTAGAAAAAATGGAATTTAAGTCATTAAAAAACATCGAGACCTCTTTTCGGCAGATAAGGCTGTTCGGCATCGTCATTGTGTCGCTATGCGCCTTCATCGCAATCGGCTCCGTGGTGCTGTCGCTGAACTTCGCCGAGAAACAGAGGGAGAAAATCTATGTCCTTGACAACGGCAAGAGCCTGATGCTCGCCTTGTCGCAGGACATGGAGCAAAACCGCCCGGCGGAGGCACGGGAACACGTGCGACGCTTCCATGAGCTGTTCTTCACCCTGTCACCCGACAAATCGGCGATTGAACACAACATCAACCGCGCCATGTCGCTGGCCGACCGAAGCGCCTACAACTATTACTCCGACTATGTGGAGAAAGGCTACTACAACCGCATAATAGCCGGAAACATAACGCAGGTGCTTCAGGTGGACAGCATTGTCGCCGATTTCAACGACTACCCCTATCAGATCAGAACCTACGCCCGGCAGATGATTATCCGCCAGAGCAACGTGACCGAAAGGTCGCTGATCACGAATTGCCGTCTGGTGAACACCGGCCGTTCCGACGACAATCCCAACGGCTTCATGATCGAGGGTCTGACAATCCTTGAAAACAAAGATTTGATAACCACAAAACGAACATTGTCCCAATGAGTATAAAAAAGAAAATTCAAAATCTCGTGTCGCCCTTATATAATAAGGTGTGGCACGGCCCGAAAGGGAAAATCAAAGAACGGGTGAAAAAAGCCTGTGACGATATGCCCCACAAACAACGCCTAATGGTCGTTACCATTCTTCTATCGGCATTTATCCTTGTAGCTTTCTTCGTGTTCGGACACGCCTGCTACAAGATGGGCGCCGGCCATGCACGGCAGGCGGTCGAGATAGAGCATATTCAGCAACTGGACTTACCGACAAACAACACGTGCCATGAAATTCCTTGACGACCTCAAAACGAAGTTCACGCCCAAGACTGCGGCTGAACGGGAGCGGTTCAAACGCCTCACTGTCTATACACTCCTTATATTGTCCTTTCTCGTATGCCTGTGGATAATCTTCGCCCCAAGCGGCGAGGATGAGGCTACAAAGGGAAAGGCGAACATGGAGCTGCCCGACCAGACCTCCGCCGGTATGCCCGACACCAAACTGAAGGCATACGAACAGGAGGCGGCGCAGAATGACAAGGCGCATAATGACAGCACAATCAATGCCGTGTCGCTCCAACTCGACACCGTTACAGCCCCGACAACGCCGACAGTCCCCGATGAAATCCAGAACTCGGCGGCGACATACCAACAGGCTCAGGCGTCGTTGCAGAATTTTTATGTGCCGGAGTATAACGAATCGGCTCAGGTAGCGGAGTTGCAGGCACGGCTCGATGAACTTGAGATGCAAAACTCTAAGGCACAGCAACAGACGCAACAGCCCAATGAGATGGAGTTGCTTGAAAGGTCGTACCAGTTGGCGGCGCAGTATATGGGTAACGGCAACGGCGCTGGCAATGTCCCGCCTTCTCAGACCGATGAGAAAGGAAAACGGAATGTCCAGCCGGTGCAGAACGTGACCCACAATGTCGTATCGACGTTGAGTGCCGCCACAAACGACCGTGGCTTCAACACCTCCGTCGGCATTAAACGCTCCGTCGGCAAGAACACAATCGCCGCAGTCATAGCCGGGAATCAGTCCGTAACCAACGGGCAGTCAGTAAAACTCAGAACCACCGAACCGATGTGGATAGGCAACAGGCTTATCCCTCGCCAGACCTCGCTAACGGGACTGGCAAGATTGCAGGACGAGCGTCTGGAGATTGAGATTATCTCGGTAGAAACCGGAGGCTCAATCTATGATGTGGAGTTGAAAGTCTATGATTCCGACGGACAGGAGGGTATCAACATTCCCAACTCTATGGAGACAGACGCGCTGCACGAGATCGGCGCCAATATGGGATCAACAATGGGCAGCTCGATAAATATCTCCACTGACGCAGGAGCGCAGATAGCGTCTGATGTGGGTCGGGGACTCATCAACGGTGTGAGCCAGTATCTCACAAAGAAGATGCGTACCGTCAAGGTGCATCTTAAAGCCGGGTATAAGGTAATGCTTTACCAGCCCGAAAACGATTAAAACCACTTAAATCCAATGTAAAAATGAAACTGAAAACAATTATTCTCTCTGCCATCGCTTTCATCGGCATGGCAACCCCGGCTTTCGCCAAAACAAACAAAGTCAATAACACCGATAACAACGTGTCATCTGGCACTGAACAGGTAGCCGAACATGACATAAATGTCTATGGCGGCAACTATACTGACGGCGACAAGTTCAGCGGGCTTACCCGCAAGGTCGGTTTCGACCGCATGATACCGCCCCACGCCTTAGAGGTGTGCTATGAGAAAACTACGCACATCATCTTCCCGGCAGAGATCACCTATGTCGATTTGGGCAACGAAAACCTTGTCGCGGGACTCGCCGACGGAGCAAAGAACGTGCTGCGTGTAAAATCCGCCTTCAAGTCGTTCAAGCAGGAAACAAACCTGTCGGTCATAACAGAAGATGGGTCATATTACACGTTTAACGTGAAATTTGCCAAAGAGCCGCTTTTGCTCAGTATCGAGATGACTGACTTCCTCCACGATGGCGAAGCTGTTAACCGTCCCAACAACGCACAGGAGATATATCTCGAAAAGTTAGGTAACGAATCGCCAATGCTTGTCAAGCTGATTATGAAGTCTATCCACAAGCAGAACAAGCGCGAAATCAAGCATATCGGCTCAAAGCGTTTCGGGGTGCAGTTCCTACTGAAATCCATCTATGCTAACAATGGCTTGCTCTACTTTCATACCGAGTTGAAGAATACTTCCAATATCCCTTTCGACATAGATTTTGTATCGTTCAAGATTGTGGACAAGAAAGTTATCAAGCGTACTGCAATGCAGGAGCAGGTATTGGAGCCGCTGCGCGCACAGAACTATGTCGTAGTCGTTCCCGCAAAATCATCGGAACGCACTGTGTTTGCGCTGGAGAAATTCACAATTCCCGACGATAAACAGCTCGTGATCGAGGTCGCCGAAAAGGACGGCGGCAGACACCAATCCTTCGTGGTCGAAAACGAAGATATTGTAAGAGCCAATGTAATAGACGAATTAAGCATACAGTAACCTATGAGAAAAGCGATGATAATCTTCGCTGCCATGCTTGCCCTTTTCACGGGGCAGGCAATGGCCCAGCGATGCCTCCCCGGTATGTCAGCGGTGGAAATCAAGGCGGATATGGCAGACGGTTTTTATACCGGCAATTCCCGCGACTGCGGATATTCATTCGCCGTGTATTACTCGGTGTTCAAAGGTGGTGCGAACACTTGGAGTTTCGGAGGTGAGTATCTTCAGACATATAAACCATACGCCGAAAAGGGTCGCATCCCGGTGGCGCAGTTCACGGCGGAGGCGGGATATAATCTCCACCTCGTAAGCGACTATTCACAGACTTTACATCTCTATGGCGGTGTGTCGGCACTCGGTGGATATGAAACTGTAAATTGGGGAAAACACACCCTGTCCGACGGCTCCACGCTCCACAACGGCGATGCCTTCATCTATGGCGGTGCATTGACATTGCAGGCTGATTTCTATCTATCTGATAAAATCGCCCTGACAGCCAATGTCAAGGAGCGGTTTGTATTCGGCAACTCAACCGGGCATTTCCATACGCAGTATGGTGTCGGCGTCAAATTCATAATCGAATGAGCTATGGGTATCAAAGTATTCGACCTTGACATACACAATCTGCCTCTCGCGGATTTCATGCGGGCTATGGGCTATGAGCCGACAGCGCGCAACGGGGGCCGTCTGACATACGACAGCCCGTATTCCCCTGACGGTTCCATCGTCGTGGACACCGAAAAGAACGGCTGGTACGACAGTAAGGAGCCGGAGAAATGCTACGGAGGAATATACGACCTCGCATACGAGATAACCGGCAGTTGCAACCGATCGGAATTAAATCTTTTCATCGCCGTCGAGATGAAAAAGATCATGGACTTCAAATGTTACGAGGTTCTGGGTAACGGCGAGAGTGCCAATGCTGATATGATACTGGCAATGCCTGTAAAGAACAAAGACGGCAAAAGAGCCGATGCCGTACAGGAGCAGCCGAAGGAAGAAACCACGAAGCCGAAGCCCGGTCGCAAAATGCGCTTTTAGCCTATGGATATAGACGCTATCAAAGGAATATCCCTTGTGGATTTCCTGCACCGCCTCGGCTACGATCCGACCGGGCGCGACAGCAAAGGTCTGTGGTTCTATGCCCCGTACCGCAACGAGAGAAAGCCGTCGTTCCATGTCAATCCGCATAAAAACGTATGGTATGATTTCGGGACAGGAGAAGGCGGCGACATATTCACTCTCGCGGGAGCGTTGTCAGGCAAGACCGATTTCGTTGAGCAGGCACGGTACATCGCCGAAAAGATGAATATGCCCGTGGGAGAGCCTTACAATCCCTTGCCTTTTGTAGAGGAACCGACATTCGAGAATGTGGAAATATCCCGGCTGGAATCGCCCGCGTTGCTCCGTTATTTAGAACAGCGCGGCATACCGAAAGAGATCACGCAACGCTACTGCGTGCAGGTTAACTATGAGCTTCATGGTAAACGCTATTACGCCATTGGCTTTGAGAACAATGCTCACGGTTACGAGCTGCGCAACCCGTTCTTCAAGGGGAGCTATCCGCCAAAGAACATTACCCATATTGTCAATGGCAATCCACGCTGCAATGTGTTCGAGGGCTTCATCGACTTTCTTTCGGCTGAACGCCTCGGCTACAATGACGGCAACGACAGTGTGGTGCTTAACTCCGTGGCTAATGTCGGTAAGGCAATCCCGGTTCTTGCGGAATACCCACTGATATTATGCTATCTCGACAACGACACCGCCGGGCGTGCGGCAGTCGCCAGACTGCGACGCGAGTTCGGCGACAGGGTGAGCGACAAATCCGCGCTCTATCCCGACCACAAGGATCTGAACGACTATCTGCAATCGCTCACACCCAAGAAAACATCCAAACTCAAACTCTAAAAACCAGACACCAATATGAAAAAATCCAATAAAAAAACATTCGGCGTTATAGCCTTCCTCTCCCTCGTAATCGCGGCCGTATGCAGCCTCACATCCTGTTCCGACGACCTCGATGTGCAGCAGTCCTATCCCTTTACGGTGGATGTCATGCCCTACGGCGACAAAATCAAGCAGGGCGAAACCGTAGAACTGCGATTCGAGATAAAACCGGAGGGCAACTACACCAATACACTCTACACAATCCGCTATTTCCAGTATGACGGCGAAGGCACCCTCAAACTCGTTGACGGCCCGGTGCTGGTCAACAACGACCGTGTGCTTCTGGAAAGCAAGTCTTTCCGGCTCAACTACACAGCCAAGAGTGCCGACGCCCACAAATTCCTCGTAGTAATACAGGACAATTTCAATTCGACCCCGTGGGAGCAGACCTTTGAGTTCAACGGCAAGGACAGCGGCGATGATGATGGCGGCAAAATCATAGGCCCGATTGTCGGCCCTGTAACCCCGGTTGTGCAATGAAAAAACTGATGTTCTTCTTCGTGGCGTTGCTGACCCTTGTGGCGGCAACGCCCGCCGCCAACGCGTCATCGCCTCGCGCTTTCGGAGCGGAGCAGAGAAAGAAAAGGTCGATTATGGAGCTGCCGCTGTTTGAACGTGCCGTGCTGATAATAAAAAAGTTTGAAACACTCCATAAACCTAAGCACTGGCCTTATGTCGGCTACGGTCACCAAGTACAGCCGGGAGAACCATACCGCCGTGGCGTGCAGCTCACCGAAAGACAGGCTGACGAACTGTTGCGAAAAGATCTCCGAAAATTATGTGCCTTATACTCGCAATACGGCAAAGATTCCCTTCTCTTATCCGAAAGTTAGGATAACAAGAGTTATCCCGACTTCATTATTATCCCAACCAAAGAAACGTATATCCTGTAA
>OMCG01000829.1_pt1 | contig 20719 bp, 15 predicted proteins | sample 1674071 | NCBI WGS metagenome assembly OMCG01 (sample SAMEA103958139, study PRJEB25191) | human gut metagenome | biome: human-associated habitat [ENVO:00009003]; feature: intestine environment [ENVO:2100002]; material: feces | place: Germany | collected 2013/2015 | reverse complement strand
TTTTGTTCAAAAAATCAACGCTTTTTTTGCTTTTCAGACAGCTCAATAAGCGTTAAAAGTTCGTTAGTTTTTAGCGTATCATAGTCCACTTCATTGTATTCAGGAAGCAAAAATGTTTCCAAAGTTTCAGTTATTTTTCTAAGCTTTATGATAGTCACATACATATCCTTTATGACTTCTGTTGAGGTATCATCAAGCTTTTTTATCTCGTCATTGACAATACTGCGGACAACATCAGGAAGAATATCAGATACAAAACTATCACTTGCTTCAACGTATTTTTCAATTATTTTGTTCACTAATTTGTTTCGTGACATTCCTTTTTCAGCCGCAATTTTATCGACTTTACTCATCAAATCATTAGACAAACGAATATCTGGCATAAGATTTTACACCACCTTATTCAACCTCTTCACTCTCAGCCAAGCGAGTGAAATATTCATTTATGTTGCCATATTTTTTTAGAATTTTATCTGTCAGTGCATACTTTTTTATATTGAAATAATCAGGTGCTATGTACATAAAAAAGCCTTGCTCATAGGAATATGGATTGAGTTCAAATGAAACCATAGTGTCAACTAAATGGCTCACTTCTCCACCTGTCTGACTATATGATTTAAGATATGAGTGCTTATTTTTCTTGAAAGTTATCTGTATTTTCGTATAAGATTTATCGAAAAACTGACACTCGATTATATCTTCATAACGTAATGTCAATACCTTTTTAGGCGTTGCCCCGACAGAATAATACGTCAGCACCATGTCACTCTCTGTAGCTTGTATCATGAGATTATGAGTGCCTATTTTCTTTGTTATCCCTTTAAGAAGTATCACTGTTGCGCATAAAAAAATCACTGCAACAAGCAATAAATATGTGTCGATAAAATTCAGAAACGGCAGACAATAAAGGACTAAAAAAGCCATGCTAATGCCAAAGCACACGATAACTTTCTTTCGTGCGCCATTGGTATTTGTTGTTCTTTGCGCTACCATTTCTTTAAAGTTCTCCATGTACTCAGGTGCAGGATACTGATAAATATATTCGTCATTCATTGTATTTCTCCTTTAATTTACTGTCACCATACAGCTTGCTGTTATGGCACTGTTGTCTGCAACACGGACAGTTATTATAGCCTTTCCACTGCTTATTCCATGCACATTTCCGTTGCTGTCTACCTCCGCAATATCAGGTCTGTTACTTTGCCAAATCACTGATTTATTCACAGCATTTGACGGACCTACAACTGCTTTAAGCTGTGCCGTTGAACCTACGTTTATCTTAACATCATTGTACTCATAGATTGTTTCTATCTTTAAAGAACGTGCTTTTATGACCGCTGTTGTAGTTGTTGCAGGCGGTTGATATGGTGGCTCTGTCTGTGCAGACTCATCATGATAGTATGGCTGTGTTTCAGTATATGTATTGTCATTATGATAGTTATCGTTACCGCCACTTGGCTGTGCTTGTGTATCCTGCCAATCGTGATTATCTTGTGGATTTACATCAACTTTTTTAGTCGATGTCACTGTAGATGTTGTGACCTTTTCAGTTTTCTTTTTGTCAGACTTGCTCTCTGATATACTATCTGTGGTTGATGAACTTTCACTGCGCTTATCCTCTTTTTTATCATTTTTCAAATCTGATTTAATATCCTTTTTGGCTTCTGTAGTTGTAATTTTTTCAGATGTACTATCTGTCTGTTCTTCAATAACAATGCTCATATCGTCCTGATTATCGTCCTTGCTGTCTATCACTCTGACGTCCTTTTTGTCAAACATAAAATACTGTTCTTTGACTATCTCATCATGGTGTTGCCCCTTTATTACATCACCAAATTCGTCAACTGTGTCAGGCTCGTCATAGGCAGCGATCGTACACTTTAACTCAATGTAAACGTAGTCATATCCCGAAGGAATATCGGATACTGTTATTATCTCTGTATGGTCATTTTTCTGTGAAACAGTATACTTTTTCAGCATATCTTCTGTATGATATTTGCCATTGTCATCATAGTATCTCAGCGTGTAGTTGCTTATCTCAGGCTTTGAACTTATGCTACCTGAATAGTTGCTTTCCTCTTTTGCCGACAATGCAAAGTAAAGCTCTTTTTTATCTTTAAGATACGTTGCGTTTGATATTTTTATATGATAACTACCCATTGCAACTATGCTGTTGTAGTCTACAGTATGGCGCACATAGCGCATAGATTGCACCATAGGTATGATTATAATAACTGCCATAATAGCTATTGAAATGCTCAGAAATGCTATATAAATGGCGTTGTTTCGCTTAATCTTATCCATACTGTACTCACCACTTTCTCACGTTGTACTTATCACCAAAACGCTTTGCAAGGTTTTTTACTAGCCTGTTTACTGTCAAATAAAGATACTCGCTATCTGTCAGTTTAAAGCCGAAATATTCAATGACTTCCCTTGTGAACGTTTCGATAAATTCTTGCGTTTTTTGCTCAGAACGATACATTTCATCAGCAAGATTTTGAGGACTCCAATTAAGAAGATACATTCGATTGAATATGCTGTCTACTATCTCGTCCCTGTCCTGAGAGTTACCTATGTACATAAGGTCACACTCTGTAGCAGCGTTCTTACAGTGTATCTTGTTTTTGCCTGAGCCTAGTGACAACAACATTTCTCCTGCCTCAAAATTGTCCGTTGCATATAGCTCAGACATAGTAAACTGACCGAAAATGTTATGTAAAATCTCAATGCTGTCAGAAGATTGCTTAAGCAAAAATTTATACTGCACGAGCTGAAATATCTTCTTAACTGTATCCACACTTTCACCAGTGTCGGACGGCATAAAGTCAAGAATTGATTGTGTTGCATACCAAAGTCCTGCGTCATATTTTCTTGAGCGACGCTCAAGTTTAAGGATAAAATCAGTACACAATGTGTTTTTGGTATTGATGAAACGATGAGCTTCATCGATAAGGCAGATAACTCTGCGGCGGTCAAGAAGATTTACAAGGTTATTGTTATGAGCAACGTTCTTGCAAACCTCAGACCACATCAACGAGAGTATATTGAAAAGCTGTGCGTTATACACATTCTCGTCCATTTCAGACAATGCTTTCACATTAAAAACTATAAGATTTGAATTGTTTATCTCAATGTTTGTATGCGAATCAAACATTGTTCCATATGCACCCGAAACAGATAATTCTTTCACGTACATAAGCAATGTTTTATACAAAGTTATCTCGTCTGCTGAGAGCGTTCCCGAAGAGATCTTTGACGTTATAACATCAACAACGTCAGAAAATATCGGAAAGTTTTCTGGCGAAAGAGAGTTTACATCAGTGTATTTTGTTATACCCTTTTTTTGATAAGTTTCTACAAGGGCAGTTCTAAAAGCTGTCATAACATCATAGGTCATTGTCGGAACGTATTGATACATGAAAGTGCATATTCGTGATATTTCAGATATAAAATTTGTTTCGATAGCACTTTCTTTGGAGAGGAGCTGTTGCTGTGTATCATCATCGTTTTCTTCTTCATCAAGCTTGTTTTCGCTTTGCCAATCGATAACTGTCCTTATCTGCAGAGGGTTTATAAAGGCACGTCTATCCATTGTAATGACCTGACCGTCATACATCATAGCAAGGTCCTTATACTCACCCTCAATATCAATAGCGAAAACTTTGTTGCCGATTATAAGCTGATTTTGCACCATTGACTTAAGCGTTACAGACTTACCACCGCCCTTAACTCCACAAAGTATCATATCATATGACGAGCGGTATCTGTTACGCAGAAACGAGTCAAGAAAGACAAGTCCGTTTGTCTGCGTGTAGCCCATAAACAATCCATTATCATCAATGTGTTCCTGATAATAAAACGGAAATTCTTTGGCGTATGTATCATAGATAGGCATTGGCGTTTGAATATTATTGCCCTCAACAATAAGTCTTGTAAACTCGGTAAACATCTGATTTTCAGGGACGTAAGAACGTAGTCCATTGTTTGTAGCCAACTCTTTCTGCACTACTGCAACACGCTTTTTCAATGCTGACAGGTCTTTATTAAAGATATAAAAACGCAGTGTCATATACACCATGTTTTCAGCACCATTCACTACTGAATTATATATCTCTTGTATCTTTGCAAGTTCTGTCTGAGTATCAATGTTATCAGCCATGCCGAGCCTAATTGCCCAACGAGAGTTAAGCTCGTCCATTGATTGCTTCAACTGTTCCTGAACATCATCACGAGCAGCGGTACACACGTCCCACATAGATACTATGTCACTATATTTCTGTGATACAAGCCGTGTTAAAGCAAGTGGAGCAAGCAATGCAGGAAAACTTTTTATGACAACTGATGTCACATATGTGTTGTTCACCTTAAAATAATTCTGACCGAATTTTACTGTGTCGGGCAGAACATAAGCATTGATATTTTGATAATCAATATCACGATTTTCACAGTCCGAAAAGCTTAAAAGCGTTCTCATAAAGCTTATTGTTGTGTCAAAACTGCACAGAGCCATAGATGTATCAGAAAACGCATTGCAGTATTGCTCTACCGCTGCATAAAGCGTATCAATATCGTTTGCATAAACAAACATATATGCAAGATTACTGCGGTGAGTTCTCTCCAAATCATCTATTTGTCGGAGCTTCTTATCGAGCATTGCCCTTGTAAATGGGTGCTGTGTTTGCGTTTTTTTGTATTCCAAGAACTCACGTTGCCTTGAAAGGTCAGGTTTCTTGTGACTGAAAATGTATTTATGAGGCAAGTCCAAAAGCTGAGTTGCACTACCGAAAGCATTAAACGCTGATATTTTATCGTCATTGGAATAGTGCATGATATCAATGCCGTAAATAGCCACAACAGACATATACTTTCCAATATTATTATGCTTTAACCTGAACACATAGTTAGCCGCAAGATTTGTCCTTCCACCGCCAACTGTTGCTAGATCCTGCTCTGTCAAGCGAAATGAATTGAAATTTAAGTATGTACAAAGGCAATTCTTTGCATTCATTTTTACACGCTTATTTTTCCTTTTTTCTTTTCTTAGCTTCACGCTTGTCCTCCTCCTTTTTCAGATAATCAGCACAATCCACATTTCCTGAGCCGTAGTATGTTTTTTTCTGAGCAAAAAACCTCAGAAAGTCAAGCAAGCTTCCTCCAAAGCTCTTGCGAGGGTCTGAGGGAGAGCCTGCCGTACATATCATAAATATGACTAAACAGAACACCACAAATACATATCTCAACGAGCCAAACGCCATTCCTATGAACATTGAAGAAAAGAAAACAGCTATTATGCCCAAAAAACGATACTTTGTCAGATGTTTTGTCAACATGACCTTTGATTTTGTGGTTTTCGGCACTAAGCCTGCCCTTATATCATCATTCATTTACTCTGCCCCTTTCTAAGTTACAAAGGGCAAGCATTACGCCTGCCCCAATTTATTTTCTTTTATTTTCATCACGCATTGCTTTCTCAGCAAATGTAGGCTGTGTTTTTTCTGTTGCCATAGCTGTATCTGCATAGCTTGTTGTATTGCTCTCTGCATGATACTGTCTATCTGCAAATGTTTGAGCATTATAGCTACCTGAATTAACAGCTTGTGCTGATGAAGCACTTGTATCCGTGCCAAAGCTTCCACCCGAAGTGCTAATGCTAGGTGGTGTAACTGCACTAGCTGTTTGTGAGCCATCCATGCCTGCGTTAGTGCTGTCCGAGCCAAAAGAGCCTTGCGCCACAGCATTTTCAGATGAACTATTATCGATGTTTGACGAAAATTCACCGCTTTCACCTTGCTCACCCTGTTTGCCATTTTCACCTTGCAAGCCGTCTTTACCATTAAGTCCGTCTATTCCGTTTGTGCCGTCTTTTCCGTCCTTACCACTTGTACCTACACCAAGTTTTTCACCCATTCCCATTGCCTTGCCTGATAAATTTTGTCCTGCACTTTTAGCCACTTCTCCGATAGGTTTGTTAGCAACTTCTCCTGCTTTACCGCCTACGGCTGTGCCATTAGCAGCTGCGCCCATAACGCCATTATTACTTCCAAAGCCGCCTACCATACCGCTGACACCGCCTGCGACAGCTCCGCCAACAGCACCGACAGCACCACGCATTCCTTTTTCGGCTTTATTGTCACTATTTTTAGTATTTGCCATTGAAGCTTTCGCACCATTAATGCCACCTGAAATAGCTCCACCGATACTGCCTGCAACTGCACCGCCTGCTTTTGAAATTCCCTTGCCTGCTATATGACCTAGAGTGTGTCCTGCGCCTGAAGCTATCTGTCCTGCGGAACGCAGACCCATAATAGTTGATACGCCTGACTTAACGCCTGCGTCAATACCAAGAAGATGTACCACAAGGTCAGGTCCGTCAATTACAAATTTACAGCCTGCAACGGTTATGAAAATAACAGCTATTGGGTTTGATAACAGTGATGAGTCCTGAATTTCAGTAAGTATCAGGATATATAAACGCAAATCTAGTACAACTATTATCACAGACAGAAAGCAATTAAGCAAATTCAGTATGACCTTTTTTAGCCGTCCTGCGCCACCCATATCTGTTGCCACAACTATTGGTGCTACTATCTGTGCAAACATTATGTCGTACAACAAGGACGCAAGTTTCAGTCCTGCAAAGATAAGACACACTGCCGTTATTACAAGCATGAAAAGCCCCCATAGAAAATTAACACGATAGAAGTGATTTTTTTCCGTTAAGTGACCGACAGAAACATATTGCCACATTTTATCAAACTGTGCTGACATATCTCCGTCACTAAAATCGGACGCTTCTTTTAATTGTTCAAAACTACCGCCACTATGATGTTCAAATCCATTATCCGCAAAATCTTCGATATTGGAAATGTTAAGTATTTGAATAGCACTCATTGTGTTTCCGTAGAAGTCTAACTCTCTAAATGCGCCTTTACTCAACCTGTTTATAGCTTCCTCAAAAGTATCGGAGTCTTGGCAATACATTATCATGGAAGCCACTTGACTAGCTTGTATATTTATGCCACGATTTTGAAGTTCGTGGGCAGCATTTTCCGCTGCTTCACGAATTAAGTAACATTCAAATGAAGCTTGATAATATGGAGCTTGTGAGGTTATAACGTAATAATCTGTTGAATGTCTGTTATCTCCCTCTCCTCGTGTTATTGTTATTTTATATGCGTTATCATCATCTTCTTCCGTATCAGAATTGTCTTGTACTCCAGCGTTAGCCTGCGCCCATGCGACACGCTGTTGCCAAAAAGCATAGTCATCGACAAGGTCTAACAGTTCAAGTTTATGCTCAAAGGTCAAATCATCAAATCTGTATGTAGGAGTCACATCATAATGGTCTGCTGTTGTAACTGTCCTATATTGCGTTTTTGAAGGATCTAAACCTAGATTAATATTCATTGAGTACACAGTGTTAGGATTTACACCAAATGACGATACTTGACTTTGTTTTACCAATTTATTTTGATTTATGCTGCTATTCACGTTGTAAATATTGCTTGCGAGAATATACTCACCTATCGTCCTATTTGTTGCAGTATCTTTTGTTGTATTATCCTTTGCAAACTGCACACCGACAGTTTTAAGGTCACTAAATGATGAAACGAGTATCGGCAATGCGATAAGGAAAAACAGTGACGTCAAGATATTTCGTACATAGTCTGTTATGTGTATCTTATCTGCATTGACGATGATAAGTATTCCTATAAGCACCACTGTCATTCCTGCCAACGCCCACGCTATAGGGTATATAATAGTATCTATGTTAAATACGTCTTTTATAACGTTGTAAAGATTAAAATTCAGCACCTGATCCACAGCTTCTGAAATGTAATCCACAACATATGCAAGCCATTTCAGCAACGTATACTCAACATTCTGTACCATTTCTCCGTGCCAAGTTTTCTTGACGATTATCTCCTGCACTTCAGGCAGAAGTGTACGAGGGTCAGCCGCAAATGCAAGTATGCTCAATGACATTGTGCTTATAAGCAGTGTTATGAATACAGAAAACGCATATTTTTTCGTTTTTGATACTCTCATTATATTCTGACTCCTCCTGTACGTTCGATATAAAAATCGAAGTTAAAAAAATCACCATTGTATAACCTTTCTCTCATAATTATCCGTCCTTTCTGATTCTAATGCACTGTATGCACCGCTATAGGCTCAAAGCTTAAGACCCATAGCGGTACATACAATATGTACCGTTCGCTCCGCTTATTTGATAAAAAGCATACCGCTCGTTGTTGCTGACTGAAAATCCTGAATGAGTTTAGGACCAAAGCCGAGTATTGCTAAGCCTCCAAGTATTCCTATAAATACACCTTTTGTTTTGCTCATACCGCCATTGCCACCGCCAATAAGCATGATACCTGCGATTATAACTGCAAGAACTGATATGGCATAGCCAATATACTTAGCAGTGTCACCCAAGTCATTGATCCACTTGAGCAGACCAGACAGGTCAGCAAGGACTACAGCCGCCTTGCCATTGTCATTCACATCAATAGCGTCTGCACTTGCGGATACAGCGTTCATCAACATCATTGACAATGCGGCAACTGATGATGAGAGCGTTGCACCAATTTTCTTCATCTTCTTGTTTTTCATAGAAAATCACTCCTTGAATTTTTTGTATCAGCGTGACCGCTGAGTTGTATTTGTAACAGCAACTTCTTCACTGTTATCAACTGTTCTCTGTTCTGTAGCTTTCTCCGCTACAGTTAAATATCTGACAAGTGTTTCATTGTAGTCCTTGCCCAATTTAGGAACGTGAACTGTAATGCTATACCTGTCAGCATACTTCTGATTTACTTTTGCGATTCCATTTCGCCCTGCTTCGTCATTATCTAAGCAAAGCACAATGTTTTTTATTTCAGGATATCTTTGCAGGTATGATTGCAATGCAACGTCTGATGTTCCCGACAAAGACAGCCTGTTTTGCTTTTTCCAAACATCATAATCAGGTTTTTGCCCCAATCGTTCAGCCCTTTTCTTTTCAGATATGACATACATCGTTGCATGACTTAGCAAGTCAACTGGAGCTTCAAAGACATAAACAGTATCTTTGTTACTCTCAGGTGTCAAATAAGTCAGATTGAAACTGTACTCTTTTTGACTTCCACTTACATTTTTGGGCTTGCGCTTATAAAAGGTATTCGTTACCTTGCTCTCGGCAAACTTTGCTTCATTCTTATCATCAAAACCCACAAACACAACATTTTTGTATTGGTCCTGATATATGTAACTATTTTTAATACAATAGCTGACTATATGAGGGTCTATCATTCGTGTTTTCGTGAGATAAGCGGCAGCGTTTCTATACGTTTCGCTTTTGGGTGGCAAATGAAATTCTTTTGGCTCATCCTTTATTTCAGGAGCTTTCACAAACTCCGTCTTAATATTTCCTGACAAGTCTATAATGGTTTCAAATGCTTCTTGAACGCCCATACCATCAATTTTCATAAGCCAATCAATGCAATTAAGCCCTTTAAGATTTTGCGAATTCCAATACCAACGTTGCCTGTCACCCTGAATTATAAGGCTATCATGCTCTTTGCATTGATATACAGAGCCTGCTTTTATAAAGGTAAAACCCTCTTTTCGGGATAGAAAGTCAAGCATATCCGTTTGCCGTGCGTCTGCCATTTCTTCAGGAGAATAGCGTATGAATTTCTTGCCCGAACCTATGTACTCACGCCGTATTGCCATTGAGTTTATCCCCCTTTTTAGAATATAAAGCAGAATTTTTAAGCCTTGCCAACTCAATTATCGACTTTAGCGATTTACGCCGTCTATACTTCTCTGCGTCACTTTCCACTAAATTCATTATTTTAGTGATATAGTCTGTATAGAGCTTGATAGCATAATCAATATTTTCAACGCTCTTAAAGTCAATAACGTCCATATATCCATCAAATGCGGTACAATCTTTTATTTCTGAACGAATAATTCCTAACGCTTTATGCTCACTGCCATAGTCCGCCACTAAGTACTCAGCTATATATAATCTGCTCAATACTCTATCCGCAAAAGCAAGTGAAAATGCTTCTGTACTTTTGTCCACGGACAAAATCTTGCAAGCATATGGCTCTTGTCTTGCAGTTCTTTTAAACTCGTCTGCTGAACTGCACCCGAAATAGCTGTTAAACGCATTTTCATCGATATAAAATATCTTTGATAGTCGCCTATTACAGCCTATCTGAATTTTATACAATAATTTTCACCTCCAAAAGAAAAAAGCCCCTGATAATCAATCAAGGGCTTATATCTTAAATTCCTCTATTGCGTGAAGCAGCAATATCTTCATCGCCAAATGGAATACCAAGCTTTTCAGAATAAAGCTTTCCGACAGAACTTAAAGTTTGATATGTCTGATAATCATAGTCAAATGTTCCTACCTTAATATGCTCTCCGTTTGATTTAACTCCTTGCAATGTCAAAAGCTCACTATCTTCCTCCAAAACTATTGCACGGCACTGTTTAAGCGTTAAGAACATCGTATCATCGACCGCAGGAATATCATCATCAACGATTTTTCTTGCTTTTTTTGATTTTTCATAAAATCGGTTATCACCCTGAACGCTCTTAACGTATTCCTGTAGGCTACCATATTCCAAGCTCAGGTTATCATCATCGTTGTAAATTTTCTCTATATAACTCTCAGGAACACTATAGGTGAACTTTGCAATTATCGTTTCTGAATTATCTCGGATGTAGCTCTTGTCGATAACAGAAGTAACAGCGTCTTGCTTGAAAACTATATCCATATCCCCTGAGTTATCATTCAAGCCTATTTCCGATGTGAGTTTATTGAGTTCTTCTCTCTTTTCCTGATACTCCTTTAACTTCGGAAACTCTCGCTCTGCTATCTCTTTTGACTTCTGCATATTTTTTTGAGCTATTTCCAACTCTTCCTTATGTATCGATAACAACTGTGGCATATCAACGTCTATAGCATTGTCAATGTTATCAAAAACATCTGTGTTCGACACGCCAAGAGAAGTAAAGAGCGTTGCATTTTCGTGCGAAACTATTGTCTTGAAAGAGCCATATCCGCCAAGTGATGAATACTGAATTTGTATTTTAAAACCTCTGTAATCACACACATCAATAGGCTCTTCGCCACCAACTTTTCGCAATGCTTTTACAGCCTTGCCTGCTTCTTCCCTATCTGTTATCTTGTTGTCAACTATTTCTACGCAGAAATTCTCAGAACGTGGATATTGCTTTGAATACTCTACTGCATTATCGAATATCTCGATAAACTTCTCTGCTCTCTTTATTTGCGTAGGAATAGTGAATGTTATTTCTTCTCTTGCTCTCATTCTATCAGCTTCAAACTCTGCCTTTTCACGGCGCAGATTATCCACCTGAGTTGAAAGCTCGAGCTGTCTTTTAATGCGAGGGTCACCTGTTGCCAAAGATTTTATCTCAGCGTAGTTCAATGCCGCTTCGTCAACATCATCTATCGAACGTCCAAGCGGTTTATTTGTCATAACCTGAGATATAAACTTCTGCTTATACTCAATTGTCTGCCACGAGTAACTATCGAATGTACCCTCTGTTGCATAACGGAAAATTTCGACCTCCTTGCAGTCATTTCCCTGACGGAGTATACGTCCCTCACGCTGTTCGATATCAGACGGACGCCATGGAACATCTATGTGATGAAGTGCGCATAGTTTTTTCTGAATGTTTGTGCCTGCACCCATTTTCTCCGTAGAGCCGATAAGTATACGCACTCTGCCCTCATTCACATCTTCAAAGAGCTTTACCTTTTCCTTATCATTTTTTGCGTCATGAATGAATTTTATCTCCTCTTCAGGAACGCCAAGGGCTATGAGTTTGCTCTTGATATCGTCATATAGGTTGAAACCCTTTGACGGCGTAGAGCGGTCAAGGAAAACTACCTGTGTCAGGCTATCATCTTTTGTTTCTTCCCATTTGTTGAAGATGTTATTTACCGCCATATTAACCTTGCTGTCAGGATTATCTTCTACAGTTGGGTCGACAAGTCGCATATCTAACGCACACATCTTTCCGTCATTGGTTATTTTCAGCATATTATCCTTGCTAGGGTCAACTCTTTTTTGATGAACTTCCTCTGCTCTTTCGCCACAATCAAAGATAAATAGTTTCTGTTCCTCTGACGGCTTAGTCAGGCATATCGTATACTTGCCGTTTTTCAGCTTTGGCACTGGTAACTTCAACGTTTCTGCTGTTTGGATATCTGCCACTCTGCGATAGATACTCATCAATTCAGGCAAATTTTTAAACGTTGAGCAACGTTTTTTGGCTCTCCACGAGTTACCTGTAGGAGATAACTCTATATTTGTTGTCACTTCTGCAAAATCGGCAACCCATGAATCGAAATGCTGTAGACCTTTTTCTCTGAGATAATCAGGCTCGAGATATTTTTTCATGACATACATTTCAGTAAGTGAGTTTGAGATAGGCGTACCAGTTGCAAATACAATGCCACGATCCAATCCATTCTGCTTTTCCTTAATGTACTGAATTTTCAAAAGCAAGTCCTCACTTCGTTTGGACTCAGTCGTTTGTATGCCTGCAATCCTTGACAGCTTTGTGTTTATGGAAAGATTTTTGAAATTATGTGCTTCATCAACAAAAAGTGCGTCAACGCCAAGGTTTTCAAAATAGATATTATCGTCCTGCTCAGTATCATATTCAAGATTTTTAAGTCTTGTTTCTAACTGCTTCTTCTTTTTCTGAGCGTCCTTAACAGACAGATTATCGTCATCATCAGAACTCTGGATAATGTCTATAAGCTCATCTATCTGCTGTTGATAGTATTCTTTTCGCTTTTCAGGCGAAATTGATATCTTTGCAAAAGTTGAATAGCCCATTATTACTGCGTCATAATCTCCTGTTGCTATTCGATTAACAAACGCTTTTCTCCTGCTTTTCTCAAAATCCTCTGATGTTGCAAGAAGAATATTTGCGTCAGGATAAAGCGTCAAGAACTCTTTTCCCCACTGTCCTATCAGATGATTAGGAACAATAAACAGCGGTTTATTTGCAGCACCTATTCTCCTCATTTCCATGGCAGCGGCTGTCATTTCAAATGTTTTTCCTGCACCGACAACGTGAGCAAGCAATGTGTTTCCACCATACAAAACTCGTGCAACTGCATTTTTCTGATGATCCGCAAGCTGTATTGAACTTGTCATTCCTGCAAAAAACAGATGTGAGCCGTCATACGTTCTTGCACGTTCTGTGTTATACTTTGCGTTGTAGATGTTTTCAAGGTTCTGCGTTCTATATGCGTCTGTCCATACCCATTCTTTGAATGTTTCCTTGATTTTCTCCGCCTTGTGATTAGCAGCTATGGTTTTTTCTACGTCTTTTTCTCTGACCTTATTTCCCTTATCATCATAGACCAAGTGACCCAGCTCATCACGCTTATCACGCCATACTGTGCTATCTCTCAGATTAAGAGAGTTTTCAAGTATGTACATAGCATTTATATCCGCTGTTCCATACTCCGTGCTTGTGGACGAGTGATAATTGCCATTGACCTTATTTGACAGTTTCCAATTTGCTGTTGCAGTGTTGTGTTCAACAACTGTACCAATGCCGAAAACCTCTTCTACAAATTGCTCTATATATTTTTCAGGTATCCATGATGAGCCTATCTGAGCTAGTATATCAACTGCTTTGATTTTTTCAGGCTGTACCTTTTCAAGTGCTTCAACGTTTACTTTCAGCTCAGGAAACCTTGATGATAGAAGTTTTGCTTTTCTTAGCTTTTCGACCACATTTCCCGACAGGTATTCGTCTGCCGTCAACCAACCATCAGTACGCTGAATGTCAGCAGAAAACAATTCGTCAGGGTCACGATACATAAGTATGCCGTTAAGTCTGTTAATGCACTCGTCTACTTTATATCCTGTTATTTTTGATATGTGATTAAGGTCAATATATCCATATTCCGCAAGTGTAGCCTGAAAGCCGTCCTCAACTGTATCACAGTGAGTTATTTTTATTGACGGACGTATTGTTCTTTTCAATAAAATATCTGACTTTTCAAACTTTGGTGTTTCAATGCTCTTGAGAAAATCGAGATTATCGTCCCTCACATATCTGAGAGTGTTGTAAACCAGTTTATTGTTCGGGTCAGTTATCTTGCCGTATTTTACGGAGAAATAATTATACTTGCTTTCAAGATTTATTCTGATTTTCTCGTAGTCCTCGTCCGATATATCTGTATTTTGAATGTTTACAGCATACCTCAAATCTTTGGCAAGGTCTATCGCAAGAGTGAGCATTCCCTTTTCTCTTTCTGTAAACGCCTTGCCGCTTTTCCTTTTTGCTTCTACAAGAACGCTTCCGTTTCTTTTATAGATATTATCATTAATTGAAACGTAAAAGCCGTCAGGAATGTTTTCAGGTGCAGGCAATACTTCTTCCTGTTTCTGCGTATCATCTGCTTCAGCGGCTATTGGTCTGAGAGATAATTGTGTATAGCGCACATCTGTATTATTCACTAGATTTTCAACACACTCTGACAATGCGTCTTTCAGACTTTTATCTGAAAAAGGGTCAACTGTCATTTCAGGACCATAAGGACCTGACTTTATTTTTAGCTCTCCACATATCATTTCAGGGTGATTGATAAAATACTGATTTATACGCTGACCATCTTCATTATATGCGGTATCGACCCATTCACTGAGTTTTGTCTGTGGAAATGACCTCTTCTTCAGAAAGATTATATCACTGACAACTGTTGTGCCTGCATTAGCTTTAAAAGCCGTATTCGGCAACCTAATTGCACCGATAAACTCAGCTTTTTCGTCTATCTGTTTTCTGATTTTACTGCTCTGCTTGTCCATCGTACCTTTTGATGTGATAAAAGCTATCACGCCATTTGGGCGGACCATCTCAAGCGTTTTTAGGAAGAAATAATCATGTATCATAGCATGGTCACGATTATACTTCTTATCGACTACACTATAATCACCGAAAGGAACATTGCCGACTGCCACATCGAACGTGCCTGCTCTGAGCTTTGCGTTTTCATAGCCACACACCTGAACTTCTGACTCAGGGTAGAGCTGTTTTGCAATCCTGCCTGATATGCTGTCTATCTCCACCGCAGTAAAGAATGACCTATCTGCAATATTCTCAGGCGCACAGCCGATAAAGTTTCCAACGCCTGCGGCTGGCTCAAGTATTTTACCGCCACTAAAGCCAAGCTCTGACAACGCTGTATACATTGCGTTGATAACAACAGGCTGTGTATAGTGGGCATTTAGCACCGAGCCTATGGCATTTTGATATTCTTCTTCCGTAAGAAGATTTTTCAGTTGTTCATACTCCTGCGACCACGAGCTATTATTTTTATCAAACGCTTCAGGGATACCGCCCCAACCAACATACTCCGACAGCACTTGCTGTTCATCTTTGGTTATGTTGCGATTTTCTTCTTCAATCTTTTTTAGAAGCTGAATAGCTGTCACGTTTCTATTGAATTTCTGCTTTGGACCTCCAACGCCTAGCTGTTCGTCAGTGATAACAAAATTTTCAGATAAAGAGCCACTATTGACCGAGCCTTCATCATCTATTTTAACAAAGTTGTTAGGCTTAGTTGCCAATGCTTCAGACTCAACTATCTCCTTTTCCCTCACCGCTTCAAACTCGGCAATGACCATTGACAGGTCCTCATCATGAGAAATAGGATACCAACCTGTATTATAGTCAAGGAGCGTAACTGTATTTTTCTCTTTGTCGATTTTTGAAATCGTGTAATGGCGTTCGCCATAATCTATTTCATCACCAACTGCAAAAGGTATCTCAACTTCCGTATCTTCCAATGTCGAATTTTCAAAGAAAGAGAGTTGTTCTGCATTATTTTCCTGCTGCATACCCTTGACAATATTGCGACTTTGGTGTATAATAATATTGAAGTCAAGATTGTTTGTTAATTCGGAGTATTGTTCTCCCCATCTCTCAAACATTGCTTGGCTTTTTTGTTTGTCACAAAAAAGGAGATTATCAGATTGAACTATTCTCCTAAAATACTCAGAAAAATTATTTCTCCCATACACACTTGTAATGAAATTAGAGCTGACATTTTCAACTTCATATCTACCCTCGCCATTTGGCTTTATGCTCGCAATTATCGGATTATCACTCTTGTCAACTTCTGATGTTACAACAATGATACTGTCTTTACGATTTGGAGAATCAATAATCATTACAGGGTGCGAGAGAAGTTCTGGTAATCTTTTTATCTGCTCAATTTCAAGACCATGCCGATGATTTTTTTCATCAGGCGGTAAAATTGCATTTTTCAAATGCTTTTGTGTATACAGCATAGGCAGCTGTTCACAGCCAACATCAAGCAAGATTTGTGGAGTGTCACATACTTTTAAGCTTGTATAGAATGGTAATACTCCGCCTAAAGCTTCATCAAACTGTTCTGCAAATGATTTTTCAGAGCCGTTATCATCAACAACCTTGATGTTATCAGGGTCATTATCAATCATTTCAATATGCTTTATAATGACATAATCATCATCCGTTTCAGCTCCGAGAAGAAGTGCTTTTGCCGTTGACTGTATAAAGCTTTCTTTGTTATATACAGCGTCATAGTCTTTGAAATATTCAAAGAACTGATTTTTTTGATTATCTGAAAAAGAGGAAATAAACTTGACCGCTACCCTATTTTCTAGGTCAACTTCAACTGCGTACTCACCACTCTCTTTCTCAACAACATTAACAATGTTATCTCGTTTTTGCTCAATGATATACTCTCTCGATACACCATTTTCGGAAATAACGATCGTATTGTCCTCACTCTCATTTTTGTCCATGGGCAAAACATTCGCAAATGTTATCTCTTTTCCGTGTATGTTTATTGCTCTGACAGGTTTATACGCCTGAGTTGAAATATTATTGAACCAAGTATCTACAAAAGAATTGCAATTATCCTGTTCGTCACTGTCTGGTTCATACGTTTTATATATGCCCATGCCGTCCTGTTGATATGACACTGCAGTAAGTGTTTTATTTTTACTATCAATATCAAACACTATTTCAGGGTCAACCATTAAATCGCCATTCTGCTCATAGTAATGTGCCATTGCTACAGAATTGCTACCGATTTTGTCCAAGGACAAAGTCATAAAGCCTAAGTCGCTTTCAAGCTTGAGATATTTATAGTCCGTCAGAAAATCAGGAAACAGCTCGACAAACTTTGAATACAGTCTTTGCTGTTTCATCGTGCTTGCGGAAATAATATTACCACGGTATTTTTCAGTTTCTTTTTCTTCTTTTTCAGATGTTGCCTCTATGGTGTTGCTTATGGCATACTCGTTATCCCTGATGAGCTGCTTAACATAGCCACAGGCAGTACGCCAGTTTACACAGTATAGTTCCGCTCCATTAGCGTCAGCAAAGACAACGCCCTTGGAAGTCGCAGACCATTTGACTACATCAGGCATTTCAGCAAGCTCGATAGGGTGTGAACCTTTATATACAGCATAGGTATACCGCATAAGCACCTTAGCTGACTTGTTGATGTTATAGAACTTGATAACTGCCTGCTTATTAACTTTTTTATAATCCGCCTGAAAAATCTGTTTAAGCACTGTTTCCTGTTGCTCAGCGGTAAGCGTCAGATGTTCAGCTTTTTCAGGAACTTCTACAAATTCATTGTAGTCAGGCTCAGGCTCTACCGTATCATCAGGCTCAACAACATATCTATCATCTTCTTTTTCAGATATATCATTTTCCGTTTCGATATCAGCATTATCTGTCACTGTTGTTTCTTCAACTGTGACTTTCTGCTCAAACTCTGAAATATCATCATTGACAATTGGCTTACGCATAGCCTGTCTGCCCTGAGCTTCTTCCAGTGACACAGTTTTTACAAGCTGTTTTGCAGTTCGGCAAAAGACATTGACATAGACTGCCGCAACAGTACCTACAAGCTCCTGAGCATTTTCATTGATTACAGAGAAGTTTGAAAAATCGTACTTGTACTGTTCTTCAATGACGTTTAATCTTTCGCATACTGTATATGTAACTGTTTCTGCAATCAGCTCACATAATTCCGTTGAAAGCTGTCCTGTTGGTGACTTTGGGTGTGAATACACTGACTCAAAAACATAGTCATAAATGTTATTATGAAAGGTTTTCTCGCCACGATCTGCTCTTGTTTCACTACCATTCTTTTCGTACATCTTATCCAACATATCAAAGATATACTCATTATATGATACGTTGTATTTCCACGGCTTGATATCTTTTCCGTTAGTTTGAGATACATCAAACAAATGTTTCTTTATGCCGTTTTTGTCATAAATGGTCATTGACCTTGTACCACCATTGATACGAAGTCCAATATTGCTCCATACCTCAAATGGAGCTACAGCCGTAGCATTTCTGTTAATATTGTAAATCTGAAGCTGTTCATCATATGGATAGGCATATAGATTAGACGCAAACTTATGAAATTCGAGCCATTCCTGCAAATTAAATTTTTTCATCTTTTTATAATCCTCCGCAAACAATTCTCTAAAAAGAGTAGCATTTATATGGGTTGTTGCGCAAAAAAAAGAGCCGTATAGCTTTGTAACGGCTTTTTTTATATTATCTTCCTAGACCTCTGTTTTCACCTGTCATGTCAAGCACTTCGTCTTGTCCTCTGCTGTTATCGTATGAGTTCATTCTTTTCATATTTCTCGTATAATTCAGACCATTCACAACACTGTCACGAAGTTCATTGTAGGTTTCCGCCTTTACTGGGTGAAAGAACTCCACATACTCATAGCCTGACGTTTTTTTCTCATTTCTGACCTTACGTTTGGGCGAGTCAAAATATTCACCGCTTTTGCCATTTCTGACCTGAACATTTTCAAGCACAAAACTGTCAGAAAAAATCACAGAGCCAACACCCTCTATATCTTTAACGGAACTTTCAAATATTCTTGCCAAAGTGGGCTGAAACCTGTCATTACCGAACTCCACTGTTGTATACTTGCCATCATTTTTACTGAATGAGTCCATTATAGCCGAATTTAGCACCTTTCGGCTCTCTGCGGTGATAGGGTGAAAAACTTCCTTAAACTCCTTAACATATTCACCCTTATCATTGATAACATAATTTCCGTTCTGGTCCTTTGTACGAACCATCAGTGACGGCAGCGCAATAAAAATCTCATTACTGTCTTGCCTTTCCATTATCTTCACCGACTCAAGCACATAACTGTCATCAAACTTTACTGTAGCATAACCTCTCAACTGAGGGCTATTATCGTTAGTATAATGCGTTGTTCTCACTGAAATTTTCATTGTAATACAGACCTCCTATAGTCTTCTTCCTCTTTTTTGATAGTTTTCCTCCTGCTCCAACTGCCACTCATCACAATCAAAGTCAGAATATTCGTCCACCACTGCGACATTATTCAGTATACATAAACCTGAAACATAGTTTACACAATTTTCGCAGCACTTGATGTCAAGGTTTCCACAGCTAGTAAACTGACTTATTTTTCGTTCTATTTCAATCACACTTTACACTCCCCCTTTATAGCAATTTCTTTAGCACAGTTATAACATATATGCTTATTTTCTATTTCAAATGGTGCATTAACCTTGCCACAGAAATAGCAATTATGATCCTGTTCATCTCTGTCATTGATAACCAAGAATTCATCATCAAATAATTCTCCTACCAGTGTTTTGTTTTTATCATAGGATTTAAACATGGTATCCGTTAAATCCTGCGGAATAAACACCAAGTAACGATTACCACTCAATGAAACTGCTGACGCATAGCCTGTGTCTAACAGATGAATTTTTTGCGTTTGGTAGTTTTCAGACCATTCTTTCATTTTTATCATACACTGCCTGCACACTGGTTTGCCGTTACATAGTATTCTGCTATGTGTATGCTCTCCGCACACTGCACAAGTATCTGGTTTACGTTCATATTTCAGATAGAGCTTATATCCATCCGTATAAATCTCAACCTCTTTGCAAATTCTGTTATTATCTATAATTCCTTTTCGTATTCCTGCAAACAGCATTTTTTCTTTATCCTTTTTTGCCATTCACACCGACCTCTCTTTCAAGAATATTTAATAACTGCTCCAAAAGCTCCTTGTTCTTTCCTTTTCCTGTGTCTGTCATATCCATGATATTGAGAGCATATCTTATTCCCTCGACAAATCCCAAATCATGGGCGTCATCAATTACATTCGCTTGCAGTTCATATTCTTCCTCTTGAAGCTGAATTAATCTCTCACGCCGCTCTTTGTAGGTTTTCACCCAATGTGTCTGCGCATTGTCTGATTCATAATCATTTTGAAAGTTTATCATTATCTCTTCCAAAATATCGAATTTGCTTTTCTTTGGCGTTTCAGTATTCATGTTGTTTCTCCTTTCTGGTATAAAAAAAAGCGTATGAATTTCTTCACACGCTCGGGTTTACAATTTTAAGTTGTGTGTCACTGTGACACACTTATGTATCTAGGTTACTCTGTTCTTTTAACCTTATCTCCACATATTTTCTAACATAAACCGAATTTCTGTTCGAATAGTTTTCACTTTTCTGAAGAAATTCGTATTTTTCGTCTTTTTCTAATAGCTCTGTGAACGTTTCAACTTCTTCTGGCAAGCCCTCTATGCGTACTTTTACCATTCTTATCAGCTTCTATTATTATAATTTTGTTAT
>OMCG01000825.1_pt1 | contig 20807 bp, 21 predicted proteins | sample 1674071 | NCBI WGS metagenome assembly OMCG01 (sample SAMEA103958139, study PRJEB25191) | human gut metagenome | biome: human-associated habitat [ENVO:00009003]; feature: intestine environment [ENVO:2100002]; material: feces | place: Germany | collected 2013/2015 | reverse complement strand
GCTCCGCCTTCTCCCGCAGGAAGGGGTAGAGCTTATCAGCCTTCCGGGAGATATAGAAATTGTTGGCAATGGTCATACTGATCTGAATGGCCAAGTATACCGTAAAGTTCCGCAGCACCAGCAGGACAAGAATCTGCGCCGCCGTGGCCAGCAGCTTGAAGAGCATGGTGTACTTGGAGATCAGATAGCGCTTCTGGTCCGCCTGGATGATGCTGGACTTGTACACCAGCAGGTACGAACAGACGGAATTGGCAAGGAACATCAGATAATACAGTACCAGATGGAACTGGTCGATCTCCGACTTCACCAGCAGCCGCAGGATTTGCACCAGGCAAAGCCCGATCACGCCCACCGCCAGGGCAATATAGCGGTAAATGACCTTATAATACCCCATCAGCGCCGTCAGCTTCTGTTCGTCCCCCTCTGCCAGGGGCTTATAGAGCGAAAACACAACCACATCCGCCAGTCCCAGCTCTGTCAGCGACAGCACATCCAAAATGCTGGTATACAGGCCGTTGACGCCGGAATACTCCATGCCCAGCACCCGGATGAACACCGTCCGGGATACAAAGCCCAGCAGCGTCACCACCAGCTGTGCCGCCGCGCCGAAGCCAAAATTCCGCAATGTATTGCGAAGACGGGAATCGTTATTTTTCTCCACAGGTTATCTCCGTTTCTGTTCAAAAATTTTTCCTCTATTCTATCGCAAACCCGCGCAATTTACAAGCGCAAAAAAGCCGCCCCAATCTCTCCAAGCACAGTCCGGAGAAACGGGGCGGTCTGAATTTTATGTCTGGAGCAATCTTGCCCTCCCCCGGCTTCCGGTCAAAAGGCCATAGGTCTTCGGCAGGAAGCGTCTGAGAATGGCTGCCAGTCCGATGCAAAAGGCAAACATCACAAAGGGCATTCCCAGATACTCCACCAGCTGGGCGGCGGGTGTTGGATACACCAGCTTGTTGACCAGCTTGAAGAAAATGGTCATGGTCATCTGGTGGAACAGGTAGATGTCCAATGAGAAGGGCATGAGGCATTGCAGGAACCGGCCGGGAACAAAATCCGTGGCGCAGACCAGCCAAAAGGCCACGCCAACGAGAATGCACAGCTTCTTCGCAATCAGTGCATCCGTCAGCAGTGCTGCCGGAACCAGCAGCGCATAGGCAATTGCCAGTGGCCATTTCTTCTTTATGCTGTCCAGGTGCACATCCCAGGAAACCAGGCAGCCCCCCAGGGTAAAGAAGCAGATGGCCTCAATGGTAATGCCGAAATACCGGGTCTTGGCCCGCAGCAGGTACAGCGCCAGCACCAGGGCCGCAGACGCCGTTGGGAACTTTTTCGTCAAAGCACCGATTGCCGGAGCGATGAGATTCATAAGGAACAGATCCCGCAAAAACCACAGGTGATAGACCATAGGCCCGCCGGAACGGAAGCCCGTATAGGCATCCAGCCAGTCAAGCAGCCCCCAGGAAGCAATGCGGCTCTGGGTAAAGAAGCCGGAAACCACCGGCAGGGACTGGCAAATCAGATAGAAAAGAATCCACAATGTGTTCAGCAGCAGATAGGGCGCCGCCAGAGACCGGCACTTCTTTGCCATGTTCTCCTTCCAGGAGAAGCGCTTTCGGAACAGCAGCACACCGGAAATCAGGAAAAAGCCCGGGACGGCGCACCGGGGAATAATATCCGACCCCAAACGCTTGATCAGCTCCAGCCAGGCAGGCGTTTCGAAAACGATGCTCCCTCCGGCCAGATTGACCCCCTCCTGGTTGGAGTGGATAAACACCACCATAAAGGCAAACCAAAGCTTCGCCAGATTCAGCCGCTGAGAGGCCCTGGGGGAAATGGTATATGTACCGGTCTGCGCCATACTGCCTTTCTCCTTCCTTGAAAACAAAAACGCCCAGCCGATTGGCCGGACGTTTTATTGGAGAAGCTCCCCAGATTTGAACTGGCTACCGGCTTCCCAAAAAGCTACGCTTTTCGGGAACCCTTCCGACCTCTTATTTAAAAAAGCGCTTCGCGCTTGGGATTCGGTCGCCAGTTCTTCCGGCAAAATATTTAAAAAACGCCCAGCCGATTGGCCGGACGTTTTATTGGAGCTGCTAGCCAGATTTGAACTGGCGACCTCATCCTTACCAAGGATGCGCTCTACCGGCTGAGCTATAGCAGCATTTCCGCCGAATGCTTGGGTATTATACAACGCATTTTCCTGTTTGTCAAGAGTGAAATTCAGAAAAATGTCATTTTCTCGTGCCCCCATCTTCTGTTTGACATTCTGTAACGTTCTGTCTATAATTAGAAATTAGGGTATCTTTACACTTAGAAGAAAATTAAGGCTGGAAAACAGATATGCACAACCAAAGATACAAAACGCTTCTCAATAATACCTTTCTGCTGGGTCTTGGCACCTTTGGCTCCAAGCTGCTGACCTTTTTGATGGTCCGGTTCTATACCGGTGTGCTGAGTCCCTCGGACTACGGCACGGCAGACCTGATCATGCAGACGGCCAATCTGCTGATCCCCATCGCCTCCCTGGGCATTACCAATGGCGTCTTCCGCTTCGCCCTGGACCGGGTCTCTCAGCGAAAAACCGTCTTTACCGGCGGGCTGATCACCATTCTCCTTGGCTCGGCAGTGCTGCTGCTTGCCTGTCCGCTGCTATCCTACAGCAGCTCTCTCAAGGAATATGCGGTGCTGATCTGCGCCTACACCCTGGCCTCTAACCTGCACAGCCTGTGCGCCCAGTATGTCCGGGCCGAGGGAAAAACCGGTCTGTTCGCCCTGCAGGGCATCCTCAATACTGCCCTGGTCATCTTCTTCAATATTCTCTTCCTGCTGTTCTTCAAACTGGGAGTTCTGGGCTATGTGATGTCCGTGGTGGCTGCGGATGGGCTGTGCACACTGTATCTGGTGCTGCACGAGAAGCTCTGGACGGTCTGCACGCCCGATCCGGAAAAGCCCCTGTGGAAATCCATGCTGCGCTACAGCATCCCCCTGATTCCCACCACCATCTTCTGGTGGATCACCAGCGTGTCGGACCGGTACATGATCGCCTATTTTCTGGGCACAGAGGCCAACGGTCTGTACGCCGTGGCCTGCAAAATTCCCACGGTTCTGACCCTGCTTTCCACCATTTTTCTGGAGGCCTGGCAGTTCTCCGCCATTGAGGAAGCCACCGGCGACCGGGAGGTACATATCCGGTTTTACGGTCAGGTCTGGAGCGCTTTTCTCTCCGCCATGGTCATGGCGGGCAGCGTCCTCATCGTCCTGTGCCGGGTAGAGATTCGGCTGCTCTCTGCCGCCCGCTACTTTGAAGCCTGGAAATATGTGCCGGTGCTCAGCATTGCCATGGTCTTCTCCGCCTTTGCCTCCTTCATGGGAAGCGTGTATGTGGTCACGGAAAAGAGCCGTCTCTCCTTCCGGACCACCCTGTGGGGGGCTCTGGCCAACATTCTCCTGAACCTGCTGCTCATTCCCCGCATCGGCATTCAGGGTGCTGCCATTGCAACGCTGGCCAGCTATGTGCTCTGCTTCTCCATCCGCGCTGTCAGTGCCAGGAAGCTCATTCCCTTCCCCCTGCGCTTCACCCGTCTGGTTTTCAGCGCCGCGCTGCTTGGCATCCAAAGCCTGCTGTGCTTTGTAAACAGCCCCATCCAGCCCATCGGGCAGATTGTTGCGCTGCTGCTCCTGCTGGTGGTAAACCGGAAGCCCTTTGTGCAGACCGTGCAGCAGCTGCTGCATCTGGTCAAGTGCAGAAGATAACCAAAAAGCATGAACTCCCGCCCCGGCATTTTTCCGGAGCGGGAGTTTTTCTGGCTTTTATTTCACCGGGATCTCGTAAAACTCCTCAACTGTCGGTTTGCCCTCCGCGTCTCGCTGCCAGTCCTTGAAGAACAGCAGAGATTCCACCTGGCTGGGGTCGAGGATGGTATCAAACATATTGGATTCCACAAAGTAAATCATCTTTTCCTGGTCCTCAAAGCCGCTGGTGCCCGGCACACAGAGAAACTGCGTACCGTCTTTCATGCGAACGCCATAGATGGCCTGGGGCAGTGTCACCAGCTCGTCCCAGCCATCCCACAGTGCAGGAACCTGATAGCGGGTGCGGATGGTCTTCTGTCCGATTTCGGCGTCCAGGAGGATGACCCCGGTGTCTCCGATTTCGGCGTTGGGGGCGATGGAAATGTTGTCCCCCGTTCCCGTCAGCGTCCATTTGAGCGTCCAGTTGCCCTGCACCACAGGATCATACGGGGCGGCCTTCTGGGTAGAATCAAGGCCAATATCCGGGAACGTCACCTGAATTTCCCTGCCGAAATATCTGCCGTCGGTTTTCTGGAAGGAGATATACTCGGTATACTCCAGGCTTCCGTCGCCATCCGCATAGCGGAGAATGACACTGCCGTCCACATCCTTCTGCACCGGCGTTCCGTCTGTATAAACCCGTTTTCCCTGGGCATTATGGGTCGTTCCGTCAAAGAAGCTGCCGCTGCAGGAGCTGAAAAAGTTCTCGTCAGACCCATCCAGGGTGACCACCGGCCACACCGCGGGATACCGTCCCTCGGGCAGCTCGAAGCCCTGAATCCGGAAGGTAATCTCCGCCCGGTAATTATCCACAATGGTCTGCACCAGGCTGATGGTGATCCCCTGATCCGTGACGGACAGCACCTCCCCGGTATTCTCCGCCGTCTGCGTCTCCGAAACCACGGTAGCCAGGCCGCTCTTTTCCGCCTGCTCCTTGATCTGCTCCGAAGGCTGGTATCTTGCCTGGGCGGTGTTGGACCACCGGGTGTACAGCCCCGCACCTGTGAGCAGCAGCATAGTGGAAACCATGGCGGCGATCAGCAGGATCTTCAGGTGTCCCGTCTTCGGTTTTCCGCTCTCGGAATTCCCGGAAACGGTTTCAAATTCCGCTTCCTGAATATATTGGGGATTGATAAACGTCAGTCCGATCATCGTTTTTCTGCCCTTCATATAGCGATTCCCTCCCGCTCCAAATAGTCCTTCAGCTTTGCTCTCGTGCGGAGCAGCTGCATTTTTACCTTGCTTTCCGTCATGCCGTACCGTTTGGCTATATCCGCCACCGTATCGGCGTACCAGTACCGTCGCAGGAAAATCAGCCGGCTGTCCTTGGGCAGCTCCCCCAGGAAGCCGTCCAGTGCCTTCCCGATCTCCCTCCCTCGAATGGCATTCTCCTGGCTGGAATCCGGAATGCACAGCTCCAGCTCCTCTGTAATGGGGATGATCTCTGCCTTCCGCTTGGAGGCCTGCTGCCAGTCCAGCAAATTCAGCGCCAGATTCCGGCAAATGGCTGCTAAGTAGGCATAGAAAAACCGTGGCCGTGCCTTGGGGATCGTACTCCAGGTTTTGAGATAGGTGTCGTTCACCACCTCTTCCGAATCCGCCTGGTTGTTCAAGATCCGTCTGGCAAGGCCGTTCAGCCGCCTGCCGTAGGCCGCATCGGTATAGCCAATGGCATCCTCGCTACGGCTCCAAAAAAGTTCAATAATCTCTGTATCTGTCATAACGCACATCCTTTCCGTTTGGGCCCTTCACCCTTGTAGACAGGAAACAGGAACGGGAGGTCACATTTTGGTGCAGGAAGAATCAAAATATATTATAATACATATTATTGGACATCTCGTCAATTTGCTGCACGCCGCACCGGTCGGAAGGGGCACCTAATGCTCAGCCGCATGGGCGACCCCAACATTGGCCGGCGTCCTACCTACGCAGAATATGTGCAGGATTTGATTCGCGGCGACGAGATGAACCGCTCGGAGGACTACACGCCGCCTATAAGGACCTACGCCTTCTATGACCTGGACGGAAACGGAACCGAAAAGCTGCTGATTTTCAGTGACGATCTCATCACCAGCGTCGTCGGTATGAAGGACGGCCTTACATATGAAGGAAATGATTTGATTTTATTTGGCGGCTTACGCCGCCAAACTCTGCGAGGCTTTTTTGACAAGCTGAAAGCACCCAACCGGGTGCTTTCTCATTCGCTTTTGAATATACAACGAAAAATAAAGATAATGGTATGGTTATAGATGTAATTGCTGGTATTTCCTCCATATTTATTTGTATTTTGTGTGTAAAGATAGAACCATGCCAACCACTTTATCGGGTATGGTCTTAGTTTAACATTAACAGGGGCCATGGCAGCTCCCATATTGTTGGCATCCTGAATGCCCAGGTCCGTCACGGTGCCGATGGTTGCCGCCGTAATGCGCGGCCCCTTGCCGCTGCGGCACACCAGCACCGCCCCGGAGCCTGTCACCGTCCACTGGGCGGTGGGGGTTCGCTGTCCGCCGTAGCCCAGGGGGAAGCGGTACTGCCGCTCGGAGGAGGCAAAATGGGAGCTGGTCTGGGCCGCCGCCCGGTCCGCGATTCCTGCGGTGATGGCCAGAGAGGCCAGCAGCAGGCTCTCCGCCATGGTGGAACAGGCCCCATAGAGCCCCAGGTGGGGCAGCCCCGTATTGCGCACGGAAAACGCCGAACCGATGCACTGGTTCAGCAGGTCTCCGGAGAGCACCAAATCCAAATCAAACCGCTGGATTTCTGCCTTTTTCAGCAGCAAGCTCAGGGCCTGCTCCTGCATGGCCTTCTCCGCCTGCTCCCAGGTCTTTTGACCGAAAAAGGTATCCTGGCTGGTTTTGTCGAAGCAATGGCCCAGAGGCCCCTGGCTCTCCTTCTTCCCGGCCACACTGGCCCAGGCCGTGATCACCGGCGGCTGGGGCAAAAGAAAGCTCGACCGCCCCCGCTTGTTTTCTGCCATAGTTTTCACTCCTTTTGGGAGTAGTGTGTGCAAAAGAGCCAGAAAAATACCCGGAAACGCATTTCCTCGTCTCCGGGTATGTATTTTTTGAAAGGATCATCCTACCCGCTTTGCGCCGTAATAGTGCTGGCTCCAATAGCCGGTGGTCAAGTCGGAATAGGACACGGTGGAGCGGGAGTTGGGGGCGTGGATGAATTGGCCGTTTCCGACGTAGATGCCCACGTGGGACACGTTGCCGGAAGAAGATGTGATGAAGAACACCAGATCACCCGGCTGGAGGTTGTCCTTGGACACACTGGTGCCGATGTTGACGAACTGGGCGGCAGGAGTGCGGGATACGCTCAGACCCAGATTTTTCAGAACATAGTATACGAAGCCGGAGCAGTCAAAGCCGCTGGGGCTTGCGCCGCCTGCCACATAGGGAGCGCCTAAGTACTTTTTCGCCTCTGCCACAATGGCGGAGCCGGAAACGCTGACACCGGCGGAGCCGGAAGCATTGCTGGATGTACCGTTCAGGGCCGCTGCACTGGGAGTGACGCCGGTGGACTTGCCCAGGCGGAAGAACTTGGGGCTGTTGGCGGAAGCGGCATTTTCATAAGGCGCTTCGGTCAGGGCCAGATAGTCGCTGCGGATGTAGCCGATCTTGCTGCCGGAGATGACCTTGTACCAGCCGTCATTGACACCAATGATGTAGCATTTGCTGTCCCTGGCCACGGTGCCCAGGGAAGCGGAGGCGGTGGTGGGCTTTTGCCGGAGATTGACGCTGGAGGCCGTTACCTTGCCGTAGCCCAGCTCCGCATTTTCTTTTGCAGCGGTTTTCAGATAGTCGCCGTGCATATAGCCCACGGTCAGGTTGTAATTGACCTTATACCAGTCACCCTCCTTTGCCAGCAGGACCACCACTTCATTCTTGGCGGCGGATGCAAGGATCTTGCCGCTGAGGGAGGGCTCGGAACGCATCCGCAGGGAAGAGGCGTTTACAAAAGCAATGCCCTGAATGCAGTCACTCTCTGCGGCATAGGCCGGCAGGGCAAGGACTGCACCCAGGAGCATCACGGTCAGGAAAAGACAGATCATTCTTTTGGAAAACTTCATATGGAACCTCCGTTTTGCTCTGGGAAATCTAACAAATATAGGTATCTATGTAAAACTCAGGAAGCTGCGACAAATTTGGCAAGAGCTGGCAGCGAGAGATTTTCACCGGATGAAGGTTCTGAACGCGGAGGAATACTTTGTGTATTTCCCGCTTTCGGAACCGCACAGCCGGGGGAAAAGATCCGCTGTTCAGCCGCAGACGAATTTGTCGGAGTTTCCGTCCAATTACTTACCGGCGAGAGCCCGCTCCAGCCAGACGCAGCCAACGTCCAGGGCGGTGTACAGGTCGCCTTTTTCGCTCTTCTTGACCACCCGGTCTCTGCTTCTGGCGGTGGGGTCTGTCAGCTGGAGCTGGACGGAGACGCGGGTCGCTATGTCGGTGTCGCCTTGCTTCTTGCTCTCCAGGACCTGGAGCATAACAATATAGGTGTCGGCCATGGAGCCGTAATAGATCAGGTTATCTTTCCGCATCAGCGGGTGACCTTTATACATGAGAACTGCTTTCTCTTCAGCCATGATTGGAACCTCCTGTGCAAAATGTAATCGAATTGTAACACATTGTAACCATCCTGTCAAGCAGGATATGAAAAAAAGTGCTGAAATGCCTAGAATATTTTTGATTTGCGCGAAAATAAATGTAAAATACGCGCAAAACGGAGGGCGATATGAAGCTGTCAAGGTACAAAATAAGGGGCCTTTGCCCGCGGCAAAGGCCCCTTAGCCGGACTTCAGGCGGCAGAAGCAGAGCTTATTCTGCCTCAGTGCTCAAAAAGGTACTCGCGCACCAGCGCCTGCATCAGCTCGTCCCGGTCGATCTTACAGATCATGCTTCTGGCGTTGCCATAATTCGTGATGTAAGTAGGGTCTTCCGTGAGCAGGTAGCCAACGATCTGGTTTACGGGGTTGTACCCTTTCTGGGTCAGGGCCTCGAACACACTCCGGAGGATTTGGCGCATGTTCTCTTTGTCATCGGGGACGTTGAAGGTCAGGGTATCTTGATCCGTCATGGTCTTCAGCTCCTTTTTCAAAAGAATATTTGTATTATAGCTTAAGTTTTCCTTGCTGTAAAGACCAAAAACGGGAAAATTTTCTGTGAACGGGGAAAAACCTTCCCCTGCGGGGAAGAGGGACCGCCGCCACAGGCGGTGGTGGAAGAGGGGCCCCGGATGATAGAACGGTAGAAAATATGCACGCTCGTACCGCTCTTGCCCGGAACGCCCCGCCTCAGTCTCGGCTGCGCCGAGCCAGCTCCCCCGAAGGGGAAGCTTTTTTGACGTGGGTGCGACGCATCGCCCGGAGGGAAAGTTTTTCCTGAAAATATCTCACCTTATCTCCGGCAAGCCGAAGCTGACGGCAATGGCATCGTCCACCATGGCCATGTGGGCGTCGTCCAGGCGGCCCATGTGTTCCCGGAGACGGCGCTTGTCAATGGTCCGGATCTGCTCCAAGAGGATCACGGAATCCTTGGAAAGGCCCACGCTGCCCCCTGCAATATTGATGTGGGTGGGAAGCCTTGCCTTCCCGGTCTGGCTGGTGATGGCGGCGGCAATGACTGTGGGGGAATGCCGGTTGCCGGTATCGTTCTGGACGATGAGCACCGGCCGGGTGCCGCCCTGCTCGCTGCCCACCACCGGGGACAGGTCCGCGTAAAAGATGTCGCCCCGTTTGACCAAGCTGTCCATATGGTATCACACTCCGTACGTCATTTCTTTTCCGCGCTACGCTCTGAGGGCTTATGTAACGCGGTTAGGAGTATTCTCCCACCGGCGTCCCGGTTTTATACTGCGTTTCCTTTAGATACTATGCTTCCGGTTCCGACTCGGTTCGAAAATTTTGGACGACCATCGACAGGTATCGCTGTTCTTTGCAGGATATGTCGGCTTTGGTGGGATTCCCCGCTTCGTCCAGCCAGATGTCCAGCCGCAGGGCATCCTCCCGGAAGCTGTCGTCAATGGAGAGCCGGGTGCCATCGCCCTCCCGGCCGGAGGCGATGAGGTTGCCGGAGCGCAGAGTTCTTACGAAGATCCAGGGCGCAGCCGCCGGGGTCAGTAGGCCGTCTGCCAGCAGGGGAAAGGAAACGGCCTTGTCCTCAAACAGCAGCTTTCCCGTTCCCGCCGCCACACTGCCGGAAATGCCTGCAATGCTCTCCGGGGCCGTGACGGTGAAGCGCAGGCTCCCGGCGCTGTCCGCCTGGCAGTGCATGGCGAAAACGGAAAGGCTGTCGCCATAGTCCGCGGTGATCTCCGCGTCAAAGCAGCAGCCTTTTTCCAGAATGCGGCTGCGCAGGGCAAGGTCCGGGTCAGTTTCCGGGCCTGCACAGCCGCACAGAAGTATGAAAGAAATCAGAAGTGAGGGAAGCAGCCCTTTGCGCATAGCAGTTCCGCCTTATTTCAGAAGTCGCGGAAGGTATCCCAAGAGGTCCGTGGGGAGCATACCGTACTCGCCCAGGTCCTCGGCACACAGGTCCCCGGCCTTTCCGTGGAGCCAGGCGGCACAGGCCGCAGCCTCCAGCGGCTCTAAGCCCTGCCCCAGCAGGGAAGCCAGAATTCCCGCCAGCACGTCCCCACTGCCTCCTGTGGCCATGCCAGGGTTGCCGGTGGTATTCCGGTAGTCCCGGGTGCCGTCGGTGATGCAGGTCCGATGGCCCTTGAGGAGCACGATGCTGCGGCTGTCCAGGGCGGCTGCCCTGGCACTTGCCATGCGGTCCTCTCCCACGGGGCCGAAAAGCCTTGCAAACTCCCCATCGTGGGGCGTCAGGATTGTGGGTGCCATTCTTCCACGCAGTATATCCATATGCCGGACAAGCAGGGTTATGCCATCGGCATCGACGACTACGGGGCAGGCGGCGTGGGTGAGCACGGCTGTCAGCACGGCCTCCGGCCCGCTGCCCAGTCCCAGCCCCGGGCCTATGAGTACCGCGTCCATCCGGGGAAGCCGTTCCAGAATCTCCGGGATCGCATTCCGCTCCAGCCGTCCTCCCTGGTCGGGCAACGGGAAAATCACGGGCTCGTTGAGCTTTCCAGCCTCAATGGCATAGATGCTCTCCGGAACCCCCAGATAGACCAGCCCCGCCCCGGTCCGCAGGGCACCCATGGCGGCAAAATAGGCAGCTCCCGTATAGCCCAGACTGCCGCAGAGCAGCAGAATCCGGCCGAAATTCCCTTTGTGGGCGTTTTCGTCCCGCTTGGGCAGCAGCATAGCAATATCCGCAGCAGTCAGTTCCATAGAAAATGCTCCTTACAGTCCGTAAAGCTCGGAATACTTCTTCGTCAGATAGTCGGTGTAGTATTTTGCGTCAAATTTCCCGCAGACCTCCCGGAAGAGCTCCCCGGGCTTTTTGAAGCTGGCATAGCGGTGGATATGCTCCCGCAGCCATCCGGTGACCCGGCTCAGGTCGCCCTTGGCAACATCGCCGAATACGTCTCCCAGATCCTTTTCCATGCAGGCAAGCATCTGGGCGCCGTAGGCGCTGCCCAGGGCATAGCTGGGGAAGTAGCCAATGCCGCCGAAGGACCAGTGGGAATCCTGGAGGCAGCCTTCCCTGTCGCTGGGCACGTCAATGCCCAGGTACTGCTTATAGAGTGCATTCCAACGCTGGGGCACATCCCTGACCTCCAGGGTGCCTGCGATCAGGGCCTTTTCAATCTCGTAGCGGACCATGATGTGCAGGCAGTAGGTCAGCTCGTCGGCCTCGGTCCGCACCAGGCTGGGCTGGGCCTTGTTCACGGCCCGGTAGAACATCTCCTCGGTGACCCCTGCCAGCTGCTCCGGGAAGTGGGTGGAGACATAGGGGAAGATGGCGTGGACAAAGGCACGGCTGCGGCCGATGATATTCTCGTAGAAGCGGCTCTGGCTCTCGTGGATGCCCATGGATACGCCGCCGGAGAGCACGGTGTAGTTGTAGCAGGGGTCAGCGCCCAGCTCGTAGAGGGCGTGGCCCCCCTCGTGAATGACGGAGTACATGGAGGACACCAGATTGTCTTCATAGTAGTGGGTGGTGATGCGCACATCGTGGCTGCCGAAGTTGTTGGTGAAGGGGTGTTCCGTCTCGGCAATGGCGCAGTAGGTCCGATCAATGCCCATAACCTCCATCAGGTAGTCGCTGAAATGCCGCTGCTGCTCAATGGGGTAGTGCTTCATCAGGAAGCTGTCGTCGATCTGGGGCTTTTTGCCGATTTTTTCCACCAGGGGCACAATGGCGCTGCGCAGCCGGGCAAAGAAGACATCCAGGGTTTCCTGATTCATGCCCTCCTCGTATTCATTCAGCAGGGCATCGTAGGGGGCCATGTCGGGGTTGTAGTAACCCGCAAATTTGCGGCAGTAGGCCACGATCTTTTCCAGATACGGCGCAAAAGCGGCAAAATCGTTGGCGGGCTTTGCCTTGTGCCAGACGGCATCCGCCTCGTTCAGAAGAACGCTGTAGTCCACGTATTCCCGGGCGGGGATGCGGCACATCCGGTCGTAGTTCTTTTTCAGCACCTCCAGCTCCCGGGCCTGGATGGGGGTGAGCTGGGATGCGTGGGCGGACAGGTAGTCATAGAGAATGCCGTTGCGAGGGTCGGCGGTCAGGTCATAGGAGACTTTGGTCAGCACCTCCATGGTTTTCCCCCGGGCTTCCCAGGAACCCTCAGGGGCGGCGGTGGAGGCGTCCTGGCTGAGGATGCCCATGGCATGGTTGTAGGCAAACAGGGTGCTCTGGAGCTTTTCCAGGGCTTCCAGGGCCTGGGGAAGGGATGTATATTCCATCTTGTGTGTTTCCTTTCCAAGAAATTAGGATAGACCAACCATATCACGAAGACACCTGTTCGTCAAGAAGAGAAAACGGCGGGAGCGCCGCCGCGCTTTTTCCGCTTGTGTACAAGATGGACAAGCAGAGACAAGAATTAACCGCTGTGTCTCTTTCAACTTGCCGAACAATCCGGTATACTAAAGCTCAATGGATGAGGAGAGAGAAAAATGTACCGTGTTGTTCTGATTGATGATGAGGCTGTCATTCTGGAGGGTCTGAAACGGGTCGTCAAGTGGGAGAATTACGACTGCCAGGTGGTGGGCACGGCCTTTGACGCCAAGTCCGGCAACGACCTGATCCGGCAGGAAAAGCCGGATATCCTCTTTACGGACATCCGGATGCCCGGGCAGAGCGGCCTGACCATGCTGGCGGGGCTGCGCAGTGAGTTCCCGGATATGCAGGTGACGGTGATGACGGGCTACCGGGACTTTTCCTATGCCCAGGAGGCCATCCGCATTGAGAACGCCAAGCGCCTTCTGGAAAACCCCGGCCTGAAAATCGGCCAGATCGGCGAAATGGTGGGCTATGCCGATGCCGCCCATTTTACCAGAACCTTCAAAAAGCTGGAGGGCATCAACGCCAACGAGTACCGGAACCGGATGCGGAATTCCTGACCTTTTAGAAAATGCCCCCCGGGCAAGCCAACCTCTTTGCGAGGCAGACTTGCCCGGGGGCATTTTGGGGCGTGGAAAGCTCTCTTCCTACGGGTCACCCCGGTACTTCCGCTTTCCGCGCCTTCAGATACAGATCAATGTCATGGTTGATATATTGATACCCGGTCGTGTGCAGCACGTCATAAAATTCACGGATATAGTCAAAAACACCATATTTTTCAAACAGTTCCACGGCCTGTTTTCCGGTTAGACTCCGATGCACTTTATAGCTTTCCAAACAGAAAATTGCAAATTTCGTCTCTTGACTCATGGCTTTTCTCCTAAACGTCAGGATAGGTCAATTCTTTCCCGGACAGCTCTTGAACGAAGAGTGCATACAGCATAGGGGTGCTGTATTGCCATAGTTTTGTTTCCTCCTGCTCCAGGGCAGCGTAGAGCTTGGAACGATACAGCAGCTGAATGGCATCGGATTCTGTTATGCCTTGCGCCGCGGTGATTTCACCAATGAGGTCGGCACTGACGATGGGGAGCAATGCGGCAAACTGTTCCTGACTCATATCATCGTACCTCCTTGTAAGACGCAAAATGGCAAAAAGAGAGTGCTATAGAGAGTATAGCATAGAAAAAAGTTACATTCAAGAGCATTGTGTTTGCCTGTGATCTACGACCGGTCAACAAAAGCAAAGCTGGAAAGCAAAAGAAAAAGCAACCTGTCCATGCAAACCGGCGTGCGCCGGTCAGCATGGACAGGTTTTTGGTTATGGCAGGAACAGCCGGTAGTCGTTGTTCTTCATATCCGCCACGGTCTGCTGAATCTCGCTTTCCGGGGTGTCCAGGAAGGTGTAGCAGACAACATATCCGCCCCAGATAAGGCCAAAGTCATCCCGCTCAATTTCCGTGATGTTTCCCTGCTCGTCGAACCGATAGGTGCAGCGGGTGAGAGGGTTGTCCTCAGAGGCCTGGGAGCTGCTGTAGAGGAAGCTGATCTCCCGGTCGGAGATGACACTCTGCCCCTCGGGGAAATAGAAGCTGTCATAGGGGCCGGGGTAGTAGGAATAGTTATACCAGCCGTCCCACAGCCGGTCATCACCGGATTCCACAAAGCAATGGCTGTAGGTGCCCTCGTTGTAGATGGCGACACCCAGATCGCCTCCATATTGCAAGATTTCCTCGCTCTGTACCAGTTCCCCGTGCTCCGGGTAGCCCTCTGCTTTCCTTACATGGTAGCTGGCGGTTTTCAGCTTGGCAATGGCCGCATCCACCCGGGCCATGGCCTCCTCGGCGCCCGCTCCATGGATGCCCCCGGTGGGGCCAATGGCAAATTGGGCATACTGGATGATGCTCTCGCTGCCGCTGTAGAAGCGGGTGCCCAGCCGGTAGACGCCGGAGTCCAGGGCACCGTAGGTGCTACTCCAGTCGAGTGAAAATATCTGGCTCATACTGCTCAGAGGCTGCAGAACGGTGCCGAAGGGATAGGTGTTGTCCCCCTGGAGCCGCTGCCAGCCGTCGGAAGTCTTCTTTTCCAGCCAGTAGCGGTCGTCCATGGTGTAGCTGCCCCTGCCGACACCCTGCCAGGAAACCATGATCTCGCCCCCTGTGGGCAGCAGAAGGTCGTCGTCTACCCGCAGGAAAATGTTCCAGGGGGAATCCGCACCGGTGGAGAAGGAGTCGGCATAGTCCAGGGAGGCGCAGTCTGCAATGTAGTTCACGCATACGCCGTAGTCCTGGGATAGGACTTCCAGGTAGTCATGGGAGAGCACGGTGCCGCTGCCGTCCTGCACCAGCCGGTCCACCCGGGTGAGATTGCCGGTTTCGTCAAAACGGTAGGTGTCCGTGCCCTGGTAGGTCGTGCCGGACGCGTCCGCCCAGGCGGAGCGGAACCGGATCTGCTGGGCATCGATGCAGGATTCCCCCTCTGGGAACAGAATCTTCCGGTTCTCGTCGGGCAGAAAATCATTCAGCATATCCTTCATGCGGTCGGCGAAATTGTAGTCCGTCTGCATGCTGGAAGCCAGGTATTCTCCGGCGTAGTAGTCCAGCCGGTACCGCTGGCCGTCCTTGGTGATCCTGGCTGTGGGGGAGACATCGTCATTGAAGGCGTTCTTTTCTCCACAGAGAAGGGAGATGGCGCTTTTGCTGTTCAGCGCGTTTATGGTGTTGGTGCATCGGGTCAGGGCTTCCTCCTGGGCACTGGGCAGGGCTTCCCGATAGATGCGGAAGGGAACGCAGAAGCTGCCGGATAGGCCTTCACTGGAAATATTCATGGCAATCAGGTAATCTCCGGCAGAGAGTGCTCCGTATGTGAGCGACCAGTCCAAATCCCTATAGGTGCTCTGGGTGGTATCCTGTCCCAAAGAGAAGCCGTAGTTCGTTTCCGGATAAAGCTCCGCATTGCCGGCGAGAACAGGAACGATCTCCCAGCTGCTTCCGTTCCAGCGCTCCAGATGGGAACCGGAAACCTTTATGGTATCGCGGGTGCGGCAGAATTCCGGCGCAATTTTTAAAATCAGCTTGCCGCCGGTGACGGTCAGATCTTCCACGGAGAGGGTGATGCCCCAATCTGGATTTTCGGGATATTGGGGCTGCGCGGCGGGGGAAAAGTCCGCCGGGTCTTCCTGGCTGCTCTGCACCAGGGCGGCTTCCGGGTCTTCCTGCTTTTCCACAGGGTTTGTTCCCAGGCACACTGCCACAAAGGCAATGGCCAGCACGCCCAGTAGGCTAATCCAGAAGGCGGGCTTTTTGTAGCTCAGCACGGATTTGATCCGGTATTTTACGCTGACCTCGCCGAAGGCCACAGGGCAGGCGGCGTAGTGGACCTTGTGGGTGCTGCAATCTAAGAGGGCGGCGGAGTAGGCCTTCCGCTCCGGCAAATCCATGAACTGCACCACCCGCTGGTCACAGGCCATCTCAATGTCCTTGCACAGCAGGATGTAGCTGACCCACACCAGGGGATTGAACCAGTGGAGCACCAGGGCCAGAAAGCCAATGAGCTTGATCCAGTGATCTCCCTTGTCCAGGTGGGTGCGCTCGTGGGCCAGAATCTGCTGCCGGGTGTTCTCGTTGATTCCGGCGGGAATGTAAATTTTCGGCTTCAAAAAGCCCAGTACAAAGGCCGTTTCCAGCCCCTCGCACTCCCAGCCGCCCCGAATCTTCCGGGCATTCTTCACCTGGCGGCGCAGATGGGCATAGGAGATGAGGCTTGCACACAGCAGCGAAACCGCCACAATGCACCACAGAGGCACGAGGTAGGTTTGCAGCGTTTCCGACTGGGGCAGGCGAATGGTTGGGGGCTGTAAGCTGAACCTGCTTTGCAGGGGGACGGGCAGCAGCAGCCGCAAGCCTGCCACCATCCAGAGCATACAGATGAATTTCTTGGGGGTTTTTCGCAGAACCAGCCGAAGCACCAGAACCGCCAGGATGACGATGCTGCCGCTGACGCTGGCGGTGAGCAGATTGGAAAAGAGGGATTGCATGGGTCATTCCTCCTTGTAGTTGTCGATCATCTCCCGCAGCTGGTCCACCTCACTTTTGGACAGCCGTTTGCTGTGGGAAAAGGCGGCGATAAAGGCGGGCATAGAGCCCTCGAAGGTCTCGTCCACCATTTCCGTCAGCCGGGAGCGCTGGACATCCTGCTTGGTCACGAGACTGGTGACGGTGGCGTTCTCGTTTTTCAGCACCCCCCGGTCAGCCAGACGGCGGATCACCGTATAGGTGGTAGCCTTGGACCAGCCCAGCTTTTCCTTGCACAGGGCGGCCAGCTGCGTGGAATTGATGGGCTCATGCTCCCAGAGCAGCAGGCAGAAGCGGTATTCGCTTTCAAAGATTTTGGGTGTTTCCATATGGACACGCTCCTTATGCTTTTTATTGAAAGGGAATGGCGTCCTTTCCGTTGCAGGTGACGTTCTGGCTGTCGTAGATGCGGAATACGCTTCCCGGATAGCCTTCCATTCCCAGATCCCGGAAGGTATTTCCGTCCACCCGGACATTCTGGCAGTTTGAAAACTGCACGCCGCCATAGCTGCAGTCGTGGATCAGGTTGTTGATGACCTGTATATTCAGGCTGTTGTCCGCGTCAACGCCAAGGGTGCCGCAGCCGTAGAGGTCGCAGTCCTCCACCAGAATATCCTGGCTGTTGATAAAATGCAGCACACCTCCGGCGCACTGGCTGGGCTCCTGGGTATGGCCTGCGGTGATATGGGTCACATAGATATTGGCGCAGTTCTCAAAGGTCAGCACATCGGCGTACCGGGGGACGCAGGAGAGGACCTTGTCCGTCCGTTCCTCGCCGGAGCCGCGAACGGTCAGGTTGGTCACATTCTGGATGATCAGCTCCGGGCCGTCGAATTCCTCATTCCAGCGGTAATTTCCTTCAGAAGTGCCATAGGTGCCGTAATTGGAGGCGGTGCTGAAATCGATGAGCTCCGCGTCCACGATGATCTCCGTATCAGAGGCGATGGCCGCCAAAAATTCATCGGCAGTGCTCACATGGACGGCAGTCTGGCTGCCGGTGATCACCGGCTCGGCCACACCGGGCTGCGGGGCCTCATACTGGCTGTACTGGGGGACGGGCACAGCGTCAACCGTGGTTGTAGGCTGGGCCTCCTGTTGGGTCTCCGGGACGGTTGTTTCCGGGGCAGCGGTTTCCGTGGGGAAGGTGGTCTGCGCAGCGGTGGTTTCCGGTGCGCTCTGGGCTGCACCGCAGCCGGAAAGCGCGGCTGCCAGCAATGACAGAGCAAGAATAGCGGCACAAAAACGTTTCATGGGGATTCATCCTTTCTTTGTTTGTGATACAAACGAGATTTAATGCATTAGACCTTCTGCTTGCAGTTTAACGCATTAAACCTCCCTTGTCAAGGGGTTAAGGAAAATTTAAGAACTCTACGTTGCGCAGAAGAAGTTTCCACTTTTACGCCATGGCAGAAGTAGTGAACGTGAAAAAACACCCTACCTCATTTGCAGTGCATTCATACGCGCATTCCCTATTGACATCAAAATTTAGTTGTGCTATCATCTAACTAGTTGAACATACAACTAAAGGAGCGATGGTACATGGACAAAACCGGAAGAAAGATCACCAAGATTGCTCGGGATGTGGGGAAATTCACCGTTCAGAATATGCGTCGGGAAGGCGTTGGGACGGCGGAATTTGACGTCATTCACCTGGTGCGCCACAATCCCGGCATTACCCAGACTCAGGTGGTGCAGGCACTGAATATGGATAAGGGGGCTGCTGCCAAACGGGTGGCCAGTCTGGAAAACAAGGGCTATCTCATTCGCAAGCCCAACCCCACCGACGGCCGCAGCCAGCTGCTCTATGCTACAGAGGCCGCAGACGGTCTGCGCAATTCCAAGGCGCACATGGAAGAGGTGTTCTATGCCTGGCTGCTGGAGGGCCTGGAGGAAGACGAGGCTAAGCAATTCTGCGCCACTCTGGACAAGCTCTACCAGAAGAGCAAGGCCCAGAGAAAGGTGGACTTCCGGGATGTGGCAGCGCGGCTGGAGCAAGAGGAAAGCCATGAAGCATAAGGCATTTCACCCGGACCGGGTGACGGACTACTTTCTGGCGGAGTGGAAGGTGCTGCTGATCGTCACCGTTACGGGCCTTGTCTACAACATTGGCCTGCTGGCCGGTCCCTGGTTTGAAGGACAGATGACCGGCAAGCTGGTGGATATTCTCACCGGCAGCGGCAGCTATCCGGAAATGGCCGTACTGGCCTTGGGCTACGCTCTGACGATCCTGGTCGTCCAGGGAAACCGGTATTTCAAGCGCTTTTATGTCCGCCGGTTTGCCAACAACGTCAGCCGCCGCATGAAGCAGGTGCTCTATGCCAAGCTGGTGGCCCGCAGCCGGGAGGCTCTGACCACCGAGGGCGAGGGCAGCATCATGACCAAAGCCATCCGGGATGTGGATGACTGCGTGGAGGGCATGCGGAAATTCACCACAGAGCTCTTCGATACCGGCGTGGCCCTGCTGTCCTACGGATGCATGCTGCTGTACTATGACTGGCGATTGGCACTGATATGTATGTTCTTCCCGCTCATCGCCTATGTTGTGGCGGAGAAGCTGAAAAGCAAAGTCCAGAAAACCGGTGAGCGCAGCAAGGAGCAGTCCGCTTCCCTCAGCGCCGCCACCCTGGACCGGGCCAGAAACGCTCTGACCTACCGGGTCTTCGGCCGGGAGGCAGACCGGCAGCGCGCCTACGAGCAGGAGCTTACAGCCTATGAGGGTGCAGCCGTTCGGGCCAATATCTGGACCACAGCCATGTCCCCCATTTACCGGACCATTGCCCTGCTGAGCATCCCCTTTTTGGTATATTTCGGGCAGAAAAACGTGGTAGGCACCGGCTGGAGCGCCTGGGACATTGCCGTTTTTACCACCTTTCTCGCCTGCTTCAACAAGCTGGCAGCCAAAACCGCCAGCGCCGCCAAGCTTTTCAATGCCGTGCATAAGGCACAGGTCTCCTGGAAGCGGGTGACGCCCATTCTGGCTGATCCTGCAGAGGCTCTGCCGGATCACCTGACCCCAGCGACACCAGACACGCTGCGTGTGGAAAGCCTGTCCTTTGCCTACCCCGGTGGGAAGGACATTCTGCGCAATGTCAGCTTTTCCGCCAAGCCCGGCCAGATCATCGGCATTACGGGAGCCGTGGCCTGCGGCAAATCCACCCTGGGCAAGGCATTTCTCTGTGAGCTTCCCTACGAGGGCTCCATCACCTTCGGCGGGGAGGAGCTGCGGGATATGGGCAAAAACCGGCGCAGCAGCATTTTCGGCTATCTGGGCCATGACCCGGAGCTGCTCAGCGCCTCTATCCGGGAGAACATCTGCATGGGCGACGGGCAGGACCCGGCTCCCTACCTGCACGCAGTCCGCCTGGACCGGGAGGTCACAGAAATGGAGCAAGGGCCGGATACCCTGGTGGGCCCGGAAGGGCACCGACTCTCCGGCGGCCAAGCTCAGCGGCTTGCCCTGGCCCGGACGCTGTACCACAAGCGCCCGGTGCTGATTCTGGACGACCCCTTCTCCGCTCTGGACAAGCCAACGGAAGCGGAGATTTTCCGGGAATTGCGGGAGCTGGCAAAAGGCAGCATCGTGCTGCTCATCTCCCACCGGCTGTACCTGTTCCCCCAGCTGGACCGGGTGCTGTGGATGGAAAATGGCACCGTCACCGCCGGTACCCATGAGGAACTGCTGCAAAAGGTTCCCGCCTACAGCGCTCTGGCAGCAGACCAGGAAGGAGGCCAGAACCATGCATAACCAGGAAAATATCCGCACCGTGCTGCTTCGGACGGTGCAAAGAAATATATGGCTCAGCCTTGGTATTGTGCTGATGGTGGTGGGGGCTGTGGTTGCCGCCCTGCTGCCGCCGCTGCTGCTGGCAAAAATCGTGGATACTCTCACCGCCGGAATGCCTGCATCTCTGGGCGCCGTACTGCTGTATTTCGGTCTGCTGGCCCTGACGGGGCTGCTGGAATCCGCCCGGGAGAGCCTGCTCACCGTCTTCGGCCAGAAAATCACCCACGGCCTGCGCAGCTGTAT
>OMCG01000812.1_pt1 | contig 20953 bp, 17 predicted proteins | sample 1674071 | NCBI WGS metagenome assembly OMCG01 (sample SAMEA103958139, study PRJEB25191) | human gut metagenome | biome: human-associated habitat [ENVO:00009003]; feature: intestine environment [ENVO:2100002]; material: feces | place: Germany | collected 2013/2015 | reverse complement strand
ACGTGAAGAGCCTGGTCATCCACCCGGCTTCCACCACCCACAGCCAGCTGAACGATGAGGAGCTGGCCGAGCAGCAGATCTACCAGAACACCATCCGCCTGTCCATCGGCACCGAGCACATCGACGACATCATCGCCGACCTCGAGGCAGGCTTCGCGGCCGTCCGCGGCGAGTAATTCTCCGGCACTTCCGTCCCCAGGAAGCATAAAAACGCTATTCTCTCCTCCATTCTCCTGAATTGCATAATAGAAGCAACCAGCCGCCCTGTTACCTTGCAGGGCGGCTGGTTTGCTGTTTGCGGAATGACCGTCTGGCTCAGTGTGCAGGCAGTCATTCCGTTTTATATAAAACCACCCCCGCACAGCTTGCGCCGCGCGGGGGTGTGAGGGGAGAGGATGTTTCAGGAATTATTCGTTGCCGGGGAAGTGGGGGATGCCGTCAAAGCCCTTCTGCAGGTCGGCATCGGTGGGGATGTAGTCGGTCATCTTGCCGTCGTGGAACTTCTCGTAGGCCACCATGTCGAAGTAGCCGGTGCCGGTGAGGCCGAAGACGATAGTTTTCGCCTCGCCCGTCTCCTTGCACTTGAGAGCTTCGTCTTCTTCCAGATAAAACTTGTACGGGATGTTCGCTTCGGTCTTCATAAGGCTTGTCCTTTCCGGGCCGGATGCACATGCCGGCCCTTGCTTGCGGGACAAGAGGGAAAAATAAAAACCGCTCTTGTCCCAAAACACATTGCGTGAATTGGGACAAGAGCGGATAAAATACTCCTGCGGTGCCACCCAATCTTGACAGGAATGACCCTGCCCACTCGTGATATGCCAACACATACCGGCTTTGTTCACGGAGACGCTCTCCGTCGCCCCTACTGCGCATAAAAATGCGGTTCGGTTTGCCCTCAAAAGCCCATTCTCATCCGCGCCCACACTGCCCGGTCTCAGCTGCCCCGGTGCTCTCTGTACTGGTGAGTTTTGCGGTGGTACTTATGCTTTCTCACTGGTTTGGTGGGATTTTATCACCTCACGAAAGTGAAGTCAATACCTTTTCTGAAAAAATTTTGAGCGGAAAAAAGCGAAGTCGTACTACTACCTGAAACCTGTGCGAGAGGGATGAACACCAGCCGCCCCCGGGGGCTGTACGCCGCCCCTGCCACGCAGCCGTAGAGAAAAAAGAGCATCACCGCCACTGCCGCCGCCAGAAGCAGCAGTCCCCGGTGGTGGAACGACCAAATGCGATGCCCGGGCCGCTGACGCCGCATACAAGACCCCTCCTTTTGTGGTTTGGGCCATCTTATGCCTGTCAGGGTGCGGCTGTGCGATTGTGCCGGGCCGAAGAGTGTGGTACACTATAGCCATCGAGATTTTTTGTGATACGGAGAAACTTTATGCTGACCATTACACTGTTGGGTACAGCGGCCACCATGCCCCTGCCCGACCGCGCCCTCACGGCGGCGGTGGCCGAATGCGGAGGACACAGCCTCCTGTTCGACTGCGGCGAGGGGACCCAGACTGCCGCCCGCCGGGCCGGAGTCAACCTGATGAAGATGGACGCCGTCTGCCTGACCCATTACCACGGCGACCACATCTTCGGCCTGCCGGGGCTGCTGCAGACGCTGGGCTGTCAGGGCCGCACCCGCCCGCTGGCGCTGTACGGGCCGAAGGGGCTCGGCGAAGTCTGGGCGGCACTGCGGGTGTTGACGGGGCCTCTGCCGTACCCGGTTTATGCTGAGGTGCTGGACGCCCCGGCAGCGCTCTGCGAAAAATTCGGCGGCTGGCCCCAGGGCGCGAAACTCACGCCGGTGCCGACCCGCCACCGTGTCATCAGTCAGGGTTATCGACTCGATCTGCCCCGGGCCGGACGGTTCTTACCCGAACAGGCGCGGGCGTTGGGCGTACCGGTAAAGCAGTGGAAGACGCTCCAGCGCGGCGAGAGTATCACGCTGGACGGTGGACGTGTCATCCAGCCGGAAGCCGTCCTCGGCCCGGCCCGGCAGGGGCTGAGTTTTGTCTTCTCGGGCGACACCGCCCCCTGTCCGGCATTGGAAAAGGCCGCAGCGGGTGCTGACCTTCTGCTCTGCGATTCCACCTATGCTCTGCCGGAGCAGGCCGCGCAGGCCAAACAGTACGGCCACAGCACCTTCGGGCAGAGCGCAGCCCTCGCCGCCAAAGCGGGCGCGAAGCGGCTCTGGCTCGTCCACTATTCGCCCATGATCACCGACCCGGAAGAAGAGCTGGCCCAGGCGCAGAGCCTCTTCCCGGCGGCAGAGTGCGGCTATGACGGCAAGAACATCACCCTGCAATATGAGGAGGCCGAAGAATGAACATCGTCCTGGAACCCGGCGCCTCCGCTCTGCTGGACGCGCTGCACCGGGCAGGTTTTGCGGCCTACGCCGTGGGCGGCTGTGTCCGGGACAGTCTGCTGGGCCTTGCGCCCCACGACTGGGACCTCTGCACCGCCGCCCGCCCGGAGCAGGTGATGGAACTGTTCGGAGAAAAGCAGTGCATCCCCACCGGATTGCAGCATGGCACCGTGACCGTGAAGCGGGACGGCAAGCTCTACGAGATCACCACCTTCCGCACCGAGGGCAGTTATTCCGATGGCCGCCACCCCGACAGCGTGGCCTTTGTACCCGACGTCCGGGAGGACCTGGCCCGGCGGGACTTCACCATCAACGCCATGGCCTACAGCGCCGAAGAGGGCTTGTGCGACCCCTTTGGCGGGCAGGAAGATCTGGCCCGGGGCGTGGTGCGGGCCGTCGGTGAGCCGCTGCGCCGCTTTGAAGAAGACGCTCTGCGCATCCTGCGTCTCTACCGCTTTGCGGCCCGGTTCGGTTTTGTTATCGACGAGGCCACCGAAGCGGCGGCGAAGCAGCTGGCCGCCCACCTCGACTGCGTGTCGGTGGAGCGCATCGAAGAAGAGCTGAACAAGCTTCTGTCTGCCCCGAAGCCGGGGGCGTATCTGGAGCCGGAAGTGCTGGCCTTCGTCCTGCCGGAACTGCCGCCCGACGATCTGTCGGAAGCCCGTGAGATCATAGATGCCCTTCCGGCAGGAGCAGAGGAAGTGACCACTCGTTGGGCGGCGCTGCTTCTGCCGCTGGGGGAGGATGGAACACGAAAGGCGCTGAAACGCTTGAAATGCTCCAATGCTGTGATAGATGGAGTATCAACACTTGTGAAGGAGAAAGCTCCCTGCACTCCTACGCTGTCGCTTCAAGCCAAACGACTTCTTGGCAAATACGACCTCCACACTGTGCAGCAGTTGACTGCCCTTTGGAGCGCTCTTCAACCGGAAAGAAAAGATGAATTTACCGCCCTGCAAAAAGAGGCCGAGACGCTGACCGCCCAAAGCGCCTGCTGCCGCGTCTCCCAGCTGGCCGTGAATGGCCGCAATCTGATGGCGGCGGGCGTCGCGCCCGGGCCGGGCCTGCGCCGCGCACTGGAAGCGCTGCTGGAAGAGGTCATCACCGGGCGGCTGCCCAACGAAAAAGCGGAACTTCTGGCCTTTGCGGCCAAATTTTCTGCGTCTTGACAAGAGAAAGAAGCTGCGGTAGTATTATACTACTGTTTTAGTATGTTATAATAGAAGAGGAACAGAATGACAGAAACACAGAACACTTCCCGCCGCCCCGGGGCGCTCATCGCCATGAGCGGCGGTGTGGACAGCTCGGTGGCGGCATGGCTCATGCAGAGGGACGGTTTCGACTGCACCGGCGTCACCATGCGCCTCACCCGTAACGAGGCCGTGAACACCGAGGGCCTGCACACCTGCTGCTCGGAGCGGGACATTGAGGACGCCGCCGAGGTGGCCTATGCGATGGATATTCCCTACGAGGTGCTGGATTTTACGGCAGACTTTCAGGAAAAGATTATCGACAAATTCATCCGGGTCTACGAGGCCGGCGGTACGCCCAATCCCTGCATCGACTGCAACAGATATATGAAGTTCGATCACCTGCTTCGCTGGGCGGAAGCACACGGACTGGATCATGTGGTCACGGGCCATTATGCCCGGGTGGAGCAGGACGAGGCCACGGGCCGCTGGCTGCTCAAAAAGGGTCTGGACGAGAACAAAGACCAGAGCTATGTGCTCTACAACCTCACGCAGGAGCAGCTGGCTCATGTCCGCCTGCCGCTGGGTGGTCTGCACAAGAGCGAAGTGCGCGCCATCGCCGAGCAGCAGCACTTTGTGAACGCCCGCAAGCACGACAGTCAGGACATCTGCTTCGTGCCGGACGGCGACTACGCCCGCTTTATGGAGGATTTCACCGGCAAGCACTACCCGGCGGGCGATTTCCTCGACGTCGGCGGCAGAAAGGTAGGCACCCACAGCGGCGCTGTGCGGTACACCATCGGCCAGCGGAAGGGCCTGGGCCTCGCCATGGGCGCACCGGTCTACGTCTGCGCCAAGGATATGCAGGCCAACACTGTCACGGTCGGCCCGGAGTCGGAGCTGTTCGATACCATCGTCTATGCGAACGAAGTGAACTGGATCGCCATCCCGGAGCTGAAAGGCCCCCTGCGGGTGACGGCCCGCACCCGTTATCATCAGACCGAACAGCCTGCCACCGTCTACCCGGCAGGGCCGGACAGCTTCCGTCTGGAATTTGACCAGCCTCAGCGCGCCCCCACCCCGGGGCAGGCCGTCGTGCTGTATCAGGGCGATGTCGTCCTCGGAGGCGGCACCATTACACAGGTGGCGAAGGGATAAGGGCAAGCCCGTGGATGTAAAAAGCAGAACCTAAAGGAGAAATGATATGCAAGACCAGTATTCCCGCACCCAGCTGCTGCTGGGCGCGGAAGCAATGACCAAACTGCACGATTCCCGCGTAGCCGTGTTCGGCGTGGGCGGCGTGGGCGGCTACACCGTCGAGGCGCTGGCCCGCAGCGGCGTGGGGGCTCTCGACCTGATCGACGACGACAAAGTCTGCCTCACCAACCTGAACCGCCAGATCATCGCCACCCGCAAGACGGTGGGCAGGTTCAAGGTGGATGTGGCCGAAGAGCGCGTCCACGACATCGACCCCGACATCAAGGTCACCACCTACAAGACCTTCTTTGGCCCTGAGACGCAGGACAGCTTCGATTTCAGCCAGTTCGACTACGTGGTGGACGCCATCGACACTGTCACCGGTAAAATTGCGCTGGTCATGAAGTGCAAGGAGGCTGGCGTCCCCATCATCTGCTCCATGGGTGCAGGCAACAAGATGGACCCTACTCGCTTCGAGGTCACGGATATTTATAAAACTTCCGTCTGCCCGCTGGCCAAGGTCATGCGCACCGAGTGCCGCAAGCGCCGCATCAAGCACCTGAAAGTCGTTTACTCCAGGGAGCCTGTCATGACTCCCATCGAGGATGACTCCATCAGCTGCAAATACCACTGCATCTGCCCTCCGGGTACCCAGCGCAAGTGTACCATCCGCCGCTCTGTTCCCGGCTCGAATGCCTTTGTCCCGTCGGTCGTGGGCCTCATCATCGGCGGAGAGGTCGTGAAGGACCTCGTGGGCTTTGTCCCCATGAAGGGCTGAATTTGATAGAATAAGAAAACGGCAGGTTCAATGAACCTGCCGTTTTCTTCGTTATGAGCTGATTTTTACTGCTCAGGAGCAGCGAATGCGATGGGGGTAGCGCCAGCAGCTGCGTCCACGCTCTTCAGAGAGATGGGAGTGGTTTCGTAGTGCAGGGTCTCGAAGCTCTGGGTGCTGCCGTCCTCGGTGGTGAACTCGAGAACATAGGTCATGTCGCCCTGCTTGTCGGCCTCGACATCGCGGGTGATGACGACATTCACAAAGTCATCCGCGGTTTAGCCGCCGCTGCGCCAGCGCAAAGCCGACGGCGCTTGCCGCAAAGACGGCGTAATAGCTGACCAGCCGGTAGAACATCAGCAGGCTCATGGACGAAGCATCGGGGAGGAAGCTGCTGTACACCAGCAGGAAGGCTGTCTCCACCGAACCCATGCCCGCCACGTTGGGCAGGGCGTTGGAGACAAAGAGGGTCAGCGACGTCAGGAGTTGCACCTGCCAGAAGGTGAGTCCGGTATCCAGCTCCATGAACCGCAGCCCCATCCACGGCAGGCAGAAGAGCAGGAACAGCTTTACGAGATGCACGCCCAGAATGGCGGCACAGCGGGGCTTGTCCGCCAGCAGATGGCGGCTCTCGGTGCTCAGGGTGTCCAGCTGCTTGAGCCAGCTTTCCCGGCGCTCGGCCCAGCGGCCCGTGTCGGGCAGAAAATGCAGCAGCCACCGGGCTAGACGCTGCACCACCGGCAGGGCGCAGAGGGCGATGAGCCCCACGATGACGCCCGCCACGACAGCGTAGGCCCCGGGCAGATACCGCAGTACGCCGTCGGAGTGGGCCGCTATCCAGGGGCGGCCTGCCAGAAGCAGCACGGTGGCGTAAAGCAGGACGGCTGTCTTGTGGAAGACGTATTGCAGGGTCATCAGCCCCACGCCGGGGCCGACGTCCAGCCCGCGCCGGTGGAGATACCACGTCTGAAACGGCACCGACCCTGCGCCGAGGCCCACCACATTGCCGAAGGTCCCCATCCATGCATTGTCGATGCCCTGCCGCAGCGGGAAATGGGACAGGCGGCTGCGGACGATGAGCCAGCTGGATACGCCCTCGAGAAGCGGGTAGCTCAGGCCCACGGCCAGTGCCAGAAGCCCCTGTCCGAGGGTGAGCCGGCTCAGTGCCTCGGAGATCTCGGCCCAGTGCTCCCGGAAGATGAACACCACGATGCCGGTCAGCAGGGCCAGAACGCCCAGCGAGAGCAGGGTCTTTCGGCGCGAAGGGGCGGGGGAGGCGGACGAACTCATGCGGGGACTCCTTTCAAATTTCAACAAAAAACGGACTGGGATAAACTCTTAGGAGAGTATATCACAGTCCGGAGGTGTGTTTGTGAACAACTGCCAAATTTTTTGCCTCAGTTTCGGCAGAATGATAAAGAACGGGGAGCTTACTCGCCGGTGAGTTCCTTTACAGCCTGTTGTAAACTGTCAGAAAACGCCTGCTTGGAGTAATGGCTCTCGTAAAGCTCACGGCAGGCGGGGCGCATGGCGGCCAGCTTTTCCGGGTGCTCGATGGCCCAGGCCAGCCGCTCGGCCAGCTTTTCGGGGTCGTCGTCCTCGTAGACGAAACCGTCCACGCCCTCGGTGATGAGCCCGGCGGTGCCGGTGTGCTCCGACACGATGGCGGGCTTGCCGAAGATGAGGCCCTCGGTGACGAAAGTAGGCATGGGGTCGTCGCGGGAGGCGCAGACGAGGCAGGTACACTGGGCCATCAGGCTCTTGATCTCGTCGCGGGTGAGCCGCTTGACGTAAAAGACGTTGTCGGGGCAGTCAGCGGTCAGGCTCCGCACGGCGTCCATCATCTCAGCCTCTGCGGCCTTGCCCACAAAGAGGAAGGATGCCTTCTTCATGGTCTCAGGCGGCAGCAGCCGGATGGCTTTGCAGAAGATGTCCTGGCCTTTTCGGTTCTCAAAGGAACCCACGGTGGCGAACAGAGGCCGCCCGCCCGCATAGCTCAAATCGTAGTGGGAGAACTTCTCGGCGGCGTAGTCCGGCAGGCCGTAGATGAGGGGCCGGATGTTGAACTCCGGCCGCACCGAGTGCATGGCGTTGGCGGCGTGGCTGCCGACGGAGTAGAGCCGGATATTTTCGCCCAGCTCTCTGGGGATCTGGTGGGCGATGTGGGGGTAGCCTGCAAAGGCATCGTGGAGCCACCAGAGCACCGGTACTCGCGCACCGCTCAGGGCGCGGACGGCCCGGGCCTCCACGACAGTGTTGGCCAGAACGAGGTCGGCGCAAAGGGCCAGCCCCCAGAGCAGGGGAGACTGAACACAGCCCTTACGTGTGATGACGGTAGCTCCCGCCTCGAGGAAAAGCGGCATGGAGCCGCCGTCCTCAGGGCCGAGGACGACCACTTCGTAGCCCATGCTGCGCAGTACCGGCACGGCGCTCACCAGCACGATGGGCGCACCGGTCATGTCCAGCAGGTGGCTCATGATAAAGACGCGCTTCCCCTTTACAGACCAGACGTCTTCGGCGCAGATGTCCCGCTCATAGTGGGCCAGCGCCAGCGGGAGGCAGACGTGGCTGCGGCTGAGCTTCGCCGCCAGCGTCAGCAGTTCGACGGGATTTTCCGGGTCGCGGGCTTCCGCCTGACAGCGGCGCAGCAGCTCCCGGGAGACGAGGGCGCAGCCCGGGCAGGCTGCAAAGCCCTGACTGTGGTAGAGGGTGGTGACGCCTGAGTAGCCGAAGACGGCGTCGCTGGTGACGTAGTCTGCGCCGCTGCGCAGTGCGTCCGCAAAGCAGGACAGAGCCGTGGGCATCAGGAAAAGGTCTTCCCTGACCAGAAGCACACCGGCGGCGCCGCCGAGGGCTTCGGGGCGGAGGCTGTCCGTCAATAAAAATTTGCGGTGGAGCTGGTCCTGCAGGGAAGCTTTCAGGGCGGTGTTCCGCCCCGGCGCATAGATGCCGAGAAAAACTTCCTGGGTGTCGAGATATTCCTGTTTGGCGAGCTGAGCCCGCTGCAGAGTGGTATAACTGCTGTACATCGTATCCTCCTCTCCGCAGGCTGGCTCAATGGCTGCGATGGAACAGCCCCAGCAGGCGGCGCAGGGGCAGCGTGAGTTTCCAGCTGCTGGAAGAGAGGATGTTTTCCAGCGAGCTCTCGTAGGCTTTGCTCCGGGCGCTCAGCTCGGCGTTGGCCTGATGCAGCTCGGAGAGATTCTTCTGCAGGGCCTCGATGGTCTGCTTCTGGTCAGCCGTAGTCTTTTCCAGCTGGTCGAGGTGCTTCTGCTCGCAGACGCGGGTCTTCTGGAAATACTGTACGCCTTCGAGAACGGCGGCGAACAATGGGTCGTCAGCCAGCGGCTCCAGCGGGAAGTAGCAGTAGCTCACGCCCAGCTTCATCCCGGCGGGGAAACGGTTCAGACCTTCCAGCATGAAATTCGGGTCGTTGTTGAGGAACAGGATGCCGTCGCCATGGAGCGGCACACCGTTCACCGGGCGGCAGAGGATGCGGTCATCCGAGAAGACGAAATCGGTGATGCAGCAAGGCAGTTCACCGGGGTCGAGACGGAGATTGAACGCGGCCTCCGGCAGCTCGAAGGTCGCTGTCACCATGCCGTTCAGCTCGTCGTATTCGTAGTCCGGGGCCTTGACGGTGTCTTTCTGGGAAAAGCCGAACCCGGCATCATAGTAAAGCAGCGGCTGCACCAGAGCAGGCGAGTCGGTCTGCCTCTCTCTCTGGGGGTGGGCAGCATAGAAGGTCTGCAGCTGTTTTTCCAGCTCAAGGCAGCGCTGGGCCAGCCGCGAAGTGCCTTCGTCTGCAAGTTTGAGCTGTTGTTCAAGGTCCGCAATGCGGCTGCGCAGAGCCGCTTCAGGAGTTTCGTTCATCATTACCGGGGCCTCCTCCAATTTATCGCAAGGCGTACAACCCGCGCTGCAAGCCCATGCATCAAAAGTAACTATAGTCTACCCTCAAAATGGCTGGATACCAAAGCGCAGGAATTTCAGTGTTTTGCCGCATAGCGGCGGGTTTTGCTCCGCTGCCGGGGCTTGTCCGCAGGCTTGCCGCCCCGAAGCTTCCGGCCAAGCTCTTTGCGGCGCATCAGAAGTTCGGTGACGGCGAAGATGGACACAAGCGAGAACACGAACTGCAGCAGCATCCCCTGCACCGGATGGTCAGCATATTTTGCAGCCATCAGATACCACGGGATGGCCGTCAGCTCCACAGTGTGGATGCAGAAGATGAAGAGCGAGCGCCGGCCCACCCACTCGATGGCATGGGAGATGGGGCCGTCCACTCGGCGCTGCCATTTCAAAAAGAGCCGGATGATGCCGTAGCCCACTGCGCCATCCAGCAGGATGCTCAGCGGCCCCATCGTCCACTCACCCAGCGAAACGCAGTCGGTGCTCTGGGTCAGCAAAACGCCCGCGACGACGCCCAGCGCGGACGCGATGAGGCCGGCTTTGGCTCTGCCGGAGAGGGGAGTTTCAAAAAGACGGCGCTTCTTGGCCAGATAGCCGATGTAAAGGTAGGGCAACGACACCATGCCCTGTGCGATGCAGAAAGGAGCCTCCCACACCAGCGTGACGCCCCAGCCAAGCAGGGTGACGCCGACGACTGCGGGGGTTATGTACCGCTCGGGGAAGATCTCGAGCAACACGTCCAGAAGCACCCACGCCAGCATCAGAGCCACTAAGTACCACATGGGTCCGCAGGAGAAAAACTGCTGCCCGAAGTAAGTGGCCGTGTGGGGCAGGCCTAACAGGAAACCGCCTAAGACCTTGGCCGATTCTGAGATGGCAGCATCCCACGAGCCGAAAGCTGCGTGGTGAATGAAAGCGTGGAGCACCGTGGTGGCCAGTGCAGTATAAACGTAAGGCTTGAGCAGGGTCTTGAGCTGCTGCTCGATGCATTTGTGGATGGAGCGCTTGCGGAAGCCGTAGCCGCTGGCAATAAAAAAGGCGGCCATCAGCGCTTCGCGGTAAGCGAACAGCGCGAACGCGAAAGGGGTGACGTCGTTGGTGCCGAGGGGGTAAAGCTCTGCCGTGTGGGCAAAGACGATGGCCAGCATTCCGATGCCTTTCAGCAGGTCGAACATGCCAAGGCTGCTTACAGTGCGGGGCTTGGTGCCTTCCATGAAAAGGGTCCTCCTTGTGCGCCATTCGTCCCGGAGGCCCCGGAAGGCCGTGTTTTAGGCGCGATAAATAAAAATATGAAGCTCGGCGGGGAGCTTTTTTGCTAAATAATATAAACAGTATAATGCTTTTTGGGCTTGCTGTCAATTTGATAAGGACTCGATCTCCGGGCGAAGTTTCGTCCTGACGAAAAAAGTGTATCACAGCTTTTTGCATATCGCAACAAAAGGAAAGAATTACATCTGCCTGCACAAATTGAATGCAAGCTCAAGTTGCATATTTGTGCAATTAAATCTTGCGTTTACGCTCTGCTTGCGGTATACTGTTGCCATAAGGAGTCGTGCCAAAGTTTTCCTCGAACTGCCAGAGATTCGGAATGACTCTGGAAAGTGAATGAAAAAAGTGCTGAGCTGAAAATTTGACAAAAAAGGAGAAAAACCGATGGCTGAATACATCAAAGTACCCGCAGGCGTATACGACATGGTGACCCGCTGCATGGAGCAGGAGTTTCCTGATCATGTGGCCATTCGCTATGTGGCCGAGGACGGCAAGACCGTCGTGGAGAAGAAGTATCGCGAGTATGCGCAGGACATCCGCCGGATGGTGGCCTATCTCAAGGCCGAAGTGCCGGACATCAAGGGCCAGCGCATCGTTCTGCTGAGCCGGAACTGCTATGAATTCTGCGTGGCGTCCTACGGCATCATCCTCGCCGGCGGCGTTCTCGTGACCCTGAACCAGAAAAAGACCTGGGAGGAGCTGGAATATGAGCTGGGCCTCGTGGAGCCTGCCCTCATCCTGAACGACGGCATCGACTACGGCTGCCGCGCCGAGCTGGAAGCCGCCTACGGCCCGAAGCTCCGCCCCATGGACTGCTATAAAGAGACTGCCCCCGGCGAGCTGACCAACTGCGTGGGCCACGATGATTTGATGATGCTGATGTTCACCTCCGGCACCACCGGACGCAGCAAGGGCGTCATGCTCTCGGAGCGGAATATGTGCGCCAGCCTGCACACCTATTCGGAGGTGGCAGAGAACTGGATCACCAACCGCCTCCCGGCAGGCCAGAAGCTGCCGCTGAGCCATATGACCCTGCTGCCCCTCTTCCACATGGCCTGCTTCGTCTGCGTTATGTCCTACCCGCCTGCCGGATGGACTCTGAACCTCTGCGGCGACATCCGCGACTTCTACCGCGACCTGGGCCTGATGCACAGCGACGTTATGGCCTCGGCCCCCATGCTGGTGGAGACCATCTACAATGACATGAAGCGTGGCCGCGTCAGCCGTCTGAACGGCCTGTGGGACCTGTGCTGCTCTTCCGCTGCCCTCGACCCCAGGATGCTGCTGGAGCTGGCCCAGAACGGCTTCGTCGTCAACCAGTGCTACGGTATGACCGAGACCTTCGGCGACGGCATCCTGAACTTTACGCAGGTCGAAAAGCACATGAGTGCCGTGGGTAAGCCCGACGACCACGTTCAGTATAAGCTGGACGAGACCGGAGAAATTTGCATCAAGGGCGACTGCGTGATGCTGGGCTACTACAAGGACCCCGAGGCCACGGCAGAGGTCATCGACGCCGACGGCTGGTTCCACACCGGCGACCTGGCCCGGATGGATGAGGAAGGCTTCTATTACATCACCGGCCGCAAGAAGAACCTTATCATCCTCGCCAGCGGCGAGAACGTCAGCCCCGAAGAGCTGGAAAAGAAGCTGGCCCTCTGCCCGGCCATCACCGAGTGCATCGTGAAGGAGAAGGGCCAGAAAATTTGTGCTGTCATCTACTGCCCTGAGGATAAGCAGGAAGAGGTCAGAGCCTTCGTCACCGAGGTGAACCGCAGCCTGACGCTGTATAAGCGCATCAGTGCCGTGGAGTTCACCGTTGAGCCCCTGCCCCGCAACGCTCTGGGTAAGCTGCTGCGCAAGTAACAAGTAAGAAGAAACAGTAAAAAGGATACGCCGCGTAGTTGCATTTCTCTGCCGAAACAGGTATTATTACTCTGAGGCAGAATATGTCAAATGCCGGCGTTTCGCTGCAATAAAGAAAAACAGCAAGGAGCGACAAAAATGATAAATACTGTATATGAGCTCATCACGGACGTCATGGCGAAGCAGTACCCCGACCGGGTGGCTTTCCGCTATGTGGCCGCCGATGGCAAGACTGTGGTGGAAAAGACCTACGCCCAGTATGTGCAGGACATCCGCAGGGCCGTTACTTATTTTAAGGAGAATATCCCCGACATCAAGGGCAAGCGTGTCGGCATCATGAGCCGCAACTGCTATGAGTACGGTGTCAACAGCTTCGGCGCTATCCTCGCCGGGGCCGTCGTCGTGACCATCAACCAGAAAAAGACCTGGCCCGAGCTGGAATATGAGCTGGGCCTTGCCGAGCCTTCCCTCATCGTCAACGACGGCATCGACTATGGCTGCCGCCCCGACATCGAGGCCGCCTACGGCGATAAACTCCGCCCGATGGACGCCTTCAAGGACAGCGCGCCTGCAGAGCTTGCTGACTGCGTGGGCCATGATGATTTGATGGTGCTGATGTTCACTTCCGGCACCACCGGCCGCAGCAAGGCCGTCATGCTCTCGGAGCGCAACTTTTTTACCACTGTGGAGTGCCAGGTCAAATTCGGCGACGCCATGCTGGACTATAAGCACGAGCATATGCCCGAGGACAAAAACGACGTCCTGAGCAACTTCGCCATCCTGCCCCTGTTCCATCTGGGTACGTTCATCTGCCTCTTCGTTTGGGCCTGTAAGGGCTGGGCGTTGAACCTCTCCGCCGACATCCGCGACTTCTACCGCGACCTCGGCCTGATGCACAGCGATGCCATCGCTGTGGCTCCCATGCTGATGGAGGCCATCTACAAAGACGTCAAGCGGGGCCGCCGCGCTCGCCTGAACGGCATCTGGAACCCCTGCGGCTCCTCTGCCATGTTTGACGGCGCCATGCTGGCCGAGCTGGCACAGCAGGGCATGATGATCACTCAGGTGTACGGCATGACCGAGACCTGCGGCGACGGCATCATCAACTACGAGCAGGACGAAAAGCACATCCGCGCCGTGGGCAAGCCCGACGACCACGCCGAGTACAAGCTGGACGAGACGGGCGAAATCTGCATCCGCGGCGGCTGCGTCATGCTGGGCTATTACAAGGACCCCGAGGCCACCGCAGAAGTCCTCGACGCCGACGGCTGGTTCCACACCGGAGACCTGGCCCGTGTGGACGAGGACGGCTTCTATTACATCACTGGACGCAAGAAGAATATCATCATCCTCGACAACGGTGAGAACGTCAGCCCCGAAGAACTGGAAAATCTGCTGTCCAAGTGCGAGGCCGTCAAGGAATGCATCGTCAGGGAGAAGGGCAAGAAGATCTGTGCCGTCATCTACTGCAGCGAGGCCGACCAGCAGACCGTCCGCGACTTCATCACCGAGACCAACCGTACCCTGCCGCTCTACAAGCGGATGAGCGCCGTGGAGTTCAGCACCGAGCCTCTGCCCCGCACCGGCACCGGCAAGCTGCTGCGCAAGTAAGAATAAACCGGGCAGGCTGCGGAATACTGGAAAAGAGCCGCAGCCGCCTTTAATGGAATTACGAAAGGAAGATTCAAACTATGGAAAGAACCGAGATCGTGTCCCAGATCCTTGCAATTCTGGAAGATGTTGCAGAAATTTCCCCCGATGATGTCAACGAGAACAGCGTCTTGATGGACGATCTGGACCTGTCGTCCATGGAGATCCTGACCGTCGTCGCCGACCTGGAGGAGACTTTCGGCCTGCGCATCCCCGAAAAGGAGCTGCGCAACTTTGTCACCGTCAGCGATTTGGCCGACTATCTGGCCGCACACGCGGGGGAATAAGGAATGGATGCCGAACAGCGCTCTGTTTTTCAGGGCATCGTTTACTATTACCGCGAAAACATGGTCAACTGCCGCTATCAGGTCACGCTGAAAGATGCCGTGGACGGTGCGCTTTTGCAGCAGGCTCTGGATGCGGCCCGGGCAAAGGCTCCCTACTATTTCCAGAAGCCGGTGTGGGAGAAAAAGCTGCTCCACCTCGAGCCGTCGGACGCCCCCTGCCCGGTACGGCAGGGCAGCGCAAAGCCCGAATTTCCGGACGAGAACGGCTTTACTGTTGCCCTGAGCTATGAGGGGAAAGTCGTCTACTTTGACTGGTTCCACTTTCTGACCGATGGCCGGGGCATAGCACCCTTCATGACCATGGTGCTGCAGTTCTACTGCAACCTGCGGTACGGCACGGCTTTCGAGGGCCAGACCCTTGAGACGGACCCTGCCTACGACATCGAGGACATCCTTGCAAAGTACCCCGAGAGTCAGGTGGCCAACGATATGCAGCGCCCCGTGGTGCAGACCTTTGAAGAGACGCCCACCTGCTGCCGCATCCGGCTGGAAAAGGCGGGGCTTGTGGACGCCGCCCTCCGCTGCGGCGTCAAGCCCTTCAGTACCCTCACGGCCCTGCTCTGTAAGGCGGTGCGGGCGTATCTGGACAAGGACGAGGTGCTCTACAGCTACTCGACAGACGCCCGCGACGCGCTGGGTGCGCCGAACGCCCTCTATAACTGCGTGGCATCCTTCCAGCGCAAGCTGCCGCTGACGGCAGATGCCCCGCTGGCCGAAGTGGCCGTGGGCGTGGACGCTGACCTGAAAGAGAACCTTTCCGCTGAGCGAAAACTGTTCCGTATTGCGGAGCAGATGGGCTGGGTCTACCGGGTCTACCAGCAGAAAGCCAGCCTCAGCATCAAAAAGCGCATCTTCCAGATGGGCGAGTACATCAGCGGCTTCCCGGCGGACTTCTGGGTGAGCTATCTGGGCGACCCCTTCGCCCCGTCCAGCCCGGAACTGACCCGGTACATCGAGGACTTCCAGACCTGGGTGCCGGCGGACGGCGCTTCCATCGGTCTGGAATGCACCAGCCTGCATGGCATCATCACCCTCTGCGTCAAGAACAAGGTGCCGCGCCCCGGCTTTGCCGAGGCTCTGCGCGCCGCGTTCGAGGCCGAAGGCATCAAGGTGCTGGAAGCCGCAGAGCTGGGCGCAGACAATACATAAGATCAAACCTCTCCGTCACGCCGTAGGCGAGACGGAGAGGTTTCTTTTTATCCAAAACGTAATTTTTATATCAAATTTTCATGCGTCATACTTTTGCGAAAAAATCGCCTGAAAAGCCGATTTTTCCCTTGCGTCCAACAGTTTGCCGTGGTAGGATAGGTCGAATGTGACCGAAACACACTGGGAAATGGACAAAAGTGAGGAAAATCGTATGGAAAAAAATAAGAACAGCGGCGCGGCACTGGCAAGAAAGATGGCGGTGTCTCTGGTTTGCGGTCTGGCGGCAGGCTTTGCCTTTATGATGCTGCGCGAAAAGCTCGTGGCTTCCGGCAACAGCGGCATCTGGCAGACCATCAACGACCTGCTCTTCCAGGACATTACCGCAGAGGGCGCGGAACGTGCGCTCGGCCTCTTCTACATCATCGGCCAGCTCTTCATCAAAGCACTGCAGCTGGTCATCATCCCGATGGTCTTCACCTCCATCGCGCTGGCCATCGGCAGCATTGCCGATATCAGCACCATGGGCCGCATCTCGGCCAAGACTCTCTTCTGGTTCCTGCTCTGCTCCTTTATGGCGCTGGCACTGGCCGGATGCGTGGGCTACGCCACCTATTCCATGGGCCTCTTCAACGCTCACATCGAGGGCCTGACGGAAGCCGCCGGCTCCACCGGTTCCAACCCCCTGAACGTGGTGCTGAATGTCATCCCCTCCAACATCGTCACGGCTTTCGGCAGCAACAACGCTGTTCTTTCCTCCGTCTTCCTCGCGGTGGCTGTGGGCCTGAGCATGAATGTGCTGGGTGAGAGCCGTACTTCCACCCTCCGCCGCCTGCTGGGCGAGGTGAACGACGTGGTGGTGGTCTTCCTGAACTTCGTCGTCACAAACTTCGCGCCCTTTGCAGTCTTCGTGCTGCTGACCCGCACCTTCGCCATCTATGGCATTGATTACCTCAAGCCCGCTCTGGTGTATGTGGTGGTCACGGTGGTTCTGCTCTTTGTCTTCCTGCTGGTGGCCTATCCTCTGGTGGTGGCGCTGGGCGCAAAGCAGAACCCCATCACCTTCATTAAGAAGATCGCCAACGTGGCCGTCTTCGGCTTCTCCACCTCTTCCAGCGCAGCCACTCTCCCCCTGAACATCAGGGTCAGCACCGAGGATTTCGGCGTCGATGAGTCCATCGCCTCCTTCGTCCTGCCTCTGGGCATGACCATCAACATGGACGGCACCGCCATCATGCAGGTGGTGGCCACTGTCTTCATCGCAGGCTGCGCCGGTTACACCGTTACTCCCGCCCAGCTGGTCGTGGTCGCGCTGCTGGCTCTGCTGGCCTCGGTGGGGACGCCTGCCGCCCCCGGCGCAGGGGCCGTCATCCTCTTCACCATCCTGTCCGGTGCGGGCTTCGTGAATGATAGCGCCCTGCTGGCCTACTCCCTCATCCTCGCCATCAACCGCCCCATCGAGATGCTCGTCACCTCCCTGAATGTTGTGGGCGACGCTGTCGCCAGCATCTGCGTGGCCAAGAGCGAGGGTCTGCTGAACGAGGAAAAGTTCAACGCATAATTGACCTGTAACATACAAAAGCGCCTTTCCGTTTTACCGGAGAGGCGCTTTTTGCGCAGCAGAAGTCTTCTTTTTTACAGACGGCCCAAAGCCGCCGCCGGGGTTTTACGCCGATTTTGCGTCCGCATGGTTTCGGGCCGGGCGGCTGCGGCGGTAGAATAAGGCCGTTCCCAGTAAATCGAAAAAGAGAGAAGGAGCCATGAGGCTCATGGAAAGAGAGGACTTTCGCATGAAAGAGAATAAAATGTCCCGCCGCAGCTTTTTGAAGGCCGGTGCCTTTGCATCCGCCGCCGGTATGCTGGCCGCAGCGCCTGCCGCTGCCAACGCCGCTGCCCCCAATGCCGCCAACGCAGCAGAGGAAGAGAACGGACTGCTGGGCGTGTTCGGCGGCAAACCCAAGTATGTCTTCCTCTTCATCGGCGACGGCATGGGTACGGCCCAGATACAGTCCGCCCGATTCTATAAAGGTACTGTGGAGAACAACGGCGCTGTCGTCGAGGGCGAGCTGAGCTTCACTCAGTTCCCCGAGGTGGGCAGTGTAACCACCTACGACAGCACTTCTTTCTGCCCCGACTCCGCTTCCACTGCCACTTCCATCGCCACCGGCCACAAGACTGAGAGCGGCGTCATCAATATGTGCCCGTGGACCCGCGATGTGCCGTATGAGACCATCGCCGAAAAACTCCACGCCCAGAAGAACTACAAGGTGGGCGTCGTGTCCACCGTCAATATCGACCACGCCACCCCTGCCGCCTTCTATGCACATCAGAAGACCCGCAAGAACTACTACGCCATCGGCAAAGAGCTGGCCGCCTCTGGCTTCGAGTACTTCGCAGGCGGCGAGTTCCAGAAGGTGAACGGCGACGGAACCGGCCCCGACAACCACGAGATCGCTGCCCAGAACGGCTACAACGTCGTCACCCGTCAGGCAGACGCTGCCACCCTCAAGGCTGGTGCAGGCAAGACCCTCATCATCGCCGAGGCACTGGCCGACGGCAAGGCCATGAACTACGCCATGGACGCCGCCGCAGGAGAGTGGCAGCTGACCGACTACGTCAAGAAGGGCATCGAGCTGCTGGACAACAAGAAGGGCTTCTTCCTGATGACCGAGTCCGGCAAGATCGACTGGGCCTGCCACGCCAACGATGCCGCCGCTTCCATCCACGATGTGCTGGAGATGAGCAACGCCGTGCAGGCCGCTGTGGACTTCTACAACGCCCACCCCAACGATACCCTCATCCTCGTCACCGCAGACCACGAGACGGGCGGCATGGCCATCGGCTACAAGACCACCAACTACGACACCTTCCTGACCAACCTCACCCACCAGAAGATGTCTTACGCCAAGTTCGACTCCACCTATGTGAAGGGCTACATCGCCAACAAGACTCCCTTCGAGGCCGCCATGGCCGACGTGAAGGCAAACTTCGGCCTGACCCTGCCCACCGACCCCGATGCTGCCAGTGCAGGCAAGCTGCTGCTGACCGACTACGAGGTGGAGAATCTGCGCAAAGCCTACGAGCGGACGCTGGAAGTCGGCGCTGCCTCCCAGAAGGAGATGAGCCAGCAGGACTATGAGCTGTACGGCACCTACATCCCCTTCAGCATGGCCATCTGCCACACCATCAACCACAAGTCCGGCATGGACCACACCACCTATGCCCACACCGGTGCCATGGTCAACCTGTACGCCATGGGCGTCGGTGCCGAGAAGTTCGGCGGCGTGTACGACAACACCGAGGTCTTCCACAAACTGGCCGAGCTGACCGGGGTGCAGTAAAAACTGCCCCGGCCTGGCTCGGACCTGAAAAAAGCCCCGTTCCGCAAGACACGGAACGGGGCTTTTGTGGTTTGCAGGAAAGGCGCTCAGGACACCACGACGTGGGCCTTGAGCCACTCCATCACAGCCGTCTGCAGGGCGGTCTGATGGACGAAGTTGTCGCCGTAGGAGCTGCCGGAGTAAGAAGCGGCAGCGGCATCCAGCTGCTCCTGGGTGGGCTCGATGCCCTGGCTCTCGGCAATGGCCTGATACAGCAGGTCCTGTTTGGCCAGGTGAGTGATCACGGTGTCCGAAGCGCCCAGCATGGCGTTGGCGTCGGTGTAGCCCTGTGCCTGGGCGATGGTGTCCAGATCGCTGCTGTAGTAGTTGGCCAGCTGGTAGTAGTAATTCAGGAACATGCAGGCGTAGTAGTCAGAGATCTGCTTGGGCACATCCTTGAAATCGGCAGTGTCCAGTAGGGCGTCCATAATGGCGTCCTCCAGGTTCTGGTCGTAGAGGGCACTGGAGAAAAAGGCCTTCAGCTCCTCCACGGTGTGCACGTCATCGCTGGTGCCAAAGGTGCTGTCCACCCACTCGTCGGTCAGCTCCGGCGTCACCGGCTCGGAGATGGAGTTCACGGTCACGCGGAACACGGCCTCCTTACCGCTGAGCTCAACGGTGTTGCCGTCGGAGTCGGTGGAGGCGTCGTAGCCGTCGGGGAAGGTGACGGTCACGTCAAAGGTGTCGCCGGTGTTGTGGCCGACGATCTGGTCTTCAAAGCCGGTGATGAAGCTGCCGCTGCCCAGCGTGAGGTCGTAGCCCTGGTAGGTGCCGCCGTTGAACGCCACACCGTCCACGGTGCCGGAATAATCAATGTTCACGACGTCGCCGTTCTGCGCGGCGCGGTCGGTCACGGCCTGGGTGGTGCTGTACTGGCTCAGCAGGCTGTCGATGCGGGCCTGGACGTCCGAGTCGCTGGGGGTGACGTCTGCCTTCTTGATGGGCAGAGCGGCCACATTGTCCGGCAGGGTGACATAGTCCTGTGCAGTGATGCCGGTGCGGTAACCGTTTGCATCCAGACCGTCGCTGTAGGTGAAATTCTGGTAGTCAAAGCTGTCCACCGTGCCGTACTCCGAGACGGCAGGAGCGGAAGAAGCGACCGCAGAAGATGCGGACGAAGCACTCTGCTTTTTGGTCAGCGTGAAGATGGCAAAGATCACGCACAAGGCGGCTGCTGCCGCACACAGTACGCAGAGCAGGGTTTTGGTTGAATGTTTCAAGAATAGACCTCCTAAATAAAAAGACCGTTTGCACGGCCGGATCGGATCGTGTGCTTTCCTATTATATCGGATAAAACGCCAAAAGGAAAGTTTTTTGCCAAATTTCCACAAATCCGGTCCGCCGCAGCGCCGCACTTTTGCCCGCCTGCCCCCTGCAAAAGGCGCAAAACCGGTGGAAATGCCCCGGCGGTTCTGCTACAATAAAATTATGTGACCTGAACCGTTTCCCTCTCAGGGGGAGCCTGATAAAAATGGAGGAAAAACCCATGGATTACAACAAAGCCGCTCTGGAAATGCACGAGACCCACAAGGGAAAGGTGGGCATCGTGAGTAAGGTGGAGGTCGCCACCCGTGACGACCTGTCCACCGCCTACACCCCCGGTGTGGCCGAGCCCTGCCGCAAGATCAAGGAAAACCCTGACGATGTATATAAGTACACCTTCAAGGGCAACATGGTAGCCGTTGTCTCCAACGGCACCGCCGTGCTGGGTCTGGGCGATATCGGCCCGGAAGCCGGTCTGCCGGTCATGGAGGGCAAGGCCGTGCTGTTCAAGGAGTTCGGCGGCGTGGATGCCTTCCCCATCTGCATCGACGCCCACGACGCTGCCAGCGTCATTGCTGCCTGCAAGGCCATTGCGCCCACCTTTG
>OMCG01000784.1_pt1 | contig 21515 bp, 19 predicted proteins | sample 1674071 | NCBI WGS metagenome assembly OMCG01 (sample SAMEA103958139, study PRJEB25191) | human gut metagenome | biome: human-associated habitat [ENVO:00009003]; feature: intestine environment [ENVO:2100002]; material: feces | place: Germany | collected 2013/2015 | reverse complement strand
CCAGCACTCTGTCTGGTCTGGCCGTTGCAATGCAGGCTTATGCCGACAAGCAGGAAGAGCCCGCTGCTTAATTGCTGCGTGACTGCTGCTTAACAATCTGAAATCAACAAACACAAAACCATTTATATTGGAGGGTTATTACCATGGCTTCTGAGAAGATTACTGCCATCATCGACTCCGTCAAGGAGCTGTCCGTCCTGGAGCTGAAGGAACTGATCGACGCTTACTGCGAAGAGTTCGGTGTTTCCGCTGTTGCTGCTGCTGCTCCCGCTGCTGCTGGCGCTGCTGCTGCCGCTGAGGAAGAGAAGACCGAGTTCGACGTCATCCTGGCTGAGGCTGGCGCTACCAAGATGCAGGTCATCAAGCTGGTCAAGGAGATCACCGGTCTGGGCCTGAAGGAGGCTAAGGCTATCGTTGACGGCGCTCCCAAGGCTGTCAAGGAGAAGGCTTCCAAGGCTGAGGCTGACGACATCAAGAAGAAGCTGGAAGAGGCTGGCGCTAAGGTCGAGATCAAGTAATTTGATCCCACTGAACGTTCTTTCTTGAATTTCGATTCTTGAAATGAAGGCACTCTCGTCGAAAGGCGAGGGTGCCTTTTTTGTTGTTTCCTCTTGACAGATGAAACACAACATGATATGATTTTGATATCAAATAGAAATACTTCCAGACCCGATAAGGAGGGATCTTACATGGAAGAGAAGATCTTGCAAACGAAGAAGAACGGAATGACGATGCTGTTGCTGACCTTGCTCGGCTATGTTGCGGCCATCATTGTGTTCATGCTGGGTGGGATACTGCTCACGGCAGAACATAACGTGCCGGGCGTGATTTTGCTGGTGCTGAGCATCATCTATGGCATCGTTGGCATTTTCCTGCTCTGTGGCCTGAAGGTGCTGAAGCCGGAGGAAGCATTGGTGCTGACCCTCTTCGGCGACTACATCGGCACCCTGAAAGGGGAGGGCTTCTATTGGGTGAATCCTTTCTGCACCTCCGTCAACCCCGCCGCGGGCACAGTGCTGAGCCAGAGCGGCGACGTCCAGAAGATGCCTGTCGTGCAGGCGAGCCGGGAGCAGGATGGCAAAAAGATCTCCCTCAAGATCATGACCCTGAACAACTCCCGCCAGAAGATCAACGATTGCCTGGGCAACCCGGTCGAGATCGGCATTGCCGTCATCTGGCGCGTGACCGATACCGCGAAAGCCGTCTTCAATGTGGACAACTACAAGGAATATCTGTCCCTTCAGTGCGACAGCGCCCTGCGCAACGTCGTGCGGGTCTACCCCTACGATGTGGCCCCCAATGTGGACACCACCGGTGACGGCATCGCCGACGAAGGCAGCCTGCGCGGTTCGTCCGAGGTCGTGGCCAAGCGCATCCAGGACGAGATCCAGAAAAATGTGACCGAGGCCGGCATCGAGATCATCGAAGCTCGCATCACCTACCTGGCCTACGCGCCGGAGATCGCAGCCGTCATGCTGCAGCGCCAGCAGGCCAGCGCCATCATCGACGCCCGTAAGATGATCGTGGACGGTGCCGTCGGTATGGTGGAAATGGCACTGGAACGCCTGAATGAAAACAAGGTGGTCGAGCTCGACGATGAGCGCAAGGCAGCAATGGTCTCCAACCTGCTGGTCGTGCTCTGCGGCAACCGTGACGCTCAGCCCATTGTGAACAGCGGCAGCCTCTACTGATGGCAGCAGAACCCAAAAAGCAGATCCCGCTCCGCCTGAACGCAAAGCTCTACGAAGCCCTTGCCGCGTGGGCTGAAGATGATTTCCGCTCGGTGAACGGGCAGATCGAGTATCTGCTCACCGAGTGTGTGCGTCAACGGAAGAAGAATGGTAAGTATGTCTCGGATGAGATCGACCTGCCGCCGGAACTGGATCTCAAATAAGAGAAGGGAACCTTTGGAAAAATGCTTTTCAGAGGTTCTTTTTTTCATGAAAAAGGGGAGTTGCTCCGCCGTTCAGTCAAAATAGACACATTTCCACCGGGATACGGGGAAAGTTTGTTAATAAATTATCTATTGTCTGTCCTTGCAAACCACACAGTTTTTGTTTATAATAGAAGTGTACGGGGAGGCAAGCCCCGATAACGAGTGAAATTCGATTCCGATGAAAAGAATTTGAGAGGAGTTTATTACCATGGGTTTAGGTAAGAAGACGATCGACGACGAGAATTACTGCGGCAAGAAGGTTCTGGTCCGCTGCGACTTCAACGTCCCGATGAAGGACGGCGTCATCACCAACGAGAACCGCATCAACGCAGCTCTGCCCACCATCCAGAAGCTGCTCAAGGATGGCGCAAAGGTCATCCTGTGCAGCCACCTGGGCAAGCCCAAGAACGGCCCTGAGGCAAAGTTCAGCCTGGCTCCCGTTGCAGCTGCCCTGAGCGCAAAGCTGGGCAAGACCGTTGTGTTCGCAGATGACGACAACGTCGTGGGCGAGAACGCAAAGGCTGCTGTGGCTGCCATGAACAACGGCGACGTTGTCCTGCTCCAGAACACCCGTTTCCGCAAGGAAGAGACCAAGAACATGCCGGAGTTCTCCGAGGAGCTGGCATCTCTGGCGGACGCATACGTGGACGACGCCTTCGGCAGCTGCCATCGCGCACACTGCTCCACCGCCGGTGTCACCGACTACGTCAAGGATACCGCTGTCGGTTACCTGATGGAGAAGGAGATCAAGTACCTGGGCAATGCCGTCAACGACCCGGAGCGTCCCTTCACCGCCATCCTGGGCGGCGCAAAGGTCGCCGATAAGCTGAACGTCATCTCCAACCTGCTGGAGAAGGTCGATACTCTGATCATCGGCGGCGGCATGGCTTACACCTTCGTCAAGGCACAGGGCTACGAAGTCGGCAAGAGCCTGTGCGATGACTCCAAGCTGGACTACTGCAAGGAGATGATGGCAAAGGCTCAGGAGAAGGGCGTCAAGCTGCTCCTGCCCGTCGATGCCGTCTGCATCAAGGACTTCCCCGATCCCATCGACGCACCCGTCGAGACCACCGTTGTGCCCGTGACCGCAATGCCTGCCGATATGGAAGGCTGCGACATCGGCCCGGAGAGCACCAAGCTGTTTGCTGAGGCCGTCAAGGCTTCCAAGACCGTTGTCTGGAACGGCCCCATGGGCGTCTTCGAGAACCCGACTCTGGCAGCAGGCACCCTGGCTGTGGCACAGGCTATGGCTGAGAGCGGAGCTACCACCGTCATCGGCGGCGGCGACAGCGCAGCAGCAGTCCAGCAGATGGGTCTGGGCGATAAGATGACCCACATCTCCACCGGCGGCGGCGCTTCTCTGGAGTATCTGGAGGGCAAGGAGCTGCCCGGCATCGCTGTCATCCAGAACGCATAATTCGCGCTCGCAACAGCAGGATCGAGGTGCGGCGGCATGGCGCCGCCGCACCTTTTTTGGTACGTAGGTAAATAGAAGGAGATAGAGATCATGGATAAGGCAAAGCGTAAGGCAATCATTGCAGGCAACTGGAAAATGAACAAGACCGCTTCGGAAGCAGCCAAGCTGGTGAACGAGCTGATCCCCGCCGTCAAGGATGCTTCCTGCGAGGTCGTCATCTGCACTCCGTTCACCGATCTGGTGACGGCTGTGGAAAAGACCAAGGGCACCAACATCCATGTCGGTGCTGAGAACGTCCACTTCGAGAAGTCCGGTGCGTTCACCGGTGAGATCAGCGCAGAGATGCTGGTGGATCTGGGCGTGGAGTACGTCATCGTCGGCCACTCCGAACGCCGCCAGTACTTCGCAGAGACCGACCAGACCGTCAACAAGCGCGCTCTGGCTGCGCTGAACGCGGGCCTGAAGGTCATCATCTGCGTGGGCGAGAGCCTGGAGCAGCGCGAAGAGGGCGTGACCGAGGAGCTGGTCCGGATGCAGACCAAGATCGCTCTGCGTGATGTCACCGCAGAGCAGATGGCCAACGTCGTCATCGCGTATGAGCCCATCTGGGCCATCGGCACCGGCAAGACCGCTACGGCAGACCAGGCAGAGGAAGTCTGCGGCCAGATCCGCAAGGTCATCGGCGAGGTCTACGGCGAGGCCGTGGCCGAGGCGACCACCGTGCAGTACGGCGGCAGCATGAATGCAAAGAACTGCGAAGAGCTGCTGAGCAAGAAGGACGTCGATGGCGGTCTGATCGGCGGCGCTTCCCTGAAGGCTCCGGATTTTGCAGTCATCGTCAACGCTGCGACCAAGGGCTGAGAAACAGAGCTTCCCCGCATCGCACACTGCCTTTTGCAAATCCCCCCAGCGCCCGGCCGCGCCGTTTGCAAGCGCTGAAGCCGGGCGCTTTTTAGTTCAAAATCAAAGGAGATACCATTTATGTCCAAGAAACCCGTAATGCTCTGCATCATGGACGGCTTTGGCTGGACCCCCAACGAGACCTATGGCAACGCTGTGGCCGCCGCAAACAAGCCGTTTATCGACTCTCTGATGGCAAAGTACCCCATGACCACCATCGACGCTTCCGGCATGGCAGTCGGCCTGCCCGACGGCCAGATGGGCAACTCTGAGGTCGGGCACACCAACATGGGCGCAGGCCGCATCGTTTATCAGCAGCTGACCCTCATCACCAAGTCCATCCGGGACGGCGAGATGCTCAAGAACCCGGTCCTCGTCAAGAACATGAAAGCTGCCATCGACGCAGGGAAGGCCATCCACCTGATGGGCCTGGTCGGCACCGGCGGCGTCCACAGCCACGCTGACCACTGGTTCGGTGTGCTGGAAATGGCCAAGCACATGGGTGCCAAGGAGGTCTATCTCCACTGCATCACCGACGGCCGTGATACCGACCCGCACTCCGGCAAGGGCTTCCTGGCCGACCTGCAGGCCAAGCTGGACGAGCTGGGCATCGGCAAGATCGCCAGCGTCTCCGGCCGTTACTACGCCATGGACCGCGACAACAACTGGGATCGTGAGGAGAAGGCCTACGCGGCATTCGTCTACGGCGAGGGCGAGCAGTATGCCAACGCTGCAGAGGCGATCGAGGCATCCTATGCCAACGACAAGACCGACGAGTTCGTTCTGCCCTGTGTCACCTGCGAGGGCGGCCGTGTGCAGGATGGCGACACCGTCATCTTCATGAACTTCCGCCCCGACCGTGCCCGCCAGATGACCCGCATCTTCTGCGACGACGCCTTCACCGGCTTTGAGCGCCGCGGCGGCCGCAAGCAGGTCCACTACGTCTGCATGGCCGAGTATGACGCCACCATGCCCAACTGCGAGGTTGCCTATCCTCCCGTGGAGCTGAAGAACGTTCTGGGCCAGTATCTGTCCGAGAACGGCAAGACCCAGCTGCGCATCGCCGAGACCGAGAAGTACGCACACGTCACCTTCTTCTTCAACGGCGGTGTCGAGGCTCCCTACGCGGGGGAGGACCGCTGCGTCATCCCCAGCCCGAAGGTGGCTACCTACGACCTGCAGCCGGAGATGAGCGCTCCGGAGGTCGCTGCAGAGTGCAAGCAGCGGATCGAGAGCGGCAAGTATGATGTTATCATCCTGAACTTCGCCAACTGCGACATGGTCGGCCACACCGGCGTCTTTGAGGCCGCTGTGAAGGCCGTAGAGGCCGTGGACGCTGCCGTCAAGGAAGTTGTCACCGCTGTGCTGGATGCGGGCGGCTGCGCCTTCCTGACCGCCGATCACGGCAATGCGGAGAAGATGAAGAACCCCGACGGCACGCCCTTCACCGCACACACCACCAATGTGGTGCCCTTTGTGGCCATTGGCTGCGGCGATGTGAAGCTGCGCGAGGGCGGCTGCCTGGCCGACATTGTGCCCACCATGCTGCCCTATATCGGTCTGCCTGTCCCCGCAGAGATGACGGGTAAGAGCATCATCGTGGAGTAAGCATTCTTTTTCGGGAAGATCTCCTGAATCACATAGCAGCGCCCCGCAGAGCCTTCTGAGAAGGTCCCTGCGGGGCGCTGCTGTTTTCATCATTAAAAGAGATCGCTGTGTGTTCCGGTTCGGGACAAAAGCAAATAGAGCTCCTCATCGTAGATCTGGTAGATGAGCAGCCAGTCCGGTGTAATGTGACATTCATGAAAGCCGGAATAATCACCGACGAGGATATGGTCTCTGTACTTTTTGTCCAGCGGCTCCCCATTGGCAAGTGTTTTGATGACAGTTTCAATCAGTCGGGGGTCATAACCACGCTTTTTGACCAGCTTCATATCCTTTTTGAATCGTGAAGAAGGCTTAATCTCGTATTTCATGCCAACAGATCCTTCATCATTTCATCCACATCGTGATAGCCTTTATACTTTTCAGGATGTTTTTTCATATCTTCTGCTTCTCGCATGGCAGCAATCGTGTCGGCATTTGGAACTTCCCGCTCAATGTTGAAGGGAATACAGTTTTCACGAATGGACTGCCGCAGAAAGATGTTGACAGCCGTAGGAATATCAAGACCAAAATCAGAGAACAGCTCTTCCGCTTCTTTTTCGACTTTTTCGTCAATCGGAATATTCAAAGTTGTCATCGTATCTCCACCTCTTTCGGTTCTTGTTGAGAATGCAGACGCAACGAATGCGTCTTTCTCGTTGCTATTATATCATTTTGACGATGCTGTGTCAAACACAAAACCCCGCCGCTGAGGTCTCCCTCAAACGGCGGGGCATTTGTGTTAAAATACCGGAAAGCGGTTCAGCTTAAAGCTGGCTTTCGTACTCCTTGCGGTAGCCTTCCAGCTCGCGCTGGTTGCCATAGACGAAGTGACCGTTGGCGATCTCTTCCCAGACCGGCTTCTCCACGCTGTAATCGTGGATGGACGGATCATAAACAAGCAGCTTCTTGTTCTTCTCCAGAGCGGGGTCGGGGATGGGAACGGCGCTCAGCAGGGCTTTGGTGTAGGGGTGCAGCGGATGGAGGAACAGCTCTTCCGCCTCGGCCAGCTCCACGATACGGCCCTTGCTGATGACGGCGATGCGATCCGAGATGAACCGGACGACCGACAGGTCATGTGCGATGAACAGGTAGGTCAGGCCGCGGCTCTTCTTCATCTCGTTCAGCAGGTTCAGCACCTGTGCGCGGATGGAGACGTCCAGAGCCGAGATGGGCTCATCGGCCACGATGAACTCCGGCTGCATGACCAGAGCACGGGCGATGCCGATGCGCTGACGCTGGCCGCCGGAGAACTCGTGCGGGAAGCGGGAAGCGAACTCCGGCAGCAGGCCGACTTCGTGCAGCGCATCCATGACCTTGTTGTGCAGGTCGTCCTGGTCTTTGTACAGGTGGTGGTTCAGCAGACCCTCGGCCACGATGTACTCGACCTTGGCGCGCTCGTTCAGGGATGCCATGGGGTCCTGGAAGATCATCTGGATCTTGCGGATGACCTCCTGGTCCAGCTCTTTGGAGATCTTGCCGTTGATCTTCTGGCCTTTGAAGAAGATGTCGCCGCCGGAGGTCGGGTTGATGCGGCAGATGGCACGGCCAATGGTGGTCTTGCCGGAGCCGGACTCGCCGACCAGCGAGAAGGTCTCGCCCTTGTAGATGTCAAAATTGACATGGTCCACAGCCACAAATTTCTTTTTGCCAGAGCCAAAGGTGATCTGAAGGTCTTTCAGCTCAATCAGCTTTTCACGCTCAGCCATTTAAGTTGGAACCTCCCATCTTTCCCATTTTCTCACGAAGGTTCTGGATGGAGTGCGGGCGCTCGATCTTGGGCGCGCGCGGGTCCAGATACCAGGTCTTTGCTGCATGGGTCTCGGACACCTGGAAGAACGGAGGTTCTGCCACGAAGTCGATAGCCAGCGCGTGTTTGTTGCGGGGGGCGAAAGCATCGCCATGGATCTCGTTGAACAGGTTCGGGGGAGTGCCATCCACGGTGGGCAGGCTCTCGCCCTTGGTGCCCAGCTGCGGCAGCGCCTGCAGCAGCGCCCAGGTGTAGGGATGCCATGCGTCGTAGAAGATCTCCTGAACGGTGCCGTATTCCACGATCTGGCCGGCATACATGACGGCCACGCGGTCTGCCACGTTGGCCACAACACCCAGGTCATGGGTGATGTAGATGACGGACATGCCCAGCTCTTTCTGCAGATCGCGGATGAGCTGCAGGATCTGCGCCTGGATGGTCACATCCAGTGCGGTGGTCGGCTCGTCGCAGATCAGGATCTGCGGGCGGCAGGCCGCTGCAATGGCGATGACGACACGCTGGCGCATACCGCCGGAAAACTCGTGCGGATACTGCTCATAGCGGCGCTCCGGGTCGGGGATGCCGACCTTGCCCAGCATCTCGATGGCGGCCTTCTTGGCGGCTTCGCCTTTCAGGCCTTGGTGATGCTCGATGCTCTCCTGGATCTGCTTGCCGATCTTCTTCAGCGGGTTCAGGCTGGTCATCGGGTCCTGCATGACCATGGCGATCTTCTTACCGCGGACGCCAAGCCAGTCCTTTTCGGTGAACTTGGTCATGTCGCGGCCTTCGTACAGGATGGAGCCGCCGGTGATGGTACCGTTGGCATCCAGCATACCCACAAAGGTCTTGGTGAACACGGACTTGCCGGAGCCGGACTCGCCGACGATGGCGAGGGTCTCGCCTTCATACAGGTCCAGCGAGCACTTGCGGATGGCGTTCAGTTTGCGGCCGCGCAGGCTAAAAGTGATCTCCACGTCTTTGGCAGAGATAATCGGTTTTCTATCCATTTACGTTTCTCTCTCCAATCTATCAAACGTGGTTGCGCGGGTCTGCCGCATCCGACAAAGCGTTGCCCATGATGTAGAACGAGATCGAAATGATGGACACGATGGATGCAGGGAAGACCAGCAGGTACGGGTAATCCAGGAAGAAGCCGCGCACCTTGCTCAGGAGCAGGCCCAGAGACGGGGTGTCGATGCCCAGACCCAAGCCCAGGTAGGACAGCGTAGACTCCAGGTTGATGGTGGCGGGGATGGAAAGCGCCATGCGCAGGATGATGACAGAGACCAGATACGGCAGGATGTTCTTGGTCAGAACACGCCACAGCGGGGTGCCAAGGCAGCGGGAAGCGAGGTTGTACTCGCGGTCACGGTACATGAAGACCATGTTGCGGACACGGCGCGCCATGGACAGCCAGTTGATGGCGATCATCGAGATGGCCATGATCCAGAAGCTCTGACCGATCATCAGGGCGATCAGGGTCATATAGATGATATAGGGCACATTGTCGATCAGGTTGTACAGCTCCGTGAAGAAGCGGTCCAGGCTGCGAACGTAGCCCCAGATCAGGCCGAAGATGACGCCGACGATGCTCTCGCCAACGGCAACGACCAGAGCCAGACGGATGGAGACCTGGGTGGCGTACCACACCTGGCACCAGTAGTCACGGCCGAGGTTGTCGGTGCCGAACCAGTATTCGCTGTTCGGGTTGATGAATGCCTTGCTCGTATCCGAGATCAGGGTGGTGTAATCGTACTTGCCAATGGCCAGTGCGATGAAGGAGAACACGCTCAGTGCCAGGAACAGGATCAGGCAGAAGACCGCGACCTTCTGCTTGAGGAAGTTCTGGATGACGGAACCCCAGTAGGAATAGTTGGAATAGCCGATGCGCTCGGCTTCTTCCGGAGAGTATTCGACGAAGTAGAACAGTTCGTCCTGCTTCTTGCCCTCAAAATCCGATGCCTTAGCCATCAGCGAGCTTCCTCCTTTCCGGTCAGAGTAATACGCGGGTCGACCACCATCATCAGCACGTCGCCCAGGAAAACACCCACGATGCCCAGAACGGCATACAGGATGACCAGCGTCTGCACGACGTTCAGGTCATAACGCTGGATGGCGTCGGTCAGCAGGGGGCCCATGCCGGGGACGGAGAAGAAGCGCTCCATCAGCAGAGAGCCGCCGACCGTCAGCAGGATGGACTGGGGAATATACTGCACCATGGGGACCATAGCGTTGCGCAGCACGTGCTTGAACATGATCTCGCGGGAGCTCAGGCCCTTGACACGCGCCAGTTTGATGTAGTCGCGGGTGAGCTCATCGACCATGTAGCGGCGGGTCCACAGGGCATAGCCTGCAATGGAAGCCAGCGACAGGCAGGTGATGGGCAGCACGCTGGACGCACTCACATTGCGGGTGGAGTACAGCGTGGGGAAGCCCAGGTACTTGGAGCCGAAGACCAGGACCAGCGAATACGAGACCAGAGAAGGAACTGCGTTGACGAACACGGTGTAAGCCGTGCCGATCCAGTCGAACACTTTGTCCTTGAATGCGGCCTGCAGAATGCCCATCAGCACACCCAGCACCAGAGAGATGCCGGAGGCGGTGAGGCCCAGGCGCATCGAGACGCCGAACTTTTTGCCGATGACCTTGACCACCGATGCACCGTTCTGGATGCGGCGGGATGTGCCGAAGTCCAGATGCAGCAGATCGTTGTAGAACTTGATCAGCTGGGTGGGGATGGGGTCGGTCAGGCCGGCTGCTTCCAGAGCAGCGGTCTTCTGCTGATCGGTGAACTTCATGAGCTGTTCCTCAGTGAAGTAGTAGTCCGTCGGCAGACAGCGCATCATCAAAAAGACGGCTGTTGCGATCAAAAAGATTGTGACAAGCGACTGGAGCAGCCGCTTAACCGTGTATTTTAACATGTTATCGAACCTTTAACTTTTATTTTGGGGTGCGGTAGAAAACTCAGGCCTTGGTGGCAGCATCGAATGCAGCAGCGAACTCCTCGTACTGCTCGGTGGTGTAAGCCTCTTCGCTGGTCTCCCAGTTGACAGCCTTGTAGTTGCAGGGGCCGTACATGGCGTTGATCTTGCTGTACTCGTTGGCGTGGGTCAGAGTCCAGGCCACATCGAAGTAGCAGGGGCAGGCCAGAACGTTGTTCAGCATGCTGGCCTCAGCCTTTGCGAAGGCAGCATAGCGGGCATCGGTATCATCGACGATGGCCTTTGCGGTGTTGACCAGATCGGTGAACTCCTCGTAGCAGGCCACCAGATCCTTCTGCCAGTCAGCGGGGCCGGCCTCGACGATCTTGGCGATGTTGGAGTAGTACCAGCTGTAGTAGGCGTTGTCGTCGTGCAGGATCTCCTGACCAACGAAGTTGACGGGGTCACCGAAGTCAGCGCCCCAGCCGTTGATGACGAAGCTCTGCAGCTGAGGATTGCGGACTTCCTGGGTGATGGAGGAAACGTAGGTCTTGATGTCCAGCACGATGAAGTCATCGCCGAAGCTGTCGGTGAAGCACTGCTTCAGGACGGTTGCGCTGTCCAGAGCGGTGGAGTTGCCGGCGATGATGTAGTAAGCAGCGTGGACGGGGAAGGTGACGCCGACGGCGCTCAGCTCGTCCATAGCCTGCTTCTTCAGGTCCGCGATGTCGCCATTGTTGGCGCGCAGGCGGATCATGGTCTTGCCGTCATAAGACTCCTTGTCGAAGCCCATCTCCTTGGCGACCAGGGTGGAGTACTCCTCGCCCTTGGTGTTGTAGCAGACGCCCGGCATGGTGTAGTAGTCGTTCTCGCACTTCAGGGGGTTGATCTTGTTGGTACGTGCATACCAGTTGGTCAGCTCCAGGCCCTTGTAGAAGCACTGACGGAAGGCGGTGTTGGCGATGGCCTTGTTCCAGTTGTCGTCGGGGGTGCCGTCCTCGTTGTTCTTCTGGTAGTTGAAGTGCATCTGGTAGCTGTACTTCTTGGGGCGCTTCTCGCACAGCTGAGCATTGTACTCGCTGTTGGGATCGGCCTGGATGGTGGTCAGGGTGCTCTCGCCCACATCCATCTCGTCCAGCTCACGGTTCTGATACAGCTGGAAGGTAACGGTGCCGTCGCTGATCATGGTAACGGTGAAGCGGTCGAAGCGGGACACATCGTCTGCACCATAGTAGTTGGGGTTGGGGATGTAGCTCTTGGTGTTCTGGCTGATGAACTCCTCCACCACATACGGGCCATTGTACCACATGTTGGTGTAGTCGCATGCACGGAAGCCCTCGATGCCCAGCTCGGTGATCAGGTCCTCAGAGACGGGGTAGAAGCTGGTGTAGGCTGCCACGGTATCAAAGTACGGGCAGGGAGCCTTGCAGGTGAAGACCAGGGTGTAATCATCGGTAGCCTCAACGCCCACACCGGCGGCCAGCATATCTTCGTAGGTCAGGTCGGCAGCAGCGTCGCCCATGTCGCTGGTCTTCTGGTAGTAGTCCGCAGCGCCCACCAGAGTCTCGTTGGGCATGGAGGTGTTGTTGGCCTGGTTCTTGGCTGCGTTCAGCACCCACTCCAGACCCACGAGGAAGTCCTTGCTGGTCAGGTGAGCCTTGACCTCACCGTTGACGTCCACCCAGTCGACATCGTCGCGCAGGTTGAAGGTCCAGACGGAGGAGTCCTCGTTGTGGCTCCACTCCTTGGCCACGGAAGGCACAGCCTTGCCGTAGCAGTCAAAGCTCAGCAGGCCCTCCCACAGGTTGGTGGTGACATTCATGTCGGAAGCCATCTGGCTGTACAGCATGTTCCAGCTCTCCAGCTCACGGTTGGTGCTCTCCCAGGAGATGAACTCCTTCAGCGGAGTAGCGCCGGTGGTGTTGGGGGCGCTGGTTGCGCCGGAAGAAGCAGAAGCAGCGGTGGAGCTGCTGGAGCTGCCGCCGCAGGCTGCCAGGATGCCGGCGGCACCAACAACGCCGGAAGCCTTCAGAAAGCTGCGGCGGCTGATTGCATGAGACTCGTGATTGATGTTCATTGTGTTATCCTCCCTAAAATTTTTTCCGTGCTTCGGTGCATGGTGCAGGGCGCGTTGTCCTGCTTGTTTCCCACTCCTTTGCGGGAGCTTCGCATCTCCTGTACTGCTGAGGAATACAAAAGAGCGCAGATACAGACCCCTCTGTCTGTGCCTGTGCTCCTCCCGCAAAACCTTAACACGATGATTATTATACCATTAAAAGAATAAGCTGTCAATGGAGCATGGACAGGAACCTCTTCAAAAAAGAAAGACAGACTGTGAAAAATGATGAAATATATTTGTTTTTGTCTGACGAAGGATGCAAAAAGTTTAACACTGTTTTTGAAACACAAAACAACCGAAATTGTTCTTCACAAACGAACAGGTGCGAAACGCTTTACATAATAAAAGAGCGAGAGCCATCCGCTTTGCGAACAGCTCCCGCCGGGGGAAAAGTGCTTAACTTAGAATGCGCTCAAAAACCGATCAGGCCTGGGTGGCTGCATCGAAAGCAGCGGCGAACTCCTCGTACTGCTCGGTGGTGTAAGCCTCTTCGCTGGTTTCCCAGTTGACCGCCTTGTAGTTGCAGGGGCCGTACATGGCGTTGATCTTGCTGTACTCGTTGGCGTGGGTCAGGCACCAGGTCACATCGTAGACGGTGGGGAAGATCAGATTCTCCTCCAGAAAGTAGGCCTCAGCCTTTGCGAAGGCGGCGTAGCGTGCATCGGTGTCGTTGACGATGACGCGGCCCTCGTTGACCAGGTCGGTGAACTGCTCGTAGGCAGCCACCAGATCCTTCTGGTAATCGGCGGCACCGTTCTCGGCGATGCCCTCGATGTTGGTCATGTTGCAGCTGTAGTAAGCGTTGTCGTCGTGGACGATGATCTGGGTCAGGAAGTTGATGGGATCGCCGAAGTCAGCGCCCCAGCCCATGTGGACGAAGCTCTGCAGCTTGGGTGCCACGACCTCTTTCATGGTGGAGGAGACGAAGGTCTCGATGTCCAGCACGATGAAGTCATCGCCGAAGCTGTCGGTGAAGCACTGCTTCAGGACGGTCGCGCTGTCCAGAGCGGTGGTGGAACCGGCCAGGATATAATAAGAGCAGTGCACCGGGAAGGTGACGCCGATGGCGCTCAGCTCGTCCATGGCCTGCTTTTTCAGGTCGGCGATGTCGCCGTTGTTGGCGCGCAGACGCTTCATGGTCTTGCCATCATACTTCTCGCCGTCCAGACCCAGCTCCTTAGCGACCAGGCTGGTGTAATCGGTGCCGTCGGTGGTGTAGCACAGGCCGCTCATGGTAAAGAAGTCGTTCTCGCACTTCAGCGGGTTGATGGGGTTGTAGCGAGCGTAGAACTTGGACAGCTCCAGACCCTTGGAGAAGCACTGGCGGAATGCCTTGTTGGCGATGGCCTTGTTCCAGTTCTCATCGGCGGTGCCGTCGGCCTTGCGCTTGTCGTAGTTGAAGATGAAGCAGTAGCTGAACTTCTTGGGGCGCTTCTCGCACAGCTGCTGGTTGAACACATTGGAAGGATCGGCCTGGATGGTGGCGATGCTGCTCTCGCCCAAATCGACCTCGTCCAGCTCACGATTCTCGTACAGCTGCAGGCTGATGGAGCCATCGGAAATCATGGTGATGGTCAGGCGCTCAAAGCGGCTGACGTTGGCTGCATCGTAGTAGCTGGGGTTGGGGATATAGCTCTTGGTGTTGCCCTGGATATACTCCTCGACGACGTACGGGCCATTGTACCACATGGTAGTGTTGTCGCAGCCGCGGAAGCCCTCGATGCCCAGCTCGTCGAGCAGGGCGGGAGCGACGGGGTAGAAGCTGTTGTAAGCCGCCACGGTGTCGAAATACGGGCAGGGATCCTTGCAGGTGAAGACCAGAGTGTAGTCATCGGGAGCCTCGATGCCGACACCAGCAGCCAGCATGTCCTCATAGGTCATGTCGGCAGCAGCGTCGCCGGCTGCCTTGGTCTGCTCGTAGTAATCGGCAGCGCCCACGACGGTATCGTTGGGCATGGAGGTGTTGTTGGCCTCGTTCTTGTAGGCGTTCATGACCCACTCGAAGCCGATCAGGAAATCCTTGCTGGTCAGGTGGTCCTTCACCTCGCCGTTGGCATCGACCCAATCGACGTCATCGCGCAGGTGGAAGGTCCAGACGGTGGAATCGTCGTTGTGCTCCCAGCTGGAAGCGATGGCGGGCACGACCTTGCCGTAGCAGTCGAAGCTCAGCAGGCCGTCCCACAGGTTGGTGATGACGTTGGCGTCGGTAGCCTGCTGGGTGTACAGCATGTTCCAGCTTTCCAGCTCACGGTTGCCGCTCTCAAAAGAGATGAACTCCTTCAGCGGGGTGGCACCGGTGGTGTTGGGGGCTGCGGCACCGCTGGTGGAAGCAGCGCTGCTGCCGTTGTCGGACTTGCCGCCGCATGCGGCCAGCAGGCTGGCTGCGCCGACCATGCCTGCGCCCTTGAGGAAGCTGCGGCGGTCGAGCTTGTGAGACTCAAAATTGATACTCATGGATGGATCCTCCCAGATCTCTGGCACAGGCGGTCTGCCTGCGCTGTTTTTTCCTATTCCTGAACGAGTGTGGCCTGTCCTCCACGAAAAAATGCACAGGAAGGGCAAACGTCGCACTTCGGATATTTTAGCACTGTATTGAAAAGAAGTCAATGGATTAAAGCAATGAATTGAAAACAAAAGGGCGACAGCTGCTTTTGCATGAAAAGCAGAAGCGGAAAAATGAAAAAGAATCCAAAGCGCCGGGTGTCTGCGGGAAGCGGCAGGCTTCCAAAGAAAAAAGTGGACTGTTTTTTCACCACGGACGATTCTGCTATCTTTTTTCATAAAAACATGCTACAATAAAATGTATCTGTATCGGAATAAGGAGCAAACCATGAAAAAACTACGCGCGATGTACAAAGGCTATATGCTTCATCCCATCTTATATAAAACTGTGACCCGCACTTCCATCGTGGCTGTGCTGATGCTGCTGTGGGAGCGGTATGTCAGCGACGGCACCTTCTCCATGTGGGAGGCACCGGGCTTTCTGTGCGGCGTGGTGCTGCTCATCTGGGCGTGGGTGGACTACATGCGGCTGGACGGCCTGACCATCCACCACCTGCTCGAAGAGTTCAAGGGGATCAAGCCGCAGAAAAAGTTCCACGCCACCCGCTCCATCATGGACTATGCCGACGAGAAGATCGTCTCCTTTGAGGAGCTGGAGCCGGAGGAGCGCACCTATTGCAGTATGCTCTCCAATCTGGTGCTGGGGGTGCCGCTGGTGGTGGTGGCACTCTGCATCAGCTTTTTATAAGGAAGGGTGCAGACCATGGAGAACCCGCACAAGCAGCTGGTGGTGGGCATCCTCGCCCATGTGGACTCCGGCAAGACCACCCTTTCCGAAGCCTTGCTCTACCGCGCCGGTGCCATCCGGAAGCTGGGCCGCGTGGACCACAAGGACGCCTTTCTCGACACCGACGCGCTGGAAAAGGCGCGCGGCATCACCATCTTTTCCAAACAGGCCCTGCTGACGGCAGGAAACACCGACTTCACCCTGCTGGATACCCCCGGCCATGTAGACTTTTCCACCGAGACCGAGCGCACCCTGCAGGTGCTCGATTATGCAGTGCTGGTCATCAGCGGCACCGACGGCGTCCAGAGCCACACCGAAACGCTCTGGCGTCTGCTGCGGCGGTATCACATCCCGACCTTCGTTTTCCTCAATAAGATGGACCTGCCCGGCCCCGGCCGGGAGGCGCTGCTGGAACAGCTCAACCATCGGCTGGGGGACGGCTTTGTGGATTTCGGGGCCGATGCGGCCGCCCGCGACGAAGCGCTGGCCCTCTGCGACGAGCGGCTGATGGAAACCGTCCTCGACAAAGGGGAGTTGACCGATGCCGACATTCTCCCGGCCATCGCCCGGCGGCATGTTTTCCCATGCTGGTTCGGCGCAGCGCTCAGGCTGGAGGGTGTGGACGAGCTTCTGGCCGGGCTGGACCGCTTCACCCGCCCGGCTCCCGCGCTGGAAGCTTTCGGCGCACGGGTGTTCAAGATCTCGCAGGATGAGCAGGGGGCCCGGCTGACCTGGCTGCGCGTGACCGGCGGCGAGCTGAAGGTCAAGGCCCAGCTCACCGGCGAAGTGGACGGGGAGCCGTGGGCCGAAAAGGCCAACCAGCTCCGCCTTTACTCCGGTGCCAGGTATACGCTGGCCGAGCGCATCGGGCCGGGGCAGGTCTGCGCCGTCACCGGCCTGACCAAAGCCCGCCCCGGCGAGGGTCTGGGCGCAGAGCGGGACGGCGACCTGCCGGTCCTGGAGCCGGTGCTGAGCTATCAGGTGCTTCTGCCGGAGGGGGCCGACGTCCACGCAGCCCTCGGCAAGCTCCACCGGCTGGAAGAAGAGGAACCCCAGCTCCACGTCGTCTGGAACGAGACGCTGGGCGAGATCCACGTCCAGCTCATGGGCGAGATCCAGCTGGAGGTGCTCCGGAGCCTGCTGGCAGAGCGCTATGGGCTGGAGGTGTGCTTCGGCCCCGGCGGCATTTTATATAAGGAGACGATCACCGAGGCCATCGAGGGCGTGGGCCACTATGAGCCGCTCCGCCACTATGCCGAAGTCCACCTCAAGCTGGAACCTCTGCCCCGCGGCAGCGGGATGCAGTTTGCGGCCGACTGCCGCGAAGAGGTGCTGGACAAGAACTGGCAGCGTCTGGTGCTGACCCATCTCGAAGAAAAACAGCACCTTGGTGTGCTGGCCGGTGCCCCGCTGACCGATGTGAAGATCACCCTCATCGCGGGCCGCGCCCACCTGAAGCATACCGAGGGCGGCGATTTCCGGCAGGCGACCTACCGCGCGGTGCGGCAGGGCCTGATGATGGCCGCGCAGATCCACAAAGTGCAGCTGCTGGAGCCGTGGTACGCCTTCCGGCTGGAACTTCCGGCCGAGAATGTGGGCCGTGCGATGAACGACATCCAGCAGATGGGCGGCAGCTTCGACCCGCCCCAGACGGCTCCGGATGGTCAGACGGCCACCCTGACCGGCACAGCCCCAGCCTCCACGATGCGCAGCTACCCGATGGATGTGGTGGGCTACACGCGGGGCCGGGGGCACCTGAGTCTGACGCTGGATGGCTACCGCCCCTGCCACAACACCGACGAGGTGCTGGCGGCCATTGGCTACGAGCCGGAACATGACCTCGACAACCCGGCGGATTCGGTCTTCTGCTCCCATGGGGCTGGGTTCGTGGTGCCCTGGGAACAGGTGCGCAGCCACATGCACGTGGACAGCGGCTGGGGCAAGACCGCCCGCCCGGCGGAAGAGGCCGCTGCCCGGCCCCGCCGGATGGCCGCCTACCGCGCCACGCTGGAAGAGGACGCCGAGCTGCTGAAGATCTTTGAGCAGACCTATGGCCCCATCAAGCGGGACCCGCTGGCCGCATTCCGCCCGACCCGGAAGACCGAGCGCCCGGATTTTGATGCCGAGCAGTGGGAGATCGTGCCCGAATACCTGCTGGTGGATGGCTACAACATCATCTTTGCGTGGGATGAGCTGAACGAGCTCTCCAAACAGAGCCTTGATGCCGCCCGCAAGAAGCTGATGGACATCCTGTGCAACTATCAGGGGTTCAAAAAGTGTGTACTCATCCTCGTGTTCGATGCTTACCGTGTGCCGGGCAGCCCCGGCGTCATCGAGCAATATCACAACATCCACGTCGTCTACACCAAGGAGGCCGAGACGGCGGATATGTTCATCGAGCATGTCACCCACGAGATCGGCAAGGGGCGGCGGGTCCGCGTGGCCACCTCCGACGGCATGGAACAGATCATCATTCTGGGCCACGGTGCCCTCCGCGTCTCGGCCCGCATGTTCCATCAGGAAGTGCAGGAGGTCGAGAAGGAGATCCGGAACTATTTGCAGGGAGAGGTGTAAACCTTATGAAAACAGACGCCGCGTATGTTTGGACGTGTCTTCGCCCCCGCCCGCGGGACAGCCACAAGGGCACCTTCGGGGCCGTGCTGGCCGTGGCAGGCAGCGCCAGCTACCGGGGCGCGGCAGCGCTGGCGGTGGAGGGCGCTCTGCGCACCGGTGCGGGCATCGTCACGCTGGCCAGCGTGGAACCGGTGCTGGCGGCGGTGTCTGCCCGCCTGCCGGAGTGCTGCCTCTGCCCCTGCGAGGCCGGGGCCGAAGGCGGCATCGCGCCGGAAAACATCCCCCGCATCCAGCGCCAGAAGGCGACCGTCCTTCTGCTGGGGCCGGGGCTGGGCTACACGGCCCAGAGCGCGGCCCGCGCCGCCGAGACCCGGACGCTGGTGCAAACGCTCCTGCCCGGTTTTGCGGGCAGTGCCGTGCTGGACGCCGACGGCCTGAACGCCGCCGCCGACCTGCTGCAAACTGGAAAAACGCTTCATCCGAAGGGTGAATTGATTTTAACACCCCACCCCGGTGAGATGGCCCGGCTGACCGGGCTGTCCGCTGCGGCCATCCACGCCGACCGGGAGGGCACCGCCCTGCGGTTTGCCAGAGCATGGAACGCCGTGGTCGTGCTCAAGGGGGCGCAGACGGTCATCGCGGCCCCGGATGGCCGGTGCCGGGTGAACCCCACCGGCAACCCCGGTCTGTCGCGCGGGGGCAGCGGCGATGTGCTGGCCGGTATGACCAGCGCCCTGCTGGCCTGCGGGCTGCCTGCTTTTGAGGCTGCCGTCTGCGCGGTCTACCTCCACGGGGCCGCTGCCGACCGCGCCGCCGCCGTACACGGCGAAGCCGGGATGCTCCCGCACGACCTCTTTGCAGCCCTCGGCACCCTGTTTGCCGAGAACGGCCGCTGAACCAGAGAACCAAAAGAAACGCTTCCTTTCCGCCGGATTTGTGTTATACTGGACGTGTAACCAAATCTGCTGGAAAGGGGCGTTTTTTGTTATGGTTCCTGCGCTGGAAAAGATCATCCAGGAGAGCGACAGCATCGTCTTCTTCGGCGGTGCGGGCGTCTCCACGGAGAGCGGCATCCCGGACTTCCGGAGCGTGGACGGGCTGTATCATCAGAAATACGATTACCCGCCCGAAACCATCCTGAGCCACACCTTCTGGGAACAAAATCCAGAGGAATTTTACCGTTTTTACCGCGATAAGCTCATCGTGAAAGGGGCAAGGCCCAATGCAGCCCATCTGCGGCTGGCCAAACTCGAACGCGAGGGCAGGCTGAAAGCGGTCGTCACCCAGAACATCGACGGCCTGCACCAGGCGGCGGGGTCCAAAACGGTCTATGAGCTGCACGGCAGCACCCTGCGCAACTACTGCACCGGATGCGGCAAGTTCTACGACATCGACTTCATCGCCAACAGCACCGGTGTGCCCCGCTGCCCGGACTGCGGCGGCATCGTCAAGCCGGACGTGGTCCTTTACGAAGAGGGGCTGGACGACGAGGTCGTCTCCGGGGCTGTACAGGCCATCCGCCGGGCCGATACCCTCATCGTGGGCGGCACCAGTCTGGTGGTCTACCCGGCGGCGGGGCTGCTGCGGTATTTCCGGGGCCGGCATCTCGTCGTCATCAACATGCAGCCCACCCCGGCGGACGAAAGCGCAGACCTGTGCATCGCCCAGCCCATCGGGCAGGTGCTCCGCGAGGACGTGGAATTGGAGGAGAAGCGATGAAAGCCGTCATTCTGGAACGCTATGTCATGCACGAGGGCGACCTCGACTGGTCGGGGGTCAAGGCCCTCATTCCGGATACCACCAGCTACGTCCGCACGGCCTACGAGGAGATCGCGCCCCGCATCGGGGATGCCGAGGTCGTCTTCCTCAACAAATGCCGGATGGATGAAGCCATTCTGGCCCAGTGCCCGAACCTGAAGTTCGTGGGCATCATCGCCACCGGCACCGACAATCTGGATCTGGACGCCTGCCGCCGCCATGGCGTGGCTGTGGCGAATGTGCCCGGCTACTCGACCTACAGCGTGGCGCAGATGACCTTCAGTCTGCTGCTGGCCATCGTCCAGTGTGCCGAGCGGTATGACCGCGCCGTCAAGGACGGCCTGTGGCAGCTGGACATCCCGGCAGGCTACGGCCTGCTGCCCCAGATGGAGCTGTACGGCAAGACCTTCGGCATCTACGGCTACGGCAGCATCGGGCGGCAGACGGCCCGCATCGCCAGAGCATTCGGGATGCGGGTACTCGTCTGCACCCGGACCGTCCGGCCGGAATATGCTGCCGACGGTGTGGAGTTCGTGGCGTTTGCCGACCTGCTGAAGGAGAGCGACGTCCTCAGCCTCCACTGCCCGGCCACGCCCCAGACGCGGGGGCTCATCGGTGCGGAGGCATTGGCGCAGATGAAGCTCGGTGCCATCCTGCTGAACACCGCGCGCGGTGCCCTTGTGGACGAAACAGCGGTCACGGCGGCGCTCCGCAGCGGGCAGCTGGGCTTTTACGGGGCCGACGCCTTTGCCATCGAACCCCTCCCGGCGGACAGCCCGCTCCGGAAGGAGCCCCACGCCCTCCTCACCCCGCACATTGCATGGACGACAAAGGAAGCGCTGCAGAACCTGATGGACATCACCACCCGGAACCTGCGCACCTTCCTGGACGGAAACGGCGAGCACATCGTCAACCGATAACAATGAAAAAGGAGAACAAATCATGCAGGCAACCATCCACAACGAATTTCTGACTCTGACCGTGGACACCCTTGGCGCGGAGGCCGTCAGCCTGAAGAACGCAGCGGGCGAAGAGCTGCTCTGGCAGGCCGACCCGGCGGTCTGGAAGCGTCATGCGCCCATTCTCTTCCCCTGGACGGGCAAACTGCCCGGCGGCACCTTCACCCATGGCGGCAAGACCTACAAGGGTGGCCAGCACGGCTTTGCGCGGGATCTGGAGCACACCCTGCTCCGCGCCGAGGGCGACA
>OMCG01000763.1_pt1 | contig 21882 bp, 16 predicted proteins | sample 1674071 | NCBI WGS metagenome assembly OMCG01 (sample SAMEA103958139, study PRJEB25191) | human gut metagenome | biome: human-associated habitat [ENVO:00009003]; feature: intestine environment [ENVO:2100002]; material: feces | place: Germany | collected 2013/2015 | reverse complement strand
GAAAACTTCGCGAAGCCCAGTTTCCGAGAGAAAGTGTCCGGCTCCCACCCCGGCCGGCCAGGTCAACTACACCGTGTACTGCGGCAGGTCCTGCAGGGCGATGACGTCCATGCCCATGTCGTTGGCGCTACCGTGGCCCTGCTGGTCCTCGCGCACCGCCTCGATGGCACTCACGTACGTGTTGGCCGCAGACATCGCGGTCACGCAGGTCACACCGCGTCGCACTGCCTCGGTGCGCAGCAGATAGCCGTCGCCGCGCGAGCCCGGACCGTACGGCGTGTTGATGATCACCGCGATCTTGCCATCGGCGATGAGGTCGCCGATGTTGGGGCGCTCGCCGTCGTGCGGGCCGCTAATCTTCTCCACGATCTCGCACGTCACGTTGCCTCCACGCAGCACGCGCGCGGTACCCTCGGTGGAGCAGATATCAAAGCCCAGGTAACGCAGGATACGCGCGACCGAAAGGATGTGGCGCTTGTCGCGGTCGCACACGCTGATGAACACCTTGCCGGCGCTCGGGTCGGGCAGCTTGTAGTCGATCGCCAGCTGCGTCTTGGCGTATGCCTCGGGATAGCTCTTGGCGATACCCATGACCTCGCCCGTCGACTTCATCTCGGGCCCCAGGATGACGTCGGCGCCCGGGAAACGACCCCAGGGCATGACGGCTTCCTTCATGCAGAACCAGTCCAGCTGACGTTCGTCGCTCGGCAGGCCCAAGCTCGCGATGGAATCGCCTGCCATGATGCGCGCCGCGCACTTGGCCAGCGGCACGCCGGTGGCCTTGGAGATAAACGGCACGGTACGGCTGGCGCGCGGGTTGGCCTCGATCACGTAGACGGTCTCGCCCTTGATGGCATATTGCACGTTGACCAGACCGCGGACTCCCAGCGCCATCGCGATGCGGCGCGTGGTCTCGCGGAGCTTCGCCTGCAGGCTCTCGCTAAAGCTGAACGGCGGGATGCAGGTCGCGGAGTCGCCGGAGTGAATACCGGCTTCCTCGATATGCTCCAGGATGCCGCCGATGTATACCTCTTCGCCATCGCACAGGGCGTCGACGTCGGACTCGATCGCACCCTCCAGGAAGCGGTCCAGGTACACCGGGTAGTCGGGGCTAATGCGCGCAGCCTCGGCCATGTAATCGCGCAGATGCTCGGCATCGTAGGCGATCATCATGCCGCGGCCGCCCAGCACATAGCTCGGGCGCACCAGCAGCGGATAGCCGATGTGCGCGGCCACGGCCTCGGCCTCCTCAAACGAGGTGGCCTGGCCCGCCGGCGGGTACATGATGCCCAGCTTGTCGAGCAGAGCGGCGAAGCGCTCGCGGTCCTCGGCAAAGTCGATGGCATCGGGCTTGGTGCCCATAATGTTCACGCCGCTCTCCTCGAGCATGCGCGCCAGCTTAAGCGGAGTCTGGCCGCCGAGCGTCACCACGACGCCGTCGGGACGCTCAACGTCAATGACGTCCATGACGTCCTCGTAGGTGAGCGGCTCAAAGTACAGGCGGTCGGACGTGTCGTAGTCGGTCGAAACGGTCTCGGGATTGCAGTTGACCATGATGGTCTCAAAGCCGCGGGCGGCCAGCGCATAGCTCGCATGCACGCAGCAGTAGTCAAACTCGATGCCCTGGCCGATACGGTTGGGTCCGGCGCCCAGGATCATCGCCTTGGGCTTGTCCGCCGGCGTGGTCTCGTCGGGAGCCACGCACTTCTTGGCATCCGGGCTCGTGCGGTAGATGTTCTCGTACGTCTTGTAGTGGTACTCCGTGGCGCTCGAGAACTCGGCCGCGCAGGTATCGACCGTCTTCATGCTGGGAACCACGCCCAGGCCCTTGCGGTAGGCGCGCACAAAGCGCTCATCGGAGCCGGTCAGCGCGGCAATCTCGGCGTCGCTCGTGCCGTACTGCTTGAGCAGGCGCATCGCGTCGGCGTCGATATCCTCCACGCGCAGGCCGCGGATGCTCTCCTGGACCTGCACCATGTCGTTGATACGGTTGAGGTACCACGGATCGATACCGCAGATGGCATGGACGTGGGCGATGTCCCAGCCACGGCGCAGGGCCTCGACCACAAAGAAGATGCGGTGCTCGGTCGGGGTTGCCACGGCCTGAGCGAGCTCATCGTCGCTCAGCTTGTCGGCACCCTCCTTGCCACCGGCGCAGATGCCCTGGTGACCGTCCTCCAGTGAGCGCATGGCCTTGCCGAAGGCCTCCTCAAAGGTGCGGCCGATCGCCATAATCTCGCCCACGGCCTTCATGCGCGTGGTGAGCGTGGGGTCGGTACCCTTAAACTTCTCGAAGGCAAAGCGCGGCACCTTGACCACGCAGTAGTCAATCGTGGGTTCAAAGCAGGCGGGCGTGGCCTTGGTGATATCGTTGACGATCTCGTCGAGCGTGTAGCCCACGGCCAGGCGCGCGGCGGCCTTGGCGATGGGGAAGCCCGTGGCCTTGGAGGCCAGTGCGGAGGAGCGGCTCACGCGCGGGTTCATCTCGATAACGATCAGGCGGCCGGTCTGGGGGTTCACGGCAAACTGCACGTTGGAGCCGCCGGTCTCGACGCCGATCTTCTCCAGAATGGCGAGCGACGCGACACGCATGCGCTGATACTCAAGGTCGGAGAGGGTCTGCGCTGGCGCCACGGTGATGGAGTCGCCGGTGTGCACGCCCATGGGGTCGAGGTTCTCGATGGAGCACACGATGATGCCGTTGCCGGCGTGGTCGCGCATGACCTCCATCTCATACTCTTTCCAACCCTCGATGGACTCCTCGACCAGCACCTCATGGGCAGGCGAGAGCTCAAGGCCCTGGCTCACGATGGAGACGAGCTCCTCGTGGGTATGCGCGATGCCGCCGCCGGCGCCACCGAGGGTAAAGCTCGGGCGCAGTACGCAGGGATATCCCACGCGCTCGGCGATAGCCTCGGCGTCGGCCACGCTGTAGGCATAGCCCGAGCGCGCGACCTCCAGGCCGATCTCGGCCATGGCCTCGTTAAAGAGTTTGCGGTCCTCGCCGCGCTCGATAGCGGCCAGGTCGCAGCCGATCATCTCGACGCCGTACTTGTCGAGCGTGCCGTCCTTTGCCAGCTCGACGGCGGCGTTCAGACCGGTCTGGCCGCCCAGCGTGGGCAGCAGCGCGTCCGGGCGCTCTTTCTTGATCACGCGCTCGATAAACTCGGCGGTGATAGGCTCAACATAGGTGCGGTCGGCCAAGCCCGGGTCGGTCATGATGGTCGCCGGATTGGAGTTGACCAGGATGACCTCAAAGCCATCCTCCTTGAGCACCTTGCAGGCCTGGGCGCCGGAGTAGTCGAACTCGCAGGCCTGGCCAATAACGATGGGGCCCGAACCAATAACGAGGATGCGCTTGATGTCAGTACGTTTAGGCATGTTAGTTCTCCTCGGTCGCAGCGTTCTCGGACTCGGCGAAATTCCAGCCGGCGAGGCGGTCCTTCGCGGTGTCGATGTCCAGGTAGTTCTCCTCGCCGTCCATGAGTCGCGTAAAGGCGGTAAAGAGATAGTGGGCATCGGTGGGGCCGGGCGAAGCCTCGGGGTGGTACTGGACCGAGAAACACGGGGCGTCGAGCAGCTGGATGCCCTCGGCGGTGCCGTCGTTGAGGTTCACATGTGTCAGGCGAATGCGGCCAAAGCGCTCGTTCATCACGACCGGCGCGACGCCGCGACGCACCCAGGCGCGCAGGTCGCCATCGGCCGCATGCTCGGTTTCGCCGCCGGAAAGCTCCGGAATCAGTTTGCCCAGACTGGGGAACAGCAGGCCAAAGCCGTGGTTTTGCGCGGTGATCTCCACGCGACGGCTCACCAGATTCATAACCGGCTGGTTACCGCCACGGTGACCGAATTTAAGCTTTTCCATTTGGGCGCCGCAGGCCAAGCTGATCATCTGGTGACCCAGGCAAATACCAAAGACCGGCACCTTGCCGATCAGCTGCTGCACCTGCTCGTAGGTCTCCACCACGGCATCGGGGTCGCCGGGGCCGTTGGACAAAAAGACGCCATCAGGATTCATGTCGAGCACCTGCTGGGCGGGCGTATCCCACGGCACGACGGTGAGGTCGCAGCCGGCACGGACCAGGCCCTCCAGAATACCGCGCTTCACACCGCAGTCGTAGGCGACCACTTTGTGACGGGCAGGAGCGGCAGCCGCAAGCGCAAAGCCATGCGTGGCAGGCAGGTCGGCGGCCACAAACTCGTGAGGCGCGGGACAGCTCACGGTCTTGACCAGGTTCTCGCCCACCAGCGTGGGCGCTGCGTCCAGACGCTCGGCGAGCTCGTCGACGTCGAAGATCTCTGTCGAGATAATGCCCATCTTGGAACCATTGTCGCGCAGATGGCGCACCAGAGCGCGGGTGTCGACACCCTCGATAGCGACGATGCCGTGAGCGCGCAGGTACTCCGGCACGCTGACGGCCGAGCGCCAGTTAGAAGGCGTGGCGCACATGTCGCGAACGATCATGCCGCGCATAGCCGGAGCGCTCGCAGGGCGCACGGCGTCGCCGGGGAAGGCCGACTGGACATCGGTCTCGTCGATACCGTAATTGCCGATCTGCGGATAGGTCATGGTTACAATTTGGCCGGCATAACTCGGGTCGGTCATGACCTCAAAGTAGCCCTCGAGCGAGGTGTTGAAGCAGACTTCACCGGTCGCGGTGCCCTCGGCGCCGCATGCACGTCCATAAAAAATGGTCCCATCCTCAAGATACAGGATGCAGGGACCGCAGGTGCCCTTGCTGGTTTTGGCCAGCATACGCTGGCAAAGCTCGCTGGGCGCGAAGGTGCGGGCGGCAGCGCCCGCGGTATGGTTGTTCGCCATAATTCTCCTTCCCGGTCTCACAGGACCGGCTTAAAGGTGTGTAGTTAGGCCTCGCGGTATTGTAACCGCAAGCATGCCTCATGGCGTTAATTTCATCGAAATGTTTACGAAATGATAATTATGACTTTCTATGCATAATGATTATTTAATCCCCGTCCCAGAAAAATTATCCCGCGTGGGCTTGTGACTCACGCGGGATGATGGCGTCTTATTTTTTCTTGTCCTGTTCCAGCAGATCGGACGGCGTTCGGTCGGGCTTGCCGCCGCGGAAAATCTCGCGGCCATGCAGACGATGCTCCAGGTCACGTTCGGCCTTTTCCTCGTCAATCTTGGTCTGGCTCACCACCGGGTCCTCGATCAGCGACGAAACCGAGTTCACCTGTTTTTGAATGCGCTCGGCAATGGTGTCGTCCATGCTCACGATATGCATCTTCCAGTCGATGTTCGTGGCAGTCGATGAGCTCTTGGTCCACACAAACGTCAAAATGGCGCTCTGATGACCCCGCGCGGGAAACATGCCAAAGAAGGAATCGTGCTGAATGTTGCTATCCTCGTCAATATAGGCGTGAACGTTATACACCACGCGGTCGATCTTATCGTTGAGCAGCGCGTTGGTCGCAAGCGCCGCGGCCTGGATCTGCCCGTTGGACAGCAGCTCGAGCTCATTGGCAGACGACGTGTCCAACACCGTCACCTCAACCGTGCCCGTACGCTCATCGGCCTCGTCGACAGAAAAATCGAGCGGGAACTGCGTAAAGCCGTTGCCCCATTCGAGTCCACCCTTGAGCGCGGTCGAGACGGTATCCACCGAAACGCTCTCGGACAGGTTGGCGGTATTCAGACGGCGCATCACGCCGTAGCCGATCTGCATGCCCACGATCAGCACCAGAATACCGATGACCACGGCCATCGCGGTCTTCGTAATGGTATGGCTCACCTGCGAGCCCGAAGGATCGTCCTCGGACAGCGGGTCGATATGTTTTGCTTGGCTCGCGCGGTCCTCGCTGCGCAGCTGCGCTAGCGCCGCTTTGTCACCGCGCTTGGCCGCAGCCTCCTTCTCACGCATGCGCTCGGTTCGCTTTTTGGCAAGCGTGGGATCCAAGACACCGGATGCATCGATTTCGGAGAATAACTCCGTCACTTCTTCCGGAGTCAAAGGGTTCTTGTCAGCCATAAACTTCCTGTCATATCAATCAGTCGAGCTCGTGCGCACGCGCACCTTCGAACTGCATTCGATAGTAACGGGCATAGGTGCCGCCACGGGCGAGAAGCTCCTCGTGCGTGCCACGCTCCACAACGCGACCATGCTCAACGGTCGCAATCTCATCGGCATGCTTAATGGTCGAAAGACGATGGGCGATGATAATCGTGGTGCGGCCGCGTGCCAGCTCTTCGAGTGACTCCTGCACCGCCTCCTCGCTCTCGTTATCCAAAGCACTCGTCGCCTCGTCCAAAATCAGGATCTTGGGGTTCTTGAGAAACACGCGCGCGATGGCAACGCGCTGTTTCTGTCCGCCCGAAAGACGGCTGCCGCGCTCGCCCACGACCGTGTCATAGCCCTGTGGAAGCGACTCGATAAAGGCATCGATGTTGGCGCGACGGGCGGCCTCGGCGACCTCCTCTGTCGTAGCGCCCGGCTTGCCGTAGGCGATGTTCTCGCCGATTGTTCCGTCAAACAGGTAGACATCCTGCTGCACCAGGCCGATGGCGCGGCGCAGGCTCTGCTGCGTCACATCGCGCACGTCCTGGCCGTCGATGCTAATGGATCCGGCAGCCACGTCATAAAAGCGCGGCAGCAGCGAACAGGTCGTGGACTTGCCACCGCCCGAAGGGCCAACCAAAGCGATGGTCTGCCCGGGCTTGATGGACAGATTCATATGGTCGATAACGGGACGCTCTTCGGCATCGCCCTCGCCCAGCTCAACGTCCTCGTAGTTAAAGCACACGTCGTGATAATCCACGGCGCCGGCGGTCACCTGCAGATCCGTGGCGCCCGGCTTGTCCTGGATATCCGGCGCGGTCGAGAGCACCTCGTCCATACGCTTAAAGCCGGCGATAGCCTTCTGATACGTTTCGGCCGAATTGACGAGTGTCTCGAGCGGCGTGCAGAACAGCGAAATATAGAGTGCAAAGGTCGCCATATCGACCGCCTGCAGCTGCCCCTGGGCGACCAGCCAGCCGCCCAGCAGCACCACGATCACATAGAGCACACCCGAAAGCAGGCCATATGTCGCGGTATAGACGCCCATGGCGTGATACATGTTCTCCTTGGACGAAAGATAGCGATTGTTGGAGGCGCGGAACTTAGAGCGCTCGGTCTCCTCATTGGCAAAGCTCTTGACCACGCGCATGCCCGCCAGCGAATCCTGCAGCTGCGCATTGATGCCGCTGATTTTTTTGCGATTGTCGCTAAAGACCTCGCGCATGCGCATGTTCTGCCAAAACATGATGACCGAAAACGCTGCTGTCACCGCAGCCATGGCAAGCGCCAGCACCGGGGCGATGGTAAAGAGGATCACAAACGAGCCGATAATCTCGATGCCGCAGATGATGATCCACTCGGGCACGTGGTGCGCCGCCTCGCAGATATCGAACAGGTCGTTGACCACGCGGCTCATCATGTCGCCCGAGCTGTTACGGTCGAAGTACGCAAAGCTAAAGCGCTCATACTGGTCGAACAGGTCCTCGCGCATCTTGGACTCCATGCGCGCACCCATCACGTGACCCCAATAGCTCACAAAATAGCGGCAGGCGCAGCGGACGGCATACATCAGCACCAAGCCCACCGCAATCATGCCGAGCGCCTGCATAATGACAGCCTGCCCCTGGGTAAAGAGCCCACCGGTCAAATTGCGCAGGATAATGGGGAACGCCAGGTCAATGGCGGCAAGCACCAGAGCACAAACAGTATCGGCAACAAAAAGCCCCATCTGGGGCTCGTAATACGAGAGAAACCTTTTAAACATGCAATCCTCGAAGAGAAATAAATAGCGTGAGAAATCCGGTTGAACCGGTCAGGCTGAAAACAAAGCGTCCCAACAAGCATAACGCCGATGTTCTGGCAGCGTCAGCGAAAACGTCCCTAAGCGAGCAAGGTGCCTTGAAAGAGGAGCGACGCGTACTTCGGTACGCGAGCGACGATTGAAAGGCAGATTGCCGCTTAGGGGCGTTTGCAGCGTCGACTCGTTACGCGGTTTGGTAAAACCGCGTAACCTAGAGCTCGGCCCCGCCCAAGCGGTGCGCGATGCTATCGCAGGCCAAGGCGCCCACGACGGTCTTGGCGTCTTCGATCTTGCCGTCGAGCACGGCGTCGATCAGCTCGTGCAGCGGCACCAGGTCCACGTTGACAAACTCGTCATCATCGGGGTTGGGCGCATCAAACTCGAGCTTGGTAGCCAAGTAGATGTGGATGATCTCATCGCAAAAACCACAGGACGTGACAATCGACGTCAAAAAGCGAATACGACCAGCCCTAAAGCCCGTCTCCTCATGCAGTTCGCGCTTGGCGCAATCGAGCGGGTCCTCGCCTGGATCGAGCTTGCCGGCGGGAATCTCGACCGTCACGCGGTCGATGGCAGTGCGGTACTGACGCACCAGTACGATCTTGCTACTCTCGGTCAGCGCCACAACGGCCGCCGCACCCGGATGGCGAACGATATCGCGGGCGCTGCGGCGACCGTTGGGCAGCTCAACCTCAAGACGGTGGACGTCGAGGATCTTGCCCTTCCAGGCACACTCCTCCGAAAGAATCTTCTCGTGCAGCTCGGCATCGTGCGGGTCGTCGTCGCCCAACACCAGCGCCGGCTCGTCAGCGACCTCGCCACCAGGCTCGCCCTCGGCGTGCCCATACATGCGGCTGTCCTCTTCAACGATCTGCGCATCCACGAGCTCTTCGTTCTTCTCGTCCATCCGTCTCATTCCTCTCGGATTTTAGGCATCCCAGGCGTCGCGGCCGCGCAGCGCGCGCAGGCCGATGTCGTGGCGCAGGGTCTTGCCTTCAAAATCAATCTTCTCGCAGGCCTCGTAGGCAAGGTTGCGAGCGTTCTCGAACGTGTCACCCAGAGCGGTCACGGCAAGCACGCGGCCACCATTGGTCACGAGCTGGCCGTCCACCACGGCAGTGCCCGCGTGGTACACGGTCACGTTCTCCATGGCCTCGGCATCGGCGATACCGGTGATGACCTTGCCCTTCTCGTAGCTGCCGGGATAGCCCGCGCTCGTCAGGACAACGGCCACGGCCCACTCGTCACGCCAGTCGAGCTCAATCTGATCGAGCTCGCAGTTGGCGCAGGCGAGCATGACCTCGACCAGGTCGTTCTTAAGGCGCGGCAGCACGACCTGCGTCTCGGGGTCGCCAAAGCGGGCATTGAACTCCAGCACCTTGGGGCCGGCAGGCGTGAGCATAAAGCCGCCGTACAGGCAGCCGCGGTAGTCGATGCCCTCGGCAGCGAGCTCGGCCACGGTCTGCTCCATGACCGCCACCATGGTGGCGTGCTCCTCGTCGGTCACGATGGGCACCGGGCTGTAGACGCCCATGCCGCCGGTGTTGGGGCCCTTGTCGCCCTCGAGCGCGCGCTTGTGATCCTGCGAGGTGGCCATGGGGCGCACGGTCTTGCCGTCGGTAAAGGCGAGCAGCGAGCACTCGGGGCCGGTCAGCATCTCCTCGATAACCACGGTGTTGCCGGCATCGCCAAAGGTGCCGCCAAAGCACTCGCGCACGGCCTCCTCGGCCTGCTCAAGTTCGGTCGCCACGATAACACCCTTGCCCGCGGCAAGGCCGTCGGCCTTGACGACCAGCGGAGCGCCCTGCTCACGCACATAGGCAAGAGCCGAAGCCTCGTCGGTAAACGAACCATAGGCTGCCGTCGGAATACCGGCGCGCTCCATGAGCTGCTTGGAGAACAGCTTAGAGCCCTCCATCTGGGCGCCCTCGGCACCCGGGCCGAAGCAGGGAATACCCGCCGCGCGCACGGCGTCGGCCACGCCCGCCACGAGCGGAGCCTCGGGGCCAATTACCACGAGTCCGCATCCGTGGCTCTGTGCAAACGCCGCCACGGCCGCAGGATCGCAGTCGTCGAGAACAACGTTCTCGCCACAGCTCGCGGTGCCGCCGTTGCCCGGCGCGATGTAGAGCTTGCCGGCGCGCGGTGATGCTGCGAGCTTAGCTGCCAAAGCATGCTCACGGCCGCCGCTGCCCAACAACAGGATGTCGATGGTTTGAGTGTCCGCCTTCAAGGGTGCCTCCTCTATGGATGAATGGCCCGCTCCGCGCGAGCCCTTTGCAAGCAAATATACCCCTCGGCCGCCCGTCCGGGCTGCAAAGGGGTATATCGCAATAACCAAATAGTCCCGATTACTTCCAGAATCGGTTGATGATCTGCTCGCGACCAGCGCCAACGCCAATGAACGTCACGCGGGTGTGTGCCAGATCCTCGATAAACGCCACGTAGTCCTGAGCCTCTTGCGGCAGCTCATCAAAGCTGCGGCAACCGGTGATGTCGCACTTCCAGCCGGGGAGTTCCTCGTAGATGGGCTTGGCATGCTCAAAGCGCACCTGATGCTCGGGCACGCTGGTGTAGCGCTCGCCATCGACGTCGTAGGCCACGCACACCTTGATGGTGTCGAAGGCCGAAAGCACGTCGAGCTTGGTCAGGGCGATATCGGTGAGGCCGTTGACGCGCGAGGCGTAGTTGGCGATGGGGCCGTCGAACCAGCCGCAGCGACGACGGCGACCGGTGGTCACGCCGTACTCATAGCCCTCCTCGGTCAGCGTGTGACCGGCCTCGGACTCATAGGAAAGCTCGGTGGGCATGGGGCCCGAACCGACGCGGGTGATATAGGCCTTCATGACGCCCAGCACGCGGTCGACGTTCTTCATGCCCACGCCGGAGCCGGTGATGGCGCCGCCGGCGGTGCAGTTGGAAGACGTCACGTACGGATAGGTGCCGTGATCGATGTCGAGCAGCGTCGCCTGGGCGCCCTCAAACAGCAGGTCCTTGCCCTCATCGATCATGTTGTTGAGCAGCAGGCTCGTCTCGATGATGTAGGGACGCAGGCGCTCGGCCATGGGCAGATACTCGTCGCAAATCTGGTCCACGGTGTAGGTGGGCAGGTTGTAGATGAGCTCGAGCTCGGGGTTCACGCGGGCAAGAGCGGTCTCCAGCTTGTCGCGGAACAGTGCCTCGTCCAGCATGTCCTGCATGCGCAGGCCGATGCGGGCCATCTTGTCCTGGTAGCACGGACCGATGCCGCGCTTGGTGGTACCGATGTTCTTCTTGCCGAGCTTCTGCTCAAAGGCGCCATCCAGATCGATGTGGTACGGCATGATGACATGCGCGTTGCCGCTGATCTTGAGGTTCTTGGTGGTGATGCCGTCGGCCTCGAACATGTCGATCTCCTCAAGGACAACCTTGGGGTTGACGACGCAGCCGTTACCGATCACCGACACGTGGTCGGAATACATGATGCCGGAGGGCACCTGGTGCAGGCCGTACTTCTTGCCGTTGACGACGATGGTGTGGCCGGCGTTGTTGCCGCCCGAGTAGCGCACGACGGCATCGAAGTCGCCGGCGACCAGGTCGCAAATCTTACCCTTGCCCTCATCGCCCCACTGGGCACCGACCAAAACGGTTGACGGCATGTTTACTCCTTACATTCATGGACTGTCTACGCGCCACGCCGGCACGCAGAAGCACAAAACATTCCCAGTATACCCGTGCAACGGGCGCCTGTCCTACTCCTCGGCATGTGCCCCATCAAGCTCATAGAACTTGGTGGATGCCGGCAGGAACATCAGGTCGACGTCGCCGATCGGGCCCGAACGGTTCTTGGCCACGACGATACGCGTAACGCCCTCGTCGGGTCGATCGTCGCGCGAGGCTTCGGCCTCGTCGGCGGAGCGATCCAAGAACATAACGATATCGGCGTCCTGCTCGATGGAGCCCGATTCACGAAGGTCGGAAAGCTGCGGGCGCTTGCCGGTACGGGATTCGACCTGACGCGAGAGCTGCGACAGCGCGATGAGCGGGATCTTGAGCTCCTTGGCCATGATCTTCAGACCACGCGACATCTCGGAGACCTCGACGGTACGGCTCTCGGAGCGGCGTCCCGGCGGAGGACTCACCAGCTGCAGGTAGTCCAGGATGATGATGGCCTTCTCCTTGTTGTGGAGCATGCGGCGGCTCTTGGCGCGAATCTCGGTCACCGTGGTGCCGGGCGTATCGTCAATCAGAATATCGAGCTTGGACAAGGTCTGCGTGGCCTCGTTGATATTGGCCCACTGCTCGGGGCTAATGCGGCCCATGCGGAAGTCACTGATCGAGATCATGGCGTAGGCGCAAATCAGGCGCTGGGCAATTTCCTTACCCGACATCTCCAGCGAGAAGAAGCCGACGGTATAACCGGCAGCGGCAGCGTTGAGCGCCAGATTCAGAGCGAACGACGTCTTACCCACAGCAGGGCGGGCGCCGATGATGATGAGCTGGCCCTCGCGAAAACCCATGAGCATGCGGTCGAGCGACGGGAAGCCCGTGGGCACGCCCGCAGCCTGGCCACCGGCCTGGCACACTTCCTCGGCCTCGTTATAGGCCTCGACCATAAACTCGGTCAGCGTCTTGTAGCTCGACTTGACCTCGCGCGCCGTGACCTTGAGCAGCTTGCTCTCGGCTAGCTCCACGACCTCTTTGGTATCGGTGGGAGCGTTATAGGCCAGCGCGTTGATCTCGTTGGTGGCGCCGATCAGCTCACGCAGCATCGAATCGCGGCGAACGATAGCGGCATGGTGCTGCCAGTTGACGAGCGACAGGGTCTGACCCATCAACTCCAAAATATACGCTTCGCCGCCCACGGCATCGAGCTTGTTGACGCTTCGTAGGTAATCGATCAGCGAGATGGAGTCAATGGGAATGCGGCTGTTGTACATATCGACCATCGCGGTATAGATGGTCTTATGAATGGGCCGGTAGAAGTCATCGGGCTGCAGCTCGACCTGGGCCTCTTCGACCACCTCGGGCGATAGCAGCATAGCGGCCAGTACATTGGCCTCTGCATCTTGGTTTTGGGGAAGACCCAACTTTGAGCCGCGGTCCTCAACCGTCAGCCCGGTCTCCCTATCGTCATATGCCATGAGCATCCTCATTCATATCGCTTGCGAGCATCCATAGTATCAGCCACGGTCCCAAAACGCGCCGCGCGCCGCCAATCATCACCGAACCAAACGGATGAACGGTCCTGTATATAGGACTTCGACGCAACGTTCACCATGACACTCACTCAGCGCAAAAAACAAAAGGGCACCCTGGTTTCCCAGAGCGCCCTTCTTAGAACAAGATTGTTGCGTTGCAGCAAATGCTACTCGGCAGCAGCCTCAGTCTCGACCTCGGCGGTCTCGGCCTCGGCGACCTCAGCGGCCTCCTCGACCTCAGCCTCGGCAGCGAGCTCCTCGGCGGTAACGCCGACGAGAACGACAACCTCGGCCTTGATCTCGCGGTACAGCGAGATGGCAACGGTGTGGGCACCGGCAACCTTGATGGGCTTACCGAGCTCGACGCGCTTGCGGTCGATGTCCATACCGAGCTGAGCCTTGATGGCGTCAGCGATCATAGCGGCGGTAACGGAGCCAAAGAGGATGCCCTCGTCGCCGACCTTGACGTCAACGGTGACCGTCTTGCCCTCGAAGGCAGCCTTGGTCTCGTTGGCGGTAGCCAGACGGACGGCCTCGCGCTTGGCGATGTTGTTGCGACGCTCGTCAAGCTGCTTGAGGTTGCCCTTGGTGGCGGCAACAGCGAGCTTCTTGGGGAACAGGAAGTTCTCAGCGTAACCCTGAGCGACCTCTACGACGTCACCCTCGCCGCCCTTGCCCTTGATCTCATCGAGAAGAATAACCTTCATGATGTGTCTCCCTTCTTAGCCGCGGTCGCGGTTGCCACGAGAGGAAACCACGGGGACGGTGTACGGCAGGAGAGCCATCTCGCGGGCGCGCTTGATGGCGTTGGCGATGTCATGCTGATGCTGCGTGCAAGCGCCAGTGACGCGACGGGGCTTGATCTTGCCACGGTCGGTCATGTACTTACGGAGAAGCTGAGTGTCCTTATAGTCGATGAACTCAGTGTTCTCCTTGCAGAACTGGCAGTACTTACGACGCGGCTGACGTGCAGAAAAATCATTAGCCATGTCAAAATACCTTTCATTTGGCAACTTCGGCGAACCGAAGCCGCCTCTCACTCAAAAATAGGTGAACAACCCTTAGAACGGGATGTCCTCATCGTAGACGTCGACCGCGGGCGGCGTAGCCACCGGTGCGGCAGGACGTGCTGCGGGCGCGGGAGCTGCGGGGGCGTAACCACCCTGATCGTAGCCACCCTGGCCACCACGGGAGCTCATAAACTCGATCTCATCGACGATGACCTCAAGCTTGCTCCGGCGCTGGCCGTCGCGCTCCCAAGAGCTGTAGCGCAGCTTGCCCTCGATCGCGACCTTGTTTCCCTTTGCCAGGAAACGGCTCACGGCCTCGGCGCGGGTGCCGAACATAGTGCAGTCGACAAAGTTGGGATAGTCCTCCCACTCGCCAGTCTGCGCGTTACGGCGACGATCGTTCACGGCGACGCCAAAGGACAGAACCTGGGTTCCGCCGGCGGTGGCGCGCAGCTCGGGATCGCGGGTGAGGTTACCGGTGATGTTCACTCGATTGATGCTCATAACTCACTACTTCCTCTTGGGGCACAAGCCCAGTCCAAAACGACAGTCTTACTCCTGGTCGTCGCGACGGACGATCATGTGGCGGACCACAGCGTCGGTGATGCGCAGGACGCGATCAAGCTCGGCGATCTGGGTAGGATCTGCGTGGAAGTTGATGAGGGTGTAGTCACCATCGGTGAGGTCGTTGATCTCGTAGGCGAGCTTGCGCTTGCCCCACTCGTCAACGGAGTCGACCTTGCCAGCGCCCTCAGCGATCGTGGTATCGATACGCTTCATAACAGCGAGACGAGTCTCGGGGTCGAGCGACGGGTCAACAAAGAACAGCAGTTCATAAGCCTTCATATTGTCACCTCCTCTGGGCAAATGTGGCTTCAGGTCGTGAAGGTGCGCCTGAAGCAGGAAAAGACTTGGTAATAATATCTTTCAACCTCCCAGGCCGCAAGAATATGCAGCTACAACCTCATGACCTCCACATATGCCCATACTCGCACGACGTTTCATGCGCATTCCAACCAAATGCTGACCAAAAGCTTGACGGATCTGTGGACAAGATACGGTGCCGCGGGGACAAGCTGAGCCAAGCCGCAGGTTAACGGGCACAAGGCTGTGGTCGCAAAATGCATACCAGTGGCCCACAGCACCACCCAAAGATTTTTAAATTCATTGCCAAGTCGCTTATGAATACCTTTTTTGAACAATTGAGTTGATCAACCACGCTGGTCGGAAGCCGTTTTTTGGCACCTTAAACCCCACTGCAACGTCAAGCGCGGCAAGGCGTTTTAAAAAATGCCAACTTTTCTGTTTGCACTTTGCGATTCCTCGTGTATACTGACTTTCGCATTTAACGGAGAGTTGTCCGAGTGGCCGAAGGAGCACGATTGGAAATCGTGTAGGCGTCAAAAGCGTCTCCAGGGTTCAAATCCCTGACTCTCCGCCAGTTAATTCCAAAGCAGGCCTTCGAGCCTGCTTTGTTTTTACCCCACGCGGAGGGGTGGCAGAGTGGTTGAATGCGGCGGTCTCGAAAACCGTTTGGCCTGTATAAGGTCACGAGGGTTCGAATCCCTCCTCCTCCGCCATTTTGGTTGAGAAAGCTCCCGAAAACGGGGGCTTTTTTGTTTAGAGTCCCTTACAAGCAAATACGGCGGAGGAGGAGGGATTCGAACCCGCCAGGGCGCGGAGCGTAAAGAAAACGCGCCACTGGCGCGTTTTTAGCGCAGTGCGGTCGGTGCAAGCCGACCGCATAAATTTTGAGCTCCGCTCAAAATTTGGACATCTCTCCTATTCAGCCACGCCCCCATTGCTTTCGATTTCACCTTGAATCTCAAACATGTACGTCACCCTCCAAAACCGACATTTTTCGACATCTTTGAAGGCTGATGTATATGTTTGGTACCCATGACCGTTCCCAGTCCCGACCGTTTACCGAGCAATAGGGTCACCACGCCCGCCAACCATGTACTATGTACGGGCATTGTCTAAACCCGCAACCAAAAGGACCCCATCTTGCCCGTCGTCGCCGCTATGACCGTTACCTCACACGCCACGGATGCCATGGTCGCTATCCCATTTTGGCTCGAGATGTTCGCTGTTGTCGCTGCATCGATCTCGGGTGTACTGGTTGCGCGCGAGCACAAGCTCGACCTGGTGGGCGCGGTCGCGCTCGCGGTGGTCTGCGGTCTGGGCGGCGGTCTCTTGCGCGATATGACGCTGCAGGTGGGCAACGTCTACATCCTCAACCAGCCGATGGCACTGCCGCTTTCCATCGCCACGGCAGCCATCATCTACATTTTCCCGGCAATCGTCGACAAACCCGAAAAACTCATTCCCCTGCTCGACATCATCTCGGTCGGCATCTATGCCGCCACCGGAGCGGACAAGGCGCTGGTCTACGGCTTTGCACCGGCGGTGTGCATCATGATGGGCTTTTTTACCGCGGTGGGCGGCGGCATGTTGCGCGACGGCTTTATGGGCGTGGTTCCGGGCATTTTCCAACGCACTAACTTTTATGCCATCGCGGCCATCGCCGGATCGGCAAGCTATGTAAGCCTCGTTATGAGTGGCTTGGTCAGCAATGTCGTCGCGTTGGTCGTATGCGTTGTCGTGACCATGGGTCTGCGCTGGCTCTCACTGCGCTTTGACATCAAAAGCCCCACCGAAGAAGATATTGCGCGCTTCTTGCACCGTAAAAAGTAGACAGCACGGCACGACCCTTCGAAATGCAACCGAGAGGTTCTTTTAGAGCGCCCACGCGTTGGGTACCCTGTTAGATATATGCCGAGTATCTAACGAAGGATTCACTATGCCCTGCAATCAATTCCCGTTGACCCAGCGCCGTAAAGCATGGGGCCGCATCACCATCCTATTCGCGCTCATCGCGCTGGCGATCACCGTGCTCCCCACGGCGTCGTTCGCCGGCACGGACACCGCAGGCAATGTCCTTGCGACCGACAATGACGCCAATCCGTCCGGCGTCGAGGGTGACCTGTACTGGGCCGGTCAGGCCCTCAACTTGGATGACGCGTCCATCGACCACGATATCATCGCTGCGGGCGATACCCTCTCAATTCGCGACTGCACGGTGGGCGGCGCCGTTCGTCTAGCGGCGCGCACGATTGATATCGCCAAGACCACGGTTGACGGCAGCGTCACGGTCGTCGGTCAGCACGTTGTGCTCAACACCGACAGCTCTGCCAACTGTTTTTACGCGATGGGCGAGACGGTTGCTCTGCGCGGCTCCGCCAAGTCGGCAGCGCTTGCGGGCGACACGGTAACCATCGATGGCACCGTCGATGGCAATGTTGAGGTTTGGGCCGACAAGCTCATCCTGGGCAAGAACGCCCACATCACCGGCACCGTGAACGCGCACGTCTCCGAGGACCCCGAGCGCGCCGCGGGAGCCGAGGTCGGTGCGCTCAAGATCGACCGCACCGAGAACGAGGATACTTCCACCGTTAACGATGTCATCGGCGGCATCGTCGCCGCGGCGCTCTCGACCTGCTTTGTCGCTCTGCTGCTCGAGCTCGTCTTTCCGCGCGCGACCGCCAGCGCCGCCGGCATGCTCCACCAGCGCCCCACGCCCCTGTGGGTGAGCGGTCTTCTGGGTACGATTGCTATCGCCCCCGCCGTCCTACTGCTGATTATCTCTATCGCCGGTCTGTCGCTTGCCGGAGCCCTCATGTGCGGTGTCATTGGCATCGCGCTGGTGTCGAGTGCCTTTGCAGGGTGCGCGATTGCACGCATGGTCGGACACAGCCAGAACCGCTACGCCATGGCAGCCGTTGGTGGCGTAATCGCAGGCGCCCTCACGGGGCTTCCCCTCGTAGGCGGCTTCATCAGCGGCGTGGCCTTTGTCTTTATGCTCGGCTACATCATCCAAATCATCTGGCACAACGCCCACCTCAAGCCGCAGCAGCCGACTAACACGCCGGGACTCCCCACCGCTTAGCAGCTAACCGCCACAAAGATGCCAAGCACCTTTGTGGCGGCGCAAACGAACCTGTCCCCTTGCACCAAAAAAGGGCGCCGACCATCGCGGTCGACGCCCTTTCTTATTGGCGGTTATAAGCCCCAGTGCTTATTTGTTGACCTGACCGGCGCGGACAGCAGCCTTCTTACGGTCGGTGGCGTTGAGCAGACGCTTGCGCAGGCGGATGTTCTTGGGAGTGATCTCCACCAGCTCGTCGTCGGCAATGTACTCCAGCGCCTCCTCCAGCGAGAAGGTGCGAGGCGGCACCAGCTGGACGGAGATATCGGAAGTCGAGGAACGCTGGTTGCCCAGGTTCTTGGTACGAGCGATGTTGACGACCATGTCGCCGGCCTTGCTGCGCTCGCCCACGATCATGCCCTCGTAGCACTCGGTACCCGGCTCAACGAACAGCTGGCCGCGCTCCTGCAGCGTACCCAGAGCGTAGGCGACGGCCTTCTCGGTGGTCATGGAGATCATGGCGCCGTTCTGACGGTTACCGATCTCGCCGGCGTAAGGACCGTACTCCAGGAAGGTGTGGTAGAACACGCCCTCGCCGTGGGTGACGTTCATGATGCGGTTCTTAAGACCCATGATGCCACGCGTCGGGATCTTAAACTCGAGGTGCGTCACGATGCCCGAGGTATCCATGCTCGTCATGATGCCGCCGGAGGTGCCGAAGACCTCGACGACCTTGCCCGAGTACTCGTCCGGGCACTCGACGACGGCCTGCTCGACGGGCTCCATCTTGTTGCCGTTCTCGTCCTTCTTAAACAGAACGCGGGGACGGCCGACCTGGAACTCAAAGCCCTCGCGGCGCATGGACTCCATCAGGACGGACAGGTGCAGGATGCCGCGGCCCGAGACCTCGACGCCGCTCTTGTCCTCGAGCTCCTCGATCTTCATGGTCACGTTGTTCTCGGCCTCGTTGAACAGGCGCTCCTTGAGCTGACGGGCACCAACGATGTCGCCGTCGCGACCGACGAGCGGGGAGGTCGAAGCCTCAAAGACGATGGACAGGGTCGGCGGGTCGATCTCGATGGGCTCGAGCTCGACGGGGTTCTCGGGATCGGTGTAGACATCGCCGATATCGGTGCGGTCGATGCCCACGACGGCAGCGATGTCGCCGGCGCCGACTTCCTGGCACTCGGTGCGGCCCAGGTAGTCGAAGGTAAAGAGTTGTTTGACGGTAGCGGTGGCGCTGGAGCCATCGTTCTTGACAACCAGGATCTGATCGCCCTGGTGAATGGCGCCGGAATACACGCGACCGATGCCGATGCGGCCGACGAAGTTGGAGTGGTCGATAGTCACGCACTGCATGGCCAGCGGGGCGTTCTCGTCAACCTCGGGCGCGGGCATGTCGTCGATAATCATATCGAGCAGCGGATACATGTCCATGTTGCCGTCGTTGGGGTCAAGGCGGGCAAAGCCATTCATGGCGCTGGCGTAGACCACGTGCTCCATGGCAAACTCAAGCTGGTCGTCGGTGGCACCCAGGTCGGCCATGAGGTCCAGGCAGTCGTTGTAGGCCTTCTCGGGGTTGGCGCCCGGACGATCGATCTTGTTGATGACGATCATGATCTTAAGGCCGGTGTCAATAGCGTGACGCAGCACGAAGCGGGTCTGGGGCATGGGGCCCTCAAAAGCGTCAACCAGCAGCAGGGCGCCGTCGGCCATACGCAGCACGCGCTCGACCTCGCCGCCAAAGTCGGCGTGGCCCGGGGTGTCGATGACGTTGATCTTGACGTCCTTGTACTCGATAGAGATGTTCTTGGCGAGAATCGTAATGCCGCGCTCGCGCTCCTGGTCGTTAGAGTCCAGGACGCGGTCCTCGACCTGCTGGTTGGCACGGAAGGCGTCCGTGGCACGCAGGAGCTTGTCGACCATCGTCGTCTTGCCGTGGTCGACGTGGGCGATGATGGCGATGTTCCTCAGATTGTCTACGCGCATGTAGTTCCCCTATCTTCTATCCATATACAAACGGCACGCGTATGCGGCCCGCCCAGCGATACAACGCTCAGCGGGAATATTGAGCCTTTTACCGAAAACTCGTTTATTTTAGCGATTTTAGATAAGAGGGGTTTCCTCACCTGCAGGTTCAGGGTCGCTCCACATAAAACCATCGCCGGCGCCCATGCCCTCATACAGCACATATGCCGAAAAACCGCTCTCGAGCGTGGTTTCGAAGAAGCTCACGAGCAGGGCGTCGTGATAGCCGCCGTCAATTTCGACACAACCGGTGTAGCCGATGGCATAGCGGGCGATGCGGCCCAGGCCCTCGTCCTTAAGACCCATCTTGTGCTCGGAGATAAAGTTGGTGGCAGCCTCGAGGCATGCCTCCTCGCCATCTTCGTCGAGCGCGGCCAGATAGCGGTTGGAAGCAGCGTCCTCGATCGCCACAACTACGCCCGGATTCTCGCCGGCGGCAAGGTCGTCCAAGAACGCACCAATCAGGTCACACACCATGGCGTCGAGCTCGGCGGAGACGTTAGCGGCGTCCTGCATATCCTGTGCCATCTTTAGACCTTCCCATCGAATCCGGCGTCGTTACAGTTCTTGTGCCTCGGCAGCGATCTTGGCGGCAGCGTCGCGGGCGCGCATCATATCCATCGCGCGCTTGTCGAGTACCTTGATCTGGTTGGTCAGCATTACTGCATCGACCACACCCCAGATTACCAAGCCTGTTGAAATCGAAAACCCAAGCGCACCAACTGTACCACGAAGGCGCGAGCAGATTGCCGCGACAAGAGCGGAGATGACAACCATCTTGATAAACGAGCCGCGGCGTTCGCGAAGCGTGCGGGCCTGCATCACATAGGCAATGCGTGCCGCCTCGGACGCCTCCGAGCGCATCTGGGCCTCGCGGGCGATCGCAGCCGCCTCAGCCGACATACCGCCGGCCATCAGCGAACACTCCGCAACTCTGCCACCCCGCATTTAGAAGTCATCGGGGGAGAGCGTATGGACGAACTCGTCGAACTTCTCGAACTCCTGCTCGTCGTCGACATCCTCGGCGTGGGTAGAAACAGTTCCCAGGCGATTCATGATGTCGTCCTCCACAAACATGGGGGCATTGCTGCGCACGGCAAGGGCAATGGCGTCACTAGGGCGGGCGTCGATCTTGCGCTCCTCGCCATCGGCCAGTACGACGATCGTCGCGTAGAACACCGGCGGCTCGGCGCGAACGATCTCGATGCGCTCGAGTTTGGCGCCCAGGGCGTCAACGGTATCGAGCAGCAGGTCATGGGTAATCGGGCGCTCGGCGCGGCCGCTATCGATGCCGCGGCTGATGGCAGCAGCTTCAAACGAACCAGTCTGAATGGAAAGGGAACGCAGCGGCGCGGGCGAGTCCGATTTGCTGCTGCGCTCACGAAGCACGATAAGCGATGGCACGGGACCGGCGGCCATGACGATGGTCTCTATGTCGACACGAACCATGGAACACCTCCGGTACGTAGCGGTTAACACGCGGCAGCCCGCCGCATTGAATAGCTATACTACCCAAACTTTCGCACGGCACACAAAATCAAAGTAGTTAATTTGGGACGGGGCTTTTTTGACTACTTTCAGTAGGTAAGAAAAAAGCCCCGAGGCAACGCCCCAGGGCTCTTCACGGTTTTGATGGTGGACCTGACAAGATTCGAACTTGTGACCTCCCGGTTATCAGCCGGACGCTCTAACCAACTGAGCTACAGGTCCATCATGGTGGAGGTTAGGGGGATCGAACCCCTGACCTCAGGCTTGCAAAGCCCGCGCTCTCCCAGCTGAGCTAAACCCCCACGGAGACAGTAATAAACACCCCAGCGGCGACTCGGCTCTCGCTGGGGTGTTTATTGCGAAAGAAAGTGGTGGACCTGACAAGATTCGAACTTGTGACCTCCCGGTTATCAGCCGGACGCTC
>OMCG01000742.1_pt1 | contig 22328 bp, 30 predicted proteins | sample 1674071 | NCBI WGS metagenome assembly OMCG01 (sample SAMEA103958139, study PRJEB25191) | human gut metagenome | biome: human-associated habitat [ENVO:00009003]; feature: intestine environment [ENVO:2100002]; material: feces | place: Germany | collected 2013/2015 | reverse complement strand
AGTTGTAAACACATGCGTCTACATCGCGTTTTGTCGATACTACCTGTCACACAGTGCGGATAAATCGAAAAAAGCGGTGTGACACATGTGTGACAGCAGTGTGACAGGTAGTAGATGGCGTATATGTCGACCTCGGTAAACATTTGAAGGCGTTTCGATTTATTTGAGTGTGTATATACAATATACACACTCAAATAAATCGAAAGGCTCCCGAACACCCAACTGTGCATACCGCATATATACAGTATATACAGTATGCACAGCCGAGCAGTCATTTGAATGGTCTAGCCCGGCGTTGTAGAATATAGCCGAATGGGACAGGAGGGAAGTTTTGCCTTATATCAAATTCAACAACGCAGTACAGCGGAAACGCTATTGGCTCGGCGAAGACGGCATCGAGCTGATCAACGACTGGAGGCGCCGAGGGCTGTCGGTGAGGGCGATCGCTGAGGACAAGATCGGGATCACGCGCAACACACTCGCGAAATGGCGCCAGCAGTCGCCCGAGCTGGACAAGGCGCTCACCGTCACCGAGGACCTCGTAGACGGCCAGGTTGAGGGCGCCCTGCTCAGGCGTGCATTGGGATACGACTATTTCGAGGAGACATGGACGCTCGACCGAGATACTGGCCGGGAAGTGTTAACGAAGAAGGTCAAGAAGCATGTGCCTGCCGACGTGAAGGCCATCGCGATGTGGCTGTTCAACCGACGCGGTGACGCCTGGAGGTCGATGCAGCCGCAGTTGCCTGCCGACGACGGCGACATCATCGATGTGAAGAACGTGCTCGTGCAGATCGAGGAGGCGGCTGATGGAGATAAGGCTGACGCGTAAGCAAGCCGAATATGTGCGTGAGGCGCACCACCGCTGGAACCTCGCAACAGGCGCCGTACGCTCCGGCAAGAGCCACCTGGCCGTGCAATACACGATCCCCGACAGGCTGATCAAGCTGCGTGGCAAGAAGGGCCTGGCGTTGATCCTCGGTGCCACGAAGGAGAACATCGAGCGCAACGTCTTGACGCCGATGCGCGACATGTGGGGCGACAAGTTCGTAGGCGACATCAACGCCCGTAACTGGTGCGAGATCTTCGGCGAGCGCGTGTACTGCATCGGCGCCGAGAACGCAGGCCAGGTATCGAAGCTCCGAGGCTCAGAGGTCAAGTTCGCGTATTGCGACGAGATCTGCGACATCCACCCAGACGTGTTCGAGATGCTGAAGAGCCGCCTGAGCCTGCCGTACAGCGAATGCCACGGCGCGTGCAACCCCGCAGGCCCGACACACTGGCTCAAGCAGTTCATCGACAAGGGCGAGGCCGACCCCGGCATCGATATGTTCGTGCAGAGGTACACGATCGACGACAACCCGTTCCTGCCGAAAGCATATGTCGCAGGCCTCAAGGCGGAGTACCGCGGCACTGTGTACTACGACCGATACATCAGGGGCCTGTGGGCGAAGGCCGAAGGCCTCGTGTACCCCAACTGGAAGGATGCCCAGGAGCCGACATGGTCGCCCGCGGAACCGGGAGACATACGCGGATACTGCGTGAGCATCGACTATGGTACGCAGAACCCGTTCCATGCGATCAAATGGCTGCTCGACCCTGCCGGTACCTGGCATGCGGTCGGCGAGTACCGCTACTCGGGACGTGAGGAAGGCAGGCAGAAGACAGACCCCGACTATGTCGACGACCTGGTCGTGTTCACTGATGACGCACCCGAGGACACCGATGTCGAGGTCATAGTCGACCCCAGTGCATCGTCGTTCATCGCACAGCTGCGAAAGCGCGGCGGGTTTAAAGTGAGGAAAGCCGACAACGATGTGGGCGACGGCGTGCGTGACACCGCGAGCGCAATGCAATTAGGCCAGGTCAAAATCGGGGACACACTCGCCGAATTGGCGCGTGAGTTCTGCGGCTATGTGTGGGATGATAAGGCAGACCAAGACAAGCCGGTTAAGGTCGACGACCACGGCATGGATGCGCTGAGGTATTTCGTGAGGACTAAGCGCGTATACAAGCCGAGGGATATGGTATACGAGTCGCCGTTCATGGGCGGCGCAGACGAGGGGCCTAGGAGGTTCGCATTATGAGATGGGACGAGGTACGCGACGACAAGTCGCGCATGCTCACGTACCAGGACTTCGTGGAGGCGGGCGACGCCAACCGCGAGGGCTTCGTACTGGAGGCGATCGAGCGGCACAAAGCGGGCAAGGCGTACCGCACTGCACGCATGGCCGATGCATACGACCGCCAGGAGAACACGACCATCAACACCTACGTGCAGAAGGTCTTCGACATCACCGGGTCCAAGCTCGTCGATTTCACCGCGAGCAACAACAAGATCGCTAGCAATTTCTTCCACCGACTGAACACCCAGCGCACCATGTATTCATTGGGACAGGGCGTGTCGTTCATCGATGTCGACGAGGTGGGCAAGAAAGACGAGACCAAGGAGAAGCTCGGCAAGCATTTCGACCACGACCTGCGTACGCTCGCATACGACGCGCTCATCCACGGCGTGTGCTTCGGCTTCTGGAACCTCAACCGCATGTTCGTGTTCCCGCTGACCGAGTTCGTACCACTCTGGGACGAATACGACGGCACACTCAAGGCTGGTATCCGCTTTTGGCGCATCGACCAGTCGCGCCCGATGCAGGTCGTGCTCTACGAGGCAGACGGCTACACCCGCTATCAGAGCTACCAAGACGCGAACGGCTCCACGAGTGAGCGCCTCGAGGCAGTCGATGAGAAGCGCCTGTATATCGAGAAGACGAGCTATACGCCGGCAGACGGCATCGAGCAGGTGATCGGCGGCGAGAACTACTCGGCATTGCCTGTAGTGCCGATGTGGGGCTCGAAACTCCACCAGTCGACACTCGTGGGCATGCGCCAGGCGATTGACAGCTACGACCTCATCCGCAGCGGCTTCGCGAACGACCTCACCGATTGCGCGCAGATCTACTGGCTCGTGTCAAATGCGGGCGGCATGAGCGACAAGGACCTGCAGAAGTTCCTCGACCGCCTGAAGATCAACCACGTCGCGCTCGTCGATTCCGATGACGGCGGCAACGCCCAGGCGTATACACAAGAGATCCCGTACGCCGCACGCCAGGCGTACCTGCAGTCGATCCGCGACGGCATCTACGAGGACTTCGGCGCGCTCGACGTGCACACTGTCGCGGCAGGCGCGACCAACGACCACATCGACGCTGCGTACCAGCCCATGGATGAGGAGGCGAGCGATTTCGAATACCAAGTCTCCGAGTTCGTGCAGCAGTTGCTCGCCCTCATGGGTATCGAAGACACGCCCGTATTCAAGCGTACGCGTGTCAGCAACCAAAAAGAGCAGGTCGACATGGTGATGAGCGAGGCCCCGTACCTCGACCATGAGACGGTCTTGCGTAAGCTGCCGAACATCTCGCCCAGCGAGGTGCCGGCGATCAAGGAACGCCTCGATGCCGAAAACGAGGAGCGCATGGGCACACTGGTGAATGCCACTGCACCCACTGGCGATGAAGGCGATGGCGACGATGACGATGACGGCATGTTTTAGTGTTTAAGGTGGTCCTACCGTGAAGATCCATTCAGTATTTGAGATCGGGATATTGGAGGCCGGCGGTGGGTACCAGTACATCACGTCGGCAGGCTATGTGTCGCATGCTATATACCCGGACATCCTCAAGGCACAAAAGGCTGCACTTGAGTTCGGCGGGTATGAGCTCATCGAGGACGACACCCCGGCCGATTCGACTGTGGTCAAGACGCAATATTTCGATGGCTTCCAGATCGACACGTATTCAGACGGCACTTACGGCTACATGACTGACGGCGGCAAGCACAAGGAGGGCTATAAGTCGAAAGACGGTGCCAAGAAGGCAGCAACCAAGCTTACCGCCACGGAGCCGAAAGGCCCTCAGGTCTTGAAGAGTGAAGACAAGGGCGGCTATACCGTTAACACATTCACCGACGGCACTTACGGGTACATGATGCCCGACGGTACTTTCAAGAACGGCTACAAGTCGAAAGACGGTGCCGGCAAGGCAGGCAAGAAGCTCGCGGCGAAGGCGGCGAAGTCACAGGAGGACAGCCAGGCCAAATTGCTTGAGAAGCAGGCGCAGGAGTTACAGGAGAAACTGCAGCTCACCTATGCCGATGCGATCGATGGCATGACCTCCCGCATCGAGACCTCACTCAAGGAGTTCGCGGCTGAAGACGCGAAATGGCAAGTCGATGTCGCCGCCGGCAAGAAGGACGCGAAGGCGTACAAGGCATGGCGTAAGGACCAGGCCTTGCATAACGACCAGCTCAAAGCACTCAAGAAGGCGTTGACGCAGGACCTCACGGCAGCCGATAAGATGGCGATGGCGTACGTCAACCAAATGCCGGCCGGTGTGTACGCAGAGGGCATGAACTTCGCGACGTATGAGATCGAGCACGGCGCCAAGGCGAACACGTCGTTCACGCTGTACAACAAGAATACCGTCATGGAGCTCGTCGCGAACGAGCCCGACCTGCTCCCGCAAGCTGCGTTCGATAAGGCGAAAGATAAGGCATGGAACAGCCGCCATGTCACGTCTGCAGTGACGCAGGCCGTACTGCAGGGGCAGACGATCCCGCAGCTAGCAGCATCGATCGCCGGTATCGCCGCCATGGACCAGCGTGCAGCGATGAAGGCTGCACGCACCGCCATGACGAGCGCGCACTCGCTCGGCAAGCTCAAGGGCTACGAGCGCGCCGCAGGTATGGGCATCGACGTCGAAAAGCAATGGTTGGCGGCGCTCGACTCACGCACGCGCGGCAGCCACCGCCACCTCGACGGCGAGGTAGTCGAGCTCGATGCGGAATTCAGCAACGGGCTGAAGTACCCCGGTGACCTTGACGGCCCCGGCTCTGAGGTCTACAATTGCCGCTGTACGCTCGTGCCAGTTATCGGCGATGTGGAGTATGACGAGGTCGAGCGTGCGAACAAGCTCGGCGGTATGAGTTATGAAGAGTGGAAGGCCGAGAAGCTGACGAAAGAGCAGAAGCTCGCTAACTCACTCGACAGCCAACTGAAGGATGTCGACAACGAGATCGACGTACTGAAAGAGCTCATGAAGAGTTCCGACAAGACGTATTCCGGTATTTGGAAAGACCCCGTGACACTCGCCGATTGGGACGCGAAGAAAGAGGCGATCCCCAAGAAACTCGAGTATTTCAATGAGAAACTCGCAGCGAACAATAACCCAGCAGTTAAGGAGGTGTTGCAAAAATACATCGACGATATTGACGATTTTGACAAGCAAGGCCAGGCGTATAAGGCATATATCGACAAGATGTCTGCGTTGAGGCTCAAGCGGCAGTCGATCCATAAGCAGATGGTCGACTTAGGTCTCGTCGAAGATTCGGCTTTCAGCGAGGAGCGCAAGGCTAATGCGTGGAGGTTCACTTCACCGGAGGAGGCTGACGAGCATTTCCGAGGTGTAAGCGGCAAGGCTTGGCGTGAGGCCACCGCTGCAGAGCGTAAGGGTATCTATGGCTATACTGCCTCCTCTGGTGCATGGAACCGCCCATTATCTGGTTTCCGCAAGCCGTACAGTTCTGCAGGTACAGGGTGGGAGAAGAAGTTTTACAAAGGCCCGGGCGAGGTTTGGATCGACTACGAAGGCAAAGGCGCCGCAATCCGCAACATGACGTCGCTTATCGAGAAGTCGACATACGACCACGATACGTGGGTCGTGCGTGGATGTGACTACGATGCCATGGAGTCGTTCTTCGGCACGAGCGCATCAAAGTTGGAGGGTATGAGTACCGATGAGCTCAAATCACTCGTCGGTGTGTCAAATCGCATCCAGTCATTCGTGTCGACAGATGCGGCGACGGGCAAAGGTTTCCATAGGCCTGTCGCTATGGAGATCTTTTGCCCCGCCGGGTCTGAGATGATGTATGCTGAGCCTTTCAGTGCATACTCTGGCGCGACGAACTACGACGAATGGGACGGTAAGAAGAAACAGAACTATTTCGGTAGTGAGTTTGAGATGATCCTGCAGCGCGGTGGTTACTACACTGCCAGCGATGTATACAAAGGCGACGACGGCAAGATGCACGTCGTGTTGGAGCTGCACCCTGAACAGGGTTATGATAAGTTCCAGCAGGATCCCAAAGAGTGGACCGGCTCGAAGAGCAAATACAAATAAGGAGTACCATGGCTACCGAAAAACAGAAAGTATCTAACCTCGAGCTCGACGACTCATTTGGCTGCCTGAAGCGTAACCCACGCAAATGCCGGACCTGTGCGAATGCGCACGGCCCGGCGCCGTGGGAGGACTCGCCGGACAAGTCATATTGCCTGGCGTACGAGCGTCGCCTCGGCAACATCAAGCCCGATGCCGTATACTTCGACGGGGCCGACTGTCCTTTTTATATCGAGGAAGAGGCGTGACATGGCTGGCGACGTTACGGTAAAGCAAGACAACACCGAACAAGTCGTCGACGGCATCGATTCTGCTATCGGCGTCGCGCTCGAGAAGATCGGGCTTTTGGCTGAGAACTACGCAGCCAAGAAATGCCCGGTCGACACCGGCAACCTGCGCGCATCGATCACGCACGAGGTGGATGCCGGTGATAACGCCGTGTATATCGGCACGAATGTCGAATATGCGCCGTACGTCGAGCTAGGCACCTCGCGCCAGAAGGCGCAGCCTTTCCTGAGGCCTGCGGCTTCCGAGCACGGTGCACAATATCGCCAAGTGCTGAAAAAGGCACTTGGCGGCAGCAGTTAACCTGGTATTATTTATGTTAAATGCGCGAAGCAATGCGCTATACAGTATGGGGTCGAAGCATGTGCCCCAGAGTCCGAAGGAATGGAGCGAACACCATGGCACTTACCCGCAAACTCCTCCGATCCATGGGGATCGAAGACGAGAAGATCGACCAGATCATCGACGCACACACTGAGACCGTCAACGCGCTGAAGGACGAGCGCGATGGGCTCAAGGATGCCGCGGACCGACTGAAGAAGGCCGAGGCGGAGCTCGAGGAGCTCAAAGCCAAGCCGGCAGACGGTTTCAAGGAGAAGTTCGAGAAGGAGCACGCCGATTTCGAGGCGTTCAAGGCAGACACCGCTAAGGCTGCCGCCGACCGCGAGAAGAAATCGCTGTACCGCAAGCTGCTCACCGATGCAGGCGTCGACCCCAAGCGTATGGATGCCGTGATGCGTGTCGCCGACCTGTCTGAAATCGTGGTCGAGGACGGCGCCATCAAGGATGCCGACAAGGTCACTGAGAAGGTCAAAGGCGAGTGGTCCGATTTCATCCCGACCACAAGCAAGAAACCCGCGGGCGTCGATACGCCTCCTGCAAGCGCAGGCGACGGCGCGGCAGAACCGAAGTCGTTGGGTGACGCCCTGCGACAGAAGTACACCAAGCAGAACACTGATTAAAGGAGGCAATTATGCCTATCACCCTCGCAGAGGCCAAGGTCGGCATGGCCGACAAGGTCGACCAGCAGATCGTCGACATGTTCCGTCGATCCTCCCTGCTCCTCGACCGCCTCACTTTCGACAACGCCATCTCCCCCGGTACCGGCGGCTCCACGCTCGTCTACGGCTACACGCAGCTGAAGACGCCTTCCACTGCCGCCGTCCGTGCGATCAATTCCGAGTACACTGCCAACGAGGCCAAGCGTGAGAAGAAGACCACGCAGGCCATCATTATGGGTGGTGCTTTCGAGGTCGACCGTGTCATCCAGGACACTTCCGGCGCCATTGACGAACTCGTGTTCCAGGCCGATGAGAAGATCAAGGCCACTGCCAATTTCTTCACCAACTGCGTGATCAACGGCACCGCGGCCGGTACTGCCGCCCCAGGTAAGACTACCGGTACTTTCGACGGCCTCAACAAGTTGCTCGCCAATTCTTCCACTGAGTACACCGCCACTGCGGACCTGTCTACCAGCGCAAATGTGACTGCGAACTACAACCAGTTCCTCGACGAGCTAGATGAGTTCATCTCCGGCCTCGACGGCATGCCCGACATGCTGCTCATGAACCGCAAGATGCTCTCCAAGCTCCGCGGTATCGCACGCCGTGCCGGTTATTACGAGTCCACCAAGGACGATTTCGGCCGTGTCGTCGAGACGTATAACGGCATCGCGCTCATGGATGCCGGCGAGTACTACGACGGCTCCAAGACCGTCGACATCGTCGCCGACACTGCCGCCGGTTCCGGCACTTTCGGCACTTCCGACATCTATGCCGTCAAGTTCGGCCTCGATGCCTTCCACGGCATCTCCCCGACCGGCACCAAAGTCATCACGTCCTACATGCCCGACCTAACCCTCCCGGGTGCCGTCAAGAAGGGCGAGGTCGAGCTCGTAGCGGGTGTCGCCCTCAAGAACACGCTGAAGGCCGGCCACATGAAGGGCATCATCACCGCGCCGAAGACTGCCTAAGGAGTCGATATGCTGGAGGAGTTGCTCGCAGAGATCCACAATTGGTTCGAATGCGATTACCTCGCAGGTGAGCTCACCGTCATGGACGGCGAGCTCACCCTCCCGCATGGTTTCGTCAAGAAGGGCCAGTACTACCGCATCGTCGGCAGCGTGTTCAACGACGGCCTGCACCAATACCCGGCGTCAGACCTCACTGACGAGGTATTCGACGGCGAGGTGTGGGCGCTGGCGGTGCCGAAGGCAGTCATCGACATCGCGACCGAGATCGAGGCATGGCGTAAGGCCAACCCTGACTCCGCATATACTTCTGAGTCGTTCGGCGGGTATTCGTATACGAAGGCCACTGCTTCCGACGGCATGCCCGTGCGATGGCAAGACGCATTTCGCCGACGCCTCAACCGTTGGAGGAAATTGCCATGACGCTGATTGATAGTTTTAAAGAGCCTTGTGTGCTTATGGAGAAGAAGCGCGTGAGCGACGGCGAAGGCGGGTGGACGACCACGTGGGTCGACGGTGCCGCCTTCGATGCAGCTATCGTCCGCGACACCACCCTGGCCGCACGTGTTGCCGAAAAGGAAGGCGTCTCCAACGTCTACACGGTGACTACCGATACAAATGCGCGACTCGAATTTCATGACGTTTTCAAGCGTGTCAGTGACGGCCAAGTGTTCCGTGTGACTTCCAACGGGGACGATATGAAGACACCTGATGTGGCGACGTTCAGTTTCGAGCAGGTGTCGGCGGAAGAGTGGAAGCTATCATGACGCCTGAAGCTACTATCTATGAATTCTTCTCGGGCTTCTCGATTCCAGCGTATGCGGCGACATCTGTACCAGATAATGCGGAGTTCCCGTATATCACGTACGAGCTCGCGGTCGATGATTTCTGGGGCGGGGAAGTCGCGTTGACTATGGACATTTGGTATCGTGGCGACTCCGAGGCGGAGCCGAATGCGAAAGCACGTGAAGTCTCAAAGGCACTAATCGGCTGCAAGTGTATCCCATGTGACGGCGGCAGTGTCATACTGAAAAAAGGCTCGCCGTTCTGCCAGAGCATGGGTGACACAGCAGATGATAAGATCAAGCGCCGCCATATCAATGTGACGGCAGAGTTTATCACCTCGTTTTGAGAGGACAAGTTAAATGGCTAAGTTCACACAGATTCCTACGGATACTTTCAAGAAGCTCCAGCTCAATGCCGGTATCCTCACCACTGAGTTCGACCCTGCAACTGGCGAGCTCAGTGCGTCCAGCATCATCGGCGCAACGAGCGGCGGCGTGTCGTTCGAGGCCACGCCGTCATTCACCGATTTCGGCGAGGATATCGACAACTGCCCGAAGAACACTAAAGAGCTCAAGAAGCTCGACAGCTGGGAAGCCAAGATGTCCGGCTCGTTTGTCACGATGGATACGAACGTCGCGACATCTGTCATCGGCACTGCTGCTGTTGCGAGCGACGACCCGACCAAGGTCGTGCCCCGCAACTCTGTCGAAGCCCAAGATTTCAAAAACATCTGGTGGGTCGGCGATTATTCTGACATCAATGAAGACGGTTCGTCTGCCGGCAAGGCCGGTTTCATCGCGATCAAGCTCATCAACGCATTGTCGACCGGTGGTTTCAAGATCCAGTCCGGGGACAAGGCGAAGGGCACGTTTGAGTTCGAGTACACTGGCCACTACAGTAGTGAAAACATCGACACCGTCCCGTTTGAGCTCTACATCAAAGCCGGCTCGGTCGACAAGTAGGCATAGCCTGAAGGAGGAAATTAAATGAAACTCAGTGACATCAAGGGCGACCGCGTGCTCGACGTCATCGCCGACATCATCGACCCCATCGCAAACATGGTGCAGGACAAGGACGTCGCCACAATGTTTAAGCGCGAAGCCGTACCCGATGGCATGGAGGCGCGCGATTTCTTCGCGAAGCGCATGTGCAAGGGCCTGCCCGTTTTGCTCAAAAGCCATAAGGCCGACATCATCGCCATCATGGCTGCAATTGAGGGCGTGACCCCTGAGCAGTATGCGACATCGCTCGATTTTCCCAAGCTGTTCACCGACGTCATGGAGCTCGTGACTGACGATGCGTTCCTCAATTTTTTATCATCGTCGGAGACGGGGAAGGGCGCAGATGCGCCTGGCTCTGCCTCGGCGAGTTCCGAGGCCCATTAAGGGCCGACGCATTCGTCAAGTTCACACTGGCCCGCTATAGGAAAGAACGGGACGAGATGGCGTTTAAAGTATACGTCACCGACTCCCTATACCTCATGGGCCAGCAAAAGTTTATCGGTCGCCGATGGTACGACCAAGTCCGGCCCAAGGTATACGAAGACATCGACGCCGCCGCGGTAGTGGCGGATGTTACAACAAGGGCGGGATTGGTGGTCGTATGAATCTACTCGACCTCGCCGTCAAGATCACATGCGACGACCAGGCATCCGGCGAGGTCGACAAGATCGGCGACGGCATCAAAAACAAATTGGGCATCGCGGCTAAAGCCGGCGTTGCGGCAGTGGCGGCAGTCGGTACTGCGACGGTCGCAATCGGTAAGACTGCACTCGACGCATATTCGAATTACGAGCAGTTGGTCGGCGGTATCGACACCCTGTTCAAAGCCTCGTCGGCCAAGATGCAGCGGTATGCCGCAAATGCATACCAGACGGCCGGTGTCTCAGCCAACCGCTATATGGAGATCTCGACGTCGTTCGCGGCAGCGTTGATCAGCTCGCTCGGTGGCAACACCGAGGCTGCAGCCGATATGGCCAACACCGCCATCACGGACATGAGTGACAATGCCAACAAGATGGGCACGTCGCTCGAGACCGTCCAAGAAGCATATATGTCGTTGTCGCGTGGCAACTACGAGATGCTTGACTCCCTGAAACTCGGCTACGGTGGCACTAAATCAGAATTGGAGCGCCTGCTCTCAGACGCCGAGAAGTTCTCGGCAGCGCAAGGTAAAGTACGCGATTTCTCCGTCGACTCATATTCCGATATCGTCGAGGCAATCCACATCGTGCAAGACGAGATGGGCATCACGGGTACGACTGCGGAAGAGGCAGCGACTACCATCGAGGGCTCTGTCAACATGGCAAAGGCCGCGTGGGATAACTGGCTTGCCGGCCTCGGCAATGAAGACGCTGACATGGAAGGCCTGACTGATCAGCTCGTCCAGTCTGTCGTCATTGCGGGCAAGAACATTATCCCAAGGGTCGGCCAGATCATGACGACCCTCGGCCAGACGATCGCAGACTATGCGCCTGGTGTCGGCCTCTACCTCCGCAATGCGCTCATCAGCGTCCTGCCTGAAGCCGTGCAAGGGCCGATGCGCGATGCTTTCGCGGGCGTCGACAAAGTCGTCGGCAAACTCGAAAGCGTATTCAACGACAATTTGAAGCCGGCGGCGGACGCCGCGGACAGCGTGTTCAGCGCAATCAGCTCTGGTGTAAAGACTTTCGGCGATGCAGTCAACGACTTAGTGCTCCCCGCAATCGACCAACTATCGCCCGCTTTCAATGATTTCTTCGGGGCGATCCAAACAGCGCAGCCGCTGCTTGAATTCATCGCGAACATCATCGGCGTCGGGCTCGCAGCTGCGATCAGCGTAGCCATCAAGCTGTTTGCCGCCATCACCGAGGTCGTCGCATTTGTCATCACCGGTTTCGCGCAGCTGTATGAAGACATCTCGGGGTTTGTGACGGGCGTCGTGAATTTCTTCACGGTCGACCTACCGAACGCGATCAACAAGTTGGTGCAATGGTTCGCACAGTTGCCAGGCAACATCGCGGCGTTTTTGTCGACGGTCATCACGAAGGTCGTCGCATGGGTAGCAAATATGGCGTCGAATGCCGTAAGCGCCGGCTCGCGGTTCATCTCCGGTATCGCGGATTTCCTGTCTGCGCTGCCCGGCAATATAGCGTCATGGCTCTCCGGTGTCATTTCGACTGTCGTCGGCTGGGTGTCGCAGTTCGCGCGTAACGCCACGAGCGCGGCGTCGCAGTTCGCAAGTAACCTCATCGACGGCCTCGCGTCTATACCCGGCAAGGTGACATCGATCGGTTCTAACATTATTCAAGGTATGGTAAAGGGCGTTACGCGTGCCGCAGGCCGTTTGATCGACAGCGTTAAAGGTGCAGTCGACGACGCCATCAATGCCGCAAAAAACCTGCTCGGCATCCACTCCCCGTCACGTGTGTTCCGTAAAATTGGACAATACACGATGCAAGGTGCGGCACTCGGTGTCGACGATGATGCCGACGTGTTGTTGAGGTCTACAGATAGTGCGATGCGCGGTATGATTTCAACGGCACAAGATATCGCCATGCCCGGTGTCAGCAGCACTGCCGGCGGCGAATCGGCCGTTATCAGCTGGTTGGCTGAGAACCTGCCATCCATCATCGCTGAGTTCACGCCCGTTATGGGTGAATCGGAGTTCGGGCGCAAGGCGAGAAAGGCGGTCGCGTATGCTTGATATCAAATACAAGTCAAATGCGGGGACTGTCATCTCGCTCAATGCTGGTGTATATGTCGGCAAGCCGAACGACCTCTTTAGCCGCGAATGGGACTACAAAATCGGGTATCGCGCACTGGCCACGGCCTCGCGCGGTGCCCGCGAGGTCTCATTCAAGGCGTTTTTCGCAAACATGGCACCTGCTGACGCTTTCCGCCGATGTGCCGATACGGACATGCAGAAGGGCACGCCCGGCACTATCTATGTCAATGACTGGTTCCAGCGTTGTTTCGTCGTGGCTTCCGAGGTGGACGGCATCGGCGATGATTTTTTCGCGACCAAGCTCACTTTGGTTTTGCTCGACGGCGTATGGCGCAGGGGGACTACGACGGCGTTCGTGCCCGTGCAGGGTTCTGCGGACTATGAGTTTCTCGACTTGCCACATGATTTGCCGTACGACCTAGGCGCGACCCAACCGCTGCAATACGCCATCAACCCAGGCTACTCTGGCAGCCCCGCGAAGTTTGTCGTGTACGGGCCCGCGGTCAACCCTTCTGTGCGCCTGGCTGGCAATCTGTACCAGGTGGACGTGACCGTTCCCGAAGGCGGTTACATGGATATCGACCCGTTGCGGCGCACCGTCACCGTGGTCGCCGCAGACGGCACCACGATGGACGCATTCAGCAAGGCGCACCGAGGCGGCGGCGTGGGTTCTGGCGAGTACATCTTCGAGCGCGTGCCCGTCGGCACGTCCGAAATCTCGTGGGACAACAGCTTCGGCTTCGACTTGACTTTGTACGAGGAGGAGGGCGAGCCCGCATGGTCTTAGTGGTTCATGATTCAACCGTTGGAGATGTCCGCGAAATCGAGGAATTCGAGCTCGACCTAGCCTTCGGCAGCGACGAGAACGCACTGAAATTGGAGGCCCGCGCGGGCGAAGCCCCCGAAGAGGGGCAATTTGTGTTCATTGACGGCACCGAGTATGGTGGTGTTATCGACCAGGCGAGCTATGAGGCCGGCAGGGAGGCATCCAGCTCAATTCTATGCAGGGGCCGCACATGGCACGGCATCATGGCGGGCAAGCGTTTACTCCCCGATTCGGGAAGCGGATACCTCTCCGTCAGCGGCAAAGCTGACGATGTGCTCGCGTCGCTCATCGAGCGCATGGGGCTTTCTGGGCTGTTCTCCGCCGCTTCCGACGATACGTCGGTAAGCTACACCTTTGACAGATTCGTAGACGGTTACAGCGGCCTGAAAGCCATGGCGAAGGCTAATGGCCGCAAGGTCGTCATGCGCCACAAGGGCGGTAAGGTGGAAATCTCTCTGCCGCCCGTTGTAGATTATGCGAACAAGGTCGATTCCGACCTTTTGGACTTCACGCTGACCTCAGTTCACCGCTGTATCAATCACCTGGTCTGTGTAGGTACTGGCGAGCTCGAGAACCGCGCCGTAGTCCATTTCTATGCGGACACGGCCGGTAACGTCAGCCACACCCAGAGCCTCTTTGGAGTCGACGAGATATGTGCGCTCTACGACTACAGCAACGCCGACGAGGCGAAGCTCGAGGAGGAGGGCGGCAAGAAGCTCAAGGAGTACCAGACCCGAGGCAGCGTCGAGGTCGACGCGCACGACGATATCGACGTCGATGTCGGCGACATTATCTCGGCGCGCGATAACACGCATGGTAAGACCGTTAGCGCGACCGTGGTGAAGAAGATCGTGCAGGTCTCACGTGGCGTGGCAACATACAGGTACGAGGTCGGCAGTGAGACCACGACGAAGAACTCGGCCAGCGCGATCGCCGACGGAGGTGGCGGGCACGCATATCTTGCGGGAAAAGGTCTGAAGCTCGAGAACTACACGTTTAGTGCGGAGGTCGACGCGGAATCGCTCAAGGCCGTTGAGGCCAAGGCCGATAAGGCCGTAACAGACGCCTCGAACTCGCTCCAGACGTGGGCGCAGGCGGATATCGCCATGGGAGAAGTGTCCACGCTCACGGAAGGCTCTAAGGCCACCGCGTCGCTCTCAGGCGAGGGGCTGGTTAAGACGCTCTCACTCGGAATTCCGCGTGGCGCGACCGGTATTCAGGGTCCGAGAGGCGAGCGCGGTCCGCGAGGTGAAATCGGACCACAGGGCGAGAAGGGTGACACCGGCGCGATCGGTCCGCGAGGTGAAATCGGACCGCAAGGTCCAAAGGGAGCCACCGGCGCGACCGGCCCGCAGGGTATACAGGGCGAGACCGGCCCACGTGGCCCACAAGGTGTGCAGGGTGCCCAGGGTCCGAAGGGCGATACCGGCGAGGGTTTTTCCATCTCGAAGGTTTACACCAGCTACGAGGCAATGCAGACTGGGTGGAAGGTCGACGGTGTGGCGGTCGGCGGCTTCGCGATAATCAGCTCGAATGTCGAGGATCCGCACAACGCCGAGCTGTACGTGAAGTCAGCGGATGGCTACTCACTCATCGCTGACATGAGTGGCGCGACCGGCGTTAAAGGCGAGCAGGGCCCGATGGGTCCGCAGGGCCCGGTCGGCGCGACCGGAGCGGCGGGTTCCACGGGGCCGCAAGGTCCCACTGGCCCCGCGGGCGCGACCGGCCCGCAGGGCCCGAAAGGCGCCACTGGGGCAACCGGCGCGACCGGCGCGAAGGGCGCAACAGGCCCAACGGGGCCACAGGGCGTGAAGGGCGAGCAAGGCGAGCGCGGCCCGCAGGGTATACAGGGCCCGAAAGGCGAGAAGGGGGAGCGCGGCGATTCTGGCGTCACCGTACCGCTGTCGGGGTTCTTCTCGCTGACGGTCGATTCTGACGGCAACCTTTGGTCGCACGTGGCAGACGGGGCGGCAGCCCCGCCGCTCTCATACGACCCATCTACGGGCGAGCTTTACTACGAGATAGGTGAGTGATCATGGCGAAATACCTTGTAGGTAACATCAAGGGCCCTAAGGGTGATCCTGGCGCGACAGGACCACAAGGGCCCACCGGCGCGCGAGGTGCTACGGGGGCTACTGGCCCGCAGGGCCCGAAAGGCGACGCGGGCGCGACAGGACCGCAAGGGCCAACGGGCAAGCCGGGGCCGACAGGCCCAACTGGCCCCGCGGGCTCGCAAGGACCGCAGGGCATCCAGGGGCCTAAAGGTCCGACAGGCCCGCAAGGGCCGATGGGCCCGCAGGGGCCGAGCGGCGGCGCGATCAAGGACACGCGCAACGACAACCAGCCGCCGAGCTGGTACATGAAGAACCATCCGCACGAGACGGTGGTCGAGTTCAAGAACGCGAAAGCCATCGGGCTTTCGGGCGATGAGACCTATGCGACCCTCGTCACCTTCGTACAATGGAGCGAAAAGGGCGGCGGGTACCCGAAGCAGGTCGCCATGAGCGGCGCAGACATATTGTGGCGGCGCGGCGGGTCAGATTCTTCGTGGACTGCATGGCAGCACATCCTCGATACCATCGACCAGAACACGATATGGCTCATGGCCCACCACGTCGGCGAGTACTTGGAGACGAACGACTCGTTTAATCCGAACAACATCGGCGGCACATGGGTACAGGTACCGAGTATCGGGCCGCACACGTGGCTCAGGACTAAGTAAAGGAGAGAACATGGCAAAGACAGAGAATTTCACCCACTACACCTGCGACCGATGCGGCGCGGACGCGTACCTCCAGCAAGGTGCTGCGGCGGCTGGTGACTGGCGCGAGGTCGAGCGCTTCGACCAGTACGGCAGCAGGGCCACGCGCCTGCTGTGCAAGGGGTGTACGGACGAGTACAAGAAGCTCGCAGCCAAGCACGACGGCGAGTTCCAGCAATTCATGAGCAACACGAAGGAGTAGTACCATGGCATTCGAGATTGTTGACGGCATGACTGGTACAAAGCACATCAGCTCGGACGACCTGTCGGCCCTTAATATCGCGACGGTCGGCAAAGCCGACTGCGTGCTCGAGTATGGCGATGATTTCAAGCTAACCATGGCGAGCGCAAACAGCGCGACCATCGGAACCGGCGTGGGTATGGTCGGCGGCAAGCGTTTTTGGAACCAGGCGGCGACCTCCCTCACCATCCAGTCAGGCACACAGGGCCAGAAACGTAATGACTTGGTCGTGGCACGCTATGCCAAGACTAGCGCGGGCATCGAGAGTATCACACCCGTCGTTATCAAGGGCACGCCCAGCACAGGGACGGCGGCGGACCCCACGACGACCTCGAACGACTTGAAGCTCTGGCGCATCCCGTTGAACGGCATCAGCGTCGGCACGCCAGTCAAACTTTTCGACACCGTGGCCTCGCTCGCCACGCTCAGGGATTCTGTATCCCGTGTCTTGGCGAGGCCGGGAATCACATCAAAGGGCACAGTGACCGTGCCAGGGCTCAAGAAACGTGCAGTGGTTATTGTCGTCTTCTCGCACGGACAGCACGCCATTATGCCCACGATGGACGGGACGCACGTCGTGTCTGGCGCAATGGGCGGCAACAACGCATATTCGGTTACGACGGCAAACACGGTGGCACATGTGTCCGGCGAGACTGTGACATTCGAGAAAGTCGGGTACAACACATACCTGTCATCCGGGCTCGGCGTCGCGCTTACGTTAGCTGCCGGCGACAACGAGACAATCACCGCGATATACGGCTAGCATTCCGTATATCACGTCAATACTAGTACGGAGAACATTTGTCGTTTAAGAGGTATTGATTCGATGTTTGAATATATAGCGATGACTGTCGTGACCACGATTATGGGTACGATAATCGGTTGGTTACTGAATGCGATCAAAACCAACACTGGGCGATTGTATAACCTGTCGCGTCGTGAGCACGAGGAACGCGTACAAAATCGTGCCATGCTCGGTGAGCTACTATTTTACCGACTCGAAGATCTACACCGGTGGTTCGTCATAGAAGGCCATCCGTGTTCTGCTGCCGACAAGCAACAAGTCGACGACATTTATCACCATTATCACGATGAATTGGGGCTCAACGGGCCTGGTACTCATATGTATAATGAGATCATGGAAGCGCATCAGGAATAAGGAGTAATTATGCAATACCTTCTGCCCGATAAGGCATATAATGTCCTTAAGTGGGTCGGCCTCGTCGCCCTGCCTGCTGTGGCGACTTTTGTCGGCACAGTCGGCACGGCGGTCGAATGGCCTATGACCACGATCGCAGTGACGGTGATCACTGCCACCGGTACGCTCGTCGGTGCACTCCTCGGTGTGACGACCGCGACGGCGAAACCGACGAGTGAGTAATGATGGACAATGTTATTGGAAAGGGTGAGTGATTTGGGTATCAAAGCAAATGCCGATGTGGCTGGATGTCTGCCTAAGCCTCACCCTGCTCGGCGAGTGCATATCGTTCGACGATTGGCACTCGCCGCCAGCACTGTTGCTATCGCACTAGCACTCGCAGTACCGACAACAAGTTATGCCTACGAGCGTATCACAAATTACGTCAGCAACGGGCACGGGCCGCTGTCACCGCAGTACCTCGTGATCCACGAGACGGCTAACCCGGGCGCGAGCGCATGGAACCATGTGCTTTTGTGGTCGCGTGACGACACCTACGCAGTACACGACGTCATGGAGCTTGATGGCTCCAAGGTTTACGATACGGTACCGCAGAACCGCTTGTGCTGGCATGTCGGCAATGGCAATTGGTGTACAATCGGCATCGAGCTGGCACACGCTACAAATGCCGCCGACTTCGCCAAGCAATGGACCGAAGCTGTGAAGTGGGCAGGCGATACGCTCCGCGCACGCGGTTGGGATACCAGCCGCCTACTCAGCCATTACGAGGCCGCACGTATCTGGGGTGGGTCCGACCATACCGACCCGATTGGTTATTTCCGTAAATACGGCAAGACTTGGAGTGATTTCAAGCGCGATGTCGCCGCCTATATGGGTAGCGGCTATATCGCGCCGATTGCACCGACTGACGGAAACGGCGGCACGTATCAGCCTTCCACCTCTGCCACGCGCACGAGTTTTCCGAAGTCTACTGGCAAGAGCGTAAATATCCACTACGCGCTCCACAACCGTTACGGGGCGTGGAATAGTGCCGTCACCAACTTCAACGACTCCAATAGTGAGGGCTTTGCCGGTGTGCCGTACGGCTCCCACGACATGCTGATCGCATGGGTGGACAGCGGAACGCTTCGCTATCGTGTCCACACCAAGGAAAGCGGCTGGCTTGACTGGGTGCAGGCCGCAAATTACAACGATTCTGTAAATGGCATGGCCGGCATCTGGGGCCAGACGATTGATGGCGTTCAGATGTACTACATTACGCCGAACGGTGATTATAAGCAGGTCTACTATCGTTCTCAGGACGTTGCTCACGCTGGTTACTGGGACGAGGTATGCGACGACGGTACGACTTACGGTGGCGATGATTACGCCGGCCTGTACGGCTATGCGCTCGACCGTCTCCAGTGTTATGTGTCCGACGGCACCCGCCGTTGATGAAAGATTGGAGAAAGCATGATGTTCGGTAACTACAACGCATATCAACCTGTCGGCACACCGCAGCAATTCGCCATGGACCAGATGCAGCAATTTCAGCAACGTGCCCAGATGCAGCAGGGGATGCAGCTGATCCGTGTCACTGGTATGGACGGGGCCAAGGCATACTAAATGCCTCCCAACTCTGTCGTGCCCCTGTTCGACGCAGACAACGACATCATGTATGTTAAAAGCACGGATGGTGCCGGTTTTCCGACCATCCGTGCTTTTGCATTTCAGCCGGTCGAAGACAAGCCAGAACCGGTGCAGCAATACGTGACACGCGACGAGTTCGATGCGGCGATGAAGCATCTGAGGGAGGCGATCGACAATGGCGAGTAGCCTATTCAGTGGCGCACAGAAGCCGAACCCCTTGCAATCTGCAATGCGTGCCGTCGATATGATGCGTCATGCAAACCCAGAGCAAGTCATGCAAACCATGATACGCGACAACCCGCAGTTCGCAGAGTTCATCAATGCGAACAAGGGCAAGAGCCCCGAGCAGATCGCGAGTGAGCACGGTATCGATATAAACGCAATCAAGCAAATGTTTGGGTAGTGAAGCGGAGCGTACGGCCGTCGACCTACTTGAGCATATATAAGATGTCTAGTATTAGAAAGGAATTGAGATGTCTATGTCTGAGTATTCACTTTCCGACATCGCGGCTGCTTCCGGTGAGTCCGGCTTCGGCGGCAACAATGCATGGTGGGTGATCATCCTCTTCGCGATGATTTTCGGTTGGGGTGGCAACGGCTTCGGTGGCAACCGCAATGCCGGCGAGCAACCCGTGACTGAGGCAGGTCTGTGCAACGCCATGAACTTCAACGACCTGGCTAACCAGGTCGGTCGTATGAACGACCAGATGCAGACGCAGTTCATGGACACCATTTCCATTCACCCCTAACTGAGTTTCTTCCCGACGTCATGTAGCTTCTTCCTATATTTCTCGTGTAGCTCGTGCTGCATAGGCACGATGACTTGCATGTCGTAATCGACAGCACTCAAGCTGAGTGCCAAGCGGTCGGCATACTTGCATTCGTCGTCGACGTCTCGCACAAGCTCGCAGATCATGTGTGCCGCGGCGACTTCACCTGCATCATAGAGGTCTTTCGTTTCGTGTTCCCACTCGCACCACTCACGCATGCCTGTCTCGACGGCCTTGGACTTCGTTTCCGATTCGACCGCTTGCCGAGTGAAATTCGACCATGCGACGGGGATGACGTCGTGGCGCTCTGTATTAGCCGCAGGCAAAAGCTGGTTGCAGTGGTCGATGAAATAGCGGTGGACACGGCGCATTGAAATCGTCTCACACAAGAAATGGTACTCATGCAGTCGCTTGAAACCATCCAAACCGAGGAAGTTATAGTAATCTGCCATCTGCTCGTGCATCATCATGCCGTCGATTAGGTGGTCAGATACCTTTGCGAACACGTCAATTACCGGCATCTTTACCTTCTCTCAATTCGTCCAATATACTTTGCAAAAGGGATGCCTCGACGGCATCCCTTTCTTTAGACCTGGCCAAGATCTCGCGGTTAACTGTAAGGTTCTCCATGTTGACCATGAAGTTTACCATGTTGATCGCCAAGATACTGTGCCAGAACTCTTGCTCTGTCATTAGAGTTTCGTAACGACGACCGCGGTGTTGTCGATCGTGACGGTCGCCGGAACGGTCGCGCTGGTGATCACAAGCGTAAGCGTCGAGGTGCTGTCGCAGCACTGGTTACGCACGATTGCCGGGATATTGACCGACACAGTGCCCGCGGCTGCCGCAGTGATGGTCTGCGTGGCGCCTGGCACGGCGACACCATCTTTGAAGAGTGTGACGGTGTATGTACCGGCGGCAGTAGGCGTAAACGTGACGCTGGCGTCGACATCGAAATAACCCTGACCATTGAGCAGGACACCGTTACCAGACAGGACGGCATTGCAGCCGAAACGGCGGATAGTCGTACCGAGTGGGATAACCGTACCGGTAGCAGTAGACAGCGTGAGCACCGTACCAGACGGGTCGGCGGCGTAGATTGCAGATTTGCACGACATGATTTGTCCTTTCTATTGAAATAGGGGCACGGCCTGAGCCATGCCCCTATCTTGCCCAGGCGGAAATGCCTTATAGATCGAATATTCGTTAGATGTTTGCCACACTGCAGCAACCGTTACCACAGAACGGCGACGGGCCAGCGTTATAGGCGAAGGTGTTGGGGTAGCGTACAACGCCACACATCGCCTGGGACAGCTGGAGCTGGTTGATCTGGTTCTGCATGTCGGCCATGCGGTTGCCGGTGATGGTGTCGAGGACCTTCTGCGTCTGCTCTGCCACAGTCTGCTGGACAGCAGCGGTGTTGATCGCGCCATTGTAATTGACGGAATCGATACCGCGCTGGGTGGTACAGCAGCAATTTGCAAGCTGGGACGATAGTGAATAGTTGCCGTCCTTGATGGTGTCCTGCGTGTTGGAGAAATTACGCAGGTTCTCATAGCCGACAGACGCGAGGCCTTGGCTGGTCTGGATCGAGACCATCGAAGAGGAGATCCTCAACCTGGAGAAGCGCGACACGTCTTATGCCGTATGCGAAAGGCTGGCGTGGCTGTATATAGTCCGCGACCACCTCAAAAAGCCTACTGTAGATGCCACGGTGATGGAACAGCGCATCACTGACGAGCTCACTGGGTCTGAGTTCTTGAAAGCGGCGTCCAATGTGGACTATGCGGCACTCATGGGCGTACTCGACAACCACATGTCGTGCATCAAAGCCGTCTGCCCGAAAGAGTACGACGCCGTCATGTCGCAGATCCACGCGCTACGGTAGTAATTACCTGTCAAACAGTGTCAAACACCTGTCACACACCTAAAAGGGCCAGTGTGACAGGTGTTTGCATTTCTACGTCGCGTTTCTCATCACCTGTCAAGCTGTCAAACAACAAGGGGCCCCTATATTAGATATTTTT
>OMCG01000714.1_pt1 | contig 22882 bp, 20 predicted proteins | sample 1674071 | NCBI WGS metagenome assembly OMCG01 (sample SAMEA103958139, study PRJEB25191) | human gut metagenome | biome: human-associated habitat [ENVO:00009003]; feature: intestine environment [ENVO:2100002]; material: feces | place: Germany | collected 2013/2015 | reverse complement strand
GCCTTCCCCCTTGGGGGAAGGTGGCCGAGGCCCCGCCCGAGGCCGGATGAGGGGCAGCATTGCGGCAATTGCCCGGTAACGGGCTGCTGTCGGCAGCTTTGCCCTCATCAGTCAGTGGTCGGGGCCACTGACAGCTTCCCCCGGAGGGGGAAGCCAACACAACGATATAAAGGAGCAGAAATTATGTCTACGATTTATGAAATTCCCTGCGTCAAGGGCTTTATCCGCATGTGCAACGATGGCTGGCTGCAGGGCTGGCACGAGCGCAACGGCGGTAACCTGACCTACCGCATGACCGGGGAGGACGTCGCCGCCTGCCGTCCCTACTTCGACGCCGAGCCGCGCGAGTGGGTCAACATGGGCGTGCAGGCCGATAATCTGGCCGGTGAGTACTTCATCACCACCGGCTCCGGCAAGTTCTTCCGCAACGTCGAGCCTGACCCGATCCACAGCATCGGCATTGTGGAGATCAACGACAAGGGCGACAGCTGGCGCATCGTCTGGGGTCTGGCCGACGGCGCTCGCCCGACGTCCGAGTTCCCCAGCCATTTCATGAACCACAGCGTCCGCAAGGCCGCCACCAACGGCGCGAACCGCGTTATTTATCACTGCCACGCCACCAACGTCATTGCGCTGACCTACATCCTGCCGCTGACGGACCGTGACTTCTCCCGCGCCCTGTGGCAGAGCGCTACCGAGTGCCCCGTCGTTTTCCCCGAGGGCGTTGGCGTCTGCCCCTGGATGGTCCCGGGCGGCGCGGACATCGCCATGGCAACCTCCGAGAAGATGAAAACCTATCAGGCCGCTATCTGGGCACAGCACGGCCTGTTTGCCTCCGGCCCTGACTTTGACATTACCTTCGGCCTCGCCCACACGATTGAAAAGAGTGCCGAGATCTACGTCAAGGTCCTGTCCATGGGCGGCGGCCTGATCCGCCAGACCATCACCGACGATGATCTGCGCGCCATCGCCCACGACTTCGGTGTCACCCTCAACGAGAACTTCCTCGACTAACATTACGGGCAAAACGCCCCTGACCGAACGGTCAGGGGCGTTTTGCTGTACAAAAAGGCTTCCCCATCGGGGGAAGCTGTCACCGAAGGTGACTGATGAGGGCCGAACCCTCTGTGGCAACCCGTTTGCGGGCAACCGCGGCAAGCTCTCCCCTCATCCGGCCCTGCGGGGCCACCTTCTCCCCCAGGGGGAGAAGGCTTCAGGGCTTCTTCTTTGGAATATGGACCTCCGGGATGGCGACGTTTTCATAGTTGATGGACTTGTGCTTCTCCGGGGTCTCTGGGGCGTCGCTGTGGGCGATCTGGCCGGTGTGGACCTCGGGCAGGGCAACGTCGTCACTGTGGACACGGTAGCGCTGCTTTTTCAGCGCCTCGCGCAGCTTGCGGAACATCAGAAAGACCTCCCCATTAGATAAAGTTGATAAAGAAGGTGATGACCAGACTGTTGAGGAAGTCCGCAAACAGACTGCCTACCAGCGGGATCAGCAGATACGCCTTGACCGACGGGGCATACTTTTCGCACAGGGCCTGCATGTTGGCCATGGCGTTGGGCGTCGCGCCCATGCCAAAGCCGCAGACGCCCGCTGCAATGACCGCAGCGTCATAGTCGCGGCCCATGATGTTGAAAATCACAAAGTAGGTGAACAGGAAAATCAGCAGCGTCTGGCCCGCCAGCAGGATGATGAGCGGCAGCGCCAGCGCGGCCAGTTGCCACAGCTTCAGCGTGATCATGGCAATGCCCAGGAACAGCGACAGGCTGATGCCGCCGATGTCGTTGATCTCGCCCATGTGGGTCGTGAATTTGTGGGTGAATTCGCCGATGTTGCGCATACACGCCGCGGCGATCATCGCGCCGATATAAATGGGGAACGTCAGCCCGGTCATGGCCAGCGCCTTGGAGATGAACGTGCCGATGCCGATGGCGATAATCAGCTGGAACACAGCAGCCGGGTACATGCTGGTGTGGCGCTCGTGCTTGATTTCTTCCTCCACCAGCAGGCTGTCGTCCTCGGACACAACGGTGTCCAGCAGCTTGCGGCGCTCAATGAGCAGACGGCCCGTCGGGCCGCCCATGACGCTGCCCGCGATCAGGCCGTAGGTGGCCGCCGCCGTGCAGAGCGTGGTCGCGCCCGCAACGCCGAAGTCCTCGAGCACGGGGCCGAACGCGCCCGCTGTGCCGTGGCCGCCGACCATCGGGATGGAACCGGTGCACAGACCGATCATCGGCGAGATGCCCAGCAGATCCGCCAGCCCGACGGCGAGGAAGTTCTGGCACAAAATCAGCGCAACGACCAGCCCCAAGAAGATGATCAGCGATTTGCCGCCGCTTTTCAGCACCTTGAGGTTGGCCTGAAAGCCTACCGAGGTGAAGAAGAACACCATGCAGACTTCCTTTAAAATGTCGTCAAATTCAAACTCGGCAATGCCGGCCACATAGCACAGACAGGTGAAAACGGCAAACAGCACGCCGCCGATGACCGGCGCGGGAATGCAGAATTTTTCCAGAAAGCCGATGCGTGCCTTCAAAAAGCGGCCCAGCATCAGCACACAGACCGCCGCAAACAGCGTCTGGTACATATCCAGTGAGATGATCATGCGGCGGCCTCCTGTTCAGGGGACGCGCCCGTCTCCGGCCCTGCGGGGGTGATGCCCTGCGCGGTGTAGTACGCAGCGGCCCCGGTGTGGTAGGGGATAACGCTCTGCGCGGCGGCCACGGCGGGGTCGGTCACCAACGGCACCGGCACGGCGGCAGCCACGGCGTCCACGCTGTCAAAATACCGGGCAGTCAGCCTTTGGACGGTCTCGTCGGACAGCGCGTTCGACGCCAGCAGAAGCGCCTGCACGCTGACGGTCCAGACGTCCTCACCCTGACCGGCGTAGGTCCCGGCGGGGATAACGCAGGCGCGGTAGGCCGGGTAGGCCGCCAGCAGCCGCGCACCGACACCCCCGTCGACGGAGAGCAGACGGATGGCGCAGGTCTTGGCCAGCTGTTCCAGCGCGTCGGCGTGCAGACCGGCGGTGACGAACATTGCGTCGATCGTGCCGTCGGCCAGCCGGGCGGCAGCGTCGGTGTAGTTCAGGTTTACAGTGTGTACCAGGCGGTTGTTCAGGCCGCAGGCGGCCAACACCTGCCCGGCGTTCTGCTCGGTGCCGGATTCCTCCTCACCGACGCTGAGCGTGCAGCCCTGCAGTTCCTCCAGCGTCGTAATGCCGGAGTCGGCCCGGACAACGACCTGCACGGCCTCCTCATACAGGGCGGCCACGGCGCTGAAGCTGCGCTCGGTGCTCTCATGGGCAAAGATGCCGCTGCCGTCGTAGGCATCCTGCGCCATGTCGGACTGGGCAACGGCCAGCTGTAAATAGCCGCCCGCCAGCAGCCGCAGGTTGGCGGCGGACCCGGCGGTCTGTTTGACCTCGATGGTGCTGTTCTGGGTGGCCATGGCGGTACCAAACGCATTGTACACGCCGCCGGCTGCCGCAGCCCCCAGCCGCAGCCGCGACGCCGCACAGCCCGCCAGCAGGACCGCGGCGGACAGGACGGCAATGATACGGAACAGATGTTTTTTCAATCGCATACCTCTCTGAAATTCTTTAAGCTCCCCTTGAGGGGAGCTCCGCCCGCAGGCGGTGAGGGGTGGGCCGCAGCAACCCTTTTATAGGTCGGCTGCCAGCCACCCTTCCGGCCCTGCGGGGCCACCTCCCCTCAAGGGGAGGCAGGGATGGCGGCAGTTATTTCCCCACCACATCCCAATGCTTATCGTTCCTGTTCAGCACCTCGCAGCCGGTCTCGGTCACCAGGACGAGGTCCTCCACGCGGACGCCGAACTCGCCGGGCAGGTAGACACCCGGCTCAATCGAAAAGATCATGCCGGGTCTGGCTACGGCGGTGTTCGCACTGCTGACGTCGCCCTTCTCGTGGTCGGTCTGGCCGATGAAATGCCCCAGACGGTGGTTGAAATACGCGCCGTAGCCCGCTTCCGTAATCAGGTCGCGCGCGGCGGCGTCCAGCTCACACAGGCGCACGCCGGGCTTGATGAGCGCCTCGGCAGCCTCATTCGCGCGGCGCACCAGATCATGCACGGCGGCCTGCTTTTCAGTGGGCTGGCCGCAGAACCAGGTGCGGGTCATGTCGCTGCAATAGCGGCTCTTCACGCAGCCCATGTCAAACAGCACGCAGTCGCCCTCTTTTAACACGGTGTCGTCCGGCTCGTGGTGCGGGTCGGCAGCGTTGGCACCAAAGGAGACGATCGTCGTAAAGCTCGGCCCCTCGCAGCCGTGGGCACGGAACTGCGCGTCGATAAACTCGGCGACCTCGCGTTCGGTCATGCCGGCCTTTATATAGTGCTTCGCGGCCTCGTTCACCGCGTCGTTGATGCGGGACGCCTCGCGCATGAGGGCCTGCTCCTCGGCGTCCTTGCAGGCGCGGCAGTCGTCCACGCAGTCGCTGGACAGCACGACCTGCATACCGGGGTGGGTCTCCATCAGCGGGATCAGAAACTTAGCGGGCCACTCCTTGTCAATGCCCAGCGGCCTGCCCGCGTCCACGACCTCGGCAATCTGCGCCACGGGCTTGTCCGTGTCGGTGTGCCAGACGGTCCTGCACGGCGGCTCGGGCACATTGAACAGTCTGTTCAAAAACAGCACCGGCTCGCCCTCGGTGGGCAGGTAGAGCGCCAGCAGACGCTCATAGGGCTCCACGGCGACGCCGGTCAGATACCACACGCTCTTGGGGTCGCAGACGATCATCTGCGTCAGTCCCTGCGCGCGCAGGGCAGCACGGACACGGTCCATGCGTTCGGTTTTCAACATACAAATGCCTTCTTTCCCATAATTCCTTAATTCAGTTTTCCGCGGGCTTCATTGCACTTTTGCGGTACTGCTGGGGGCTTTGGCCCACCATGGCGGTAAAGCGGGTCGAGAAGTTGCTCTCATCCCCAAAGCCGACCTGGTGCGCGATCTCACAGACGGAGAAATCCGTCAGCACCAGCAGCTCCTTGGCGCGTGTGATCCGCGTGGACAGCAAAAAATTGTAGGGCGTTGTGCCCATGTACTGGCGGAACAGCCGCAGGAACCAGCTCTTGCTCACCGGCGTCTGGGCCAGCAGGCTGTCCAGCGACAGCGGCTCGGCATAGTGCTGGCGGATGTACTCGGCGGCCTGTTCGATCAAGGTGCGATTGGAGCGGCTCTCGTCCCCGGCCAGCAGCTGGCGGGCCATCAGGGCCAGCATCCGGTGCAGGGCCAGGCAGATCTCGATCTGTGCGGCGGCGCCGTGCTCCCACTCGGCGGCCAGTGACTCAAACAGCGGCTGCATTTCCAGCCGACTGACCGTAACGGGGGACAGCCGCCCCTGCGGCTGCAGTACCTCGGCCAGATTGGCGACGCCCGCGCCGTCCAGATGCGCCCAGTAGTGGTGCCAGTGGTCCTGCCCGGGGGCAGTGCAGTAGCTTTGGGGGGTGCGGCAGTTCAACAGCAGGGCGCTGCCGGCGGGCAGCTCCACGCGCTGGTCGTTCTGCTCGATCAGACCGGAGCCGGACAGCGTATAAAACAGCAGAAAGCTATCCTTATCGGTGCGGGCTGTGGCAAAATGGGCGCGGCCATAAAAGTTGCCGGCCTCGGTGCAGTAAAACGGCTGTGCCAGCGCCGCCGCGCCGGGGGTGGCGCGCAGCCAGGTGCTGCGTTCCTCCACGTCCATATTATAGGTCAGCATAGTGGCGGTCCCTCCCTTGCTTATATGAACATGATAGAAACAAACCGCGCGTTTGTCAATAAAAAATAGAAAAAGCCTTCCCTATAAAAGAAAAGCGGGCAGGGGTGCGGCGGCACGCCCCGCGGCGTGTGCAAGAACAGGAAACCGTTCAGCCGGATGAGGGGAGAATACCGCGGGTGACCCCGCCCGCCTTGACAACGCCGCCCTTTTGTCCTATACTGATACACAGGTTAAACCTGGGTTTAAGTCATAGGAGGAAAACACATGGCCTATACAGTGGGGGAGATGGCGCGGCGGCTGGGTGTGCCCGCATCGACGATCCGCTATTACGATAAGGAAGGGCTGCTGCCCTTCGTCGGGCGCTCGTCCGGCGGCATCCGCGTTTTTACGGAGAAGGACTTCGAATGGCTGCGCATCATCGAGTGCCTGAAAAAGACCGGCATGTCCCTCAAGGACATCCGCGAATACATCGAGCTGGCCATGCAGGGCGATGAGACCATTGCCCGGCGGCTGGAGCTGTTCCGCAAGCAGCGCACCGTGCTCGAGACCCGCATGGCTGAATTGCAGCAGACGATGGACACCCTGGACTACAAGTGCTGGTTCTATGAGACCGCTGCCGCCCGCGGCAGCACCGAGGGCATCAGCGACCTGCCCGACGAGGCTCTACCCGAGGCCCTGCGCCCCGTGCGGGAGCGTCTGCGCGCCGCCGCGGAGGCGGAGACAGAAGAAGTATGACCCCAAAACGCCGCCCCTGCAAAAAGGTGCGGCGCTTTTTTGCGCCACAGGTGTGCCGACTATAACAACCCGCCCCGCAAAAATCCTGCCGCCACCGCTATATCTGGTGCTGCAGCGTACAATCTGCCACCAGACAAAACGGAAAAACTCAAAAAATCCTGCCGCAAAGTGTTAAACACAGCACAATTCCCGTAAAGATGCAAAAAATACGGAAAATATCTGCGTGAAACTTTCCATTGACACCCCGCGCGCCCTGTGGCAGAATGTCGGTAAGAACCTGATTGTGTAAAGGAGAGATCCCTATGACCCCTGAACTTCGCTGGCTGAGTGACCCCACCGTCTTTGCTGTGAACCGGCTGGACGCACACTCTGACCATCTCTGCTGCCGCACCTTGGACGAGGCCGAAAGCGGCCTGACATCGCTGCGCCAGTCACTGGACGGCGCATGGCGCTTTGCGTGGAGCGCCAACCCTGCCGCCCGCCCGGCGGATTTTTGGCAGCCGGACGCCGACCTGTCCGGCTTCGGTACGATCCGCGTGCCCGGGCACATTGAGCTGCAGGGCTACGGTCAGCTGCAGTACACCAACACCCTCTACCCGTGGGATGGCCGCAGCTGCCTGCGCCCGCCGCAGGTCGATTGGAACGATGACCCCGTGGGCAGCTATGTCAAAGAGTTTGATTTGGACGAGTCCCTGCGCGGCCAGCGCGTCTGCGTCAGCTTTCAGGGCGTGGAGCAGGCCATGTACCTGTGGTGCAACGGCCAGTTCGTCGGCTATGCCGAGGACAGCTTCACCCCGTCTGAATTTGACCTGACACCGTATATTCGGGACGAGAACAACTGCCTCTGCGTCGAGGTCTACAAGCGCAGCAGCGCCGCCTGGATCGAGGATCAGGACTTCTTCCGCTTCTCGGGCATCTTCCGCTCGGTCTACCTGTACGCAAAGCCCAGGGTCCACATCAACGACATCTGGCTCAAGGCCGACCTTGCCGCCGACAACACCACCGGCCTGCTGACGCCCCTCGTCAAGCTGGACGGCGAGACCGACGGCGCGTCGGTTGCCCTCGTCGTGACCGACCCCGAGGGCTACGCCGTCTACGAAGGCCCCGCCGCGGGCGATACGATTGAGATCGAGGGCATCCAGCCGTGGTGCCATGCAGCGCCGGTGCTCTACCACGCCGTACTGACCCTGCGCGATGCCGACGGCGTTTTGCAGGAGGTCGTGCCCTACGACATCGGCTTCCGCCGCTTTGAGATGATAAACGGCGTCATGTGCCTGAACGGGGAACGGGTCGTGTTCAACGGTGTCAACCGCCACGAGTGGAACGCCGACAGGGGCCGCGCCATCGGCGCCGACGACATGCACGCCGCCATGGCCGTGTTCAAAAAGAACAACATCAACGCCGTGCGCACCTGCCACTACCCCGACCAGAGCCTGTGGTATGACCTGTGTGACCGGAACGGTATCTACATGATCGACGAGACGAACCTCGAAAGCCACGGCAGCTGGCAGAAGCTCGGCGCGGTGGAGCCGAGCTGGAACGTGCCCGGCAGCCTGCCCGAGTGGAAGGACTGCGTCGTGGACCGCGCCCGCAGCATGTTTGAACGCGACAAGAACCATGCCGCTGTCCTGATCTGGTCCTGCGGCAATGAGAGCTACGCGGGCGAGGATATTCTCGCCATGTCGCAGTTCTTCCACGACCACGACCCGGGACGCCTCGTGCATTATGAGGGTGTGTTCCACTGCCGCGCGTTCGACGCCATCAGCGACATGGAAAGCCGGATGTACGCCAAGCCGTGGGAAATTCGCGAGTATCTCGAATCCCACCCGAAGAAGCCCTTCATTCTCTGCGAGTATATGCACGATATGGGCAACTCGCTGGGCGGCATGGAGAGCTATGTGAAGTTGGCCGACGAGTTCGACCAGTACCAGGGCGGCTTCATCTGGGACTACATGGACCAGGCGCTCCGGCACACCGACGCGCTGGGCCGCAGCGTGCTGGGCTACGGCGGCGACTTTGCGGACCGCAACACCGATTACAACTTCAGCGGCAACGGCATTGTCTACGCCGACGGTGCCGAGAAACCCGCCATGCAGGACGTGCGCTACTGGTATGACACCCCCGCCCGCCGCGCCGCCCACGATGCCCGCAACGCCGCAGCCGCCGCCCGGGCGGACCGCGACGCGGCCAAAGCACAGGCCGCCCGCAAGCCCGGCACGTTGACCGTGACCGAGGGCGACGGCAACCTCGGCGTCAGGGGCGACGGGTTTGAAATTCTCTTTTCCGCGGGCGAGGCCGGGCCGTCGTCGCTGACCGTCAACGGCAGCGAGTGGCTCTGGCGCGCCCCGCGCCCGGCGTTCTGGCGCGCCGCCACCGACAATGACCGCGGCTGCGGCTTCCCGCAGAAAGCGGCGGCCTGGCTGGCGGCGGATGTCTACCTGCAGAACCTCGGCTTTGCGGTCTTGCAGAAATCCGCCGACGGTGTGCAGGTGCGCTATACCTACGGCGTGCCCACCGTGCCCGGCGCTAAGGCCGAGCTGACCTACACCGTGGAGCCGCAGGGCACGCTGCTGGTCGAGGCCGTCTATCATGGCGTGCCCGGTGCACCCGAGCTGCCCTGCTTCGGCGTAAAATTCCAGACGTTCGCCCCCGTGGCCCGCACGCTCTGGACCGGCCTTTCGGGCGAGACCTACCCGGATCGCTGCAAGGGTGGCATCTTTGGCTGCCATGAGGAGGTGCCGCATATTGAGCCGGCCCTCGTCCCGCAGGACTGCGGCCTGCATGTGGGCACCCGTCAGTTCACGCTGGAGCAGCACAACGCCTGCGGTCAGACGGCGGCTGCGCTGACGATTGAACAGGCCGACGCGCCGTTTGCCTTCAGCGCACTGCCCAACACCGCGCAGGAGATCGAGGCCGCCCAGCACATCACCGAGCTGCCCGCCACGGGCCGCACGAGCGTGACGATCCTGGGCGCAGCCCGCGGCGTCGGCGGCATCGACAGCTGGGGCACCGATGTGGAGGAGCCTTACCGCGTCAGCGGGGAAGGAAAGCACCGCGTCGCGTTCCGCATCGTATTGTAAATACCCTAAAGGCAGCACCGCCTGCGCTGCACCTGCCCATAAAAACACAAGCCGCTCGTGTCAGCCTGACACGGGCGGCTTTGCTGTCTTATGCGCGTTTACTCCAGACGGAACACCTGCTCCAGCTTGGGCTGGGCGCCGGTCACGGGGTCCATTTCCAGCTCCAGAATGTCCTTCATGTAGTCGTTCCAGCGGTCCACAACGGGGCTTTCGGCCTGTACCTTCTCGGCGTAGGCAACGCCCTTCGCGCACTCATAGTAGCCGAACAGCTCGTCGTTACAGTAGAAGATGCTGTAGTTGCAGATGCCAGCAGCCTTCAGCACCTCGACCATCTCGGGCCAGATCTCCGCGTGGCGGCGCTGATATTCCGCTTTGCAGCCGGGCTTGATGCGGCCCTTCCATGCTATATGCTCCATTGGTATGCACCTCACAGGATGATTTTGTCTTTATTGTACGGCGCGCAGCGCCGGTTTGCAACGTGGAATAGTACAGATTTCTTTGGGAAAATTCCACTTGCCGCGCCCGGCGCACAGCCCGTCACATCAGCGGGCTGAACAGCCGCAGCACGCAGTCCCAGCCGCGCACGGCCAGGCTGCGGGTGTCGGCGTACTTCTGCGTGACCTCGCGGCAGACGGGGAACAGCGCGTCAAAATCGCGGCGCACATCGGCCACGGCGCTGCACCCGCAGAACCAGCAGGCGTTCTCAAAGTGCAGGTACAGGCTGCGGAAGTCAAAATTGATCGTACCCACAACGGCTTCTGTGCCGTCGGCTACGCATTGCTTCGCGTGGATGAACCCGGGCGCGTACTCAAAAATGCGCACGCCGCTCTTGGCAAGGCTGGCGTAATAGCTGCGCGTGACCGAGAAGATCAGCTTTTTGTCCGGGATGCCCGGCGTGATGATCCGCACATCAACGCCGCTGGACGCGGCCAGCCGCAGTGTGCGCTGCATCTCGTCACTTAAAATAAGGTAGGGCGTTGTAATGTAGACATAGTCCTTCGCACTGCGGATCATGTTCAGGTAGACGTTCTCGCCAGTGGCCTCGTCGTCCAGCGGATTGTCCGCGTAGGGCAGCACCACGGCATTCTCCCGCGCGGTGTAGGGCACATCGGGCAGATAGCGTTCGACCTCGGGTGCGGCCTTCTGCGTTGCGCCCCACAGCTCTAAGAAAATCAGCGTCAGGCCGCGCACGGCGTCGCCCTCCAGCCGGATGCCGCTGTCCTTCCACTGGCCGTAGGGGTGGGTGCGGTTGAAGTACTCCTCCGCCAGATTGTAGCCGCCGGTAAAGCCGACGCGCCCGTCCACAACGGTGATTTTGCGGTGGTCGCGATTGTTCATAAAGACGTTCAAAATCGGGATGACCGGGTTGAAGCGGCGGCACTGGATGCCGCGCCCCGCCAGCTTTTTGACAAATTTGCTGTTGATAAACCCGATGCTGCCCACGTCGTCGTAAAATACGCGCACCTCCACGCCGTGGGCGGCGCGCTCGGCCAGAATATCCTCCAGCTCCTGCCAGGCGGAGGCGTCCTCAATGGCGTGGTATTCCATGAAAATAAACTTTTCCGCGCTGCGCAGGGCTGTTTTCTGGGCCTCCAGCGCCTCGCAGGTGTCGCCGTAGAACGTCACATCGGTGTTGTCGTAGGCGGGGTAGCCGGCGCGGTCCTGCAAATAGCGGGCGTGGTTGCGGGTGATGCGGTCCGGGTAGGGCAGGGCGCGGCGCTGCTGCAAAATGGGTGCGTGATACCGGCGCAGCATCGTCATATTTGCACCAAAACGGCGGCGCATGACGCTGACGGCCCCGCTGCGGCCAAACAGCAGATAGATGGTCAGACCGAAGATGGGAAACAGCAAAATCAGAATGATCCACGAAATTTTATACGCGGAGTTGATATGCAGCCCATATATACGCAGCGTAATCAAAAATGTCAGTACTGACGTGCATACCTGAATGGCGGTGGAGTAGTCGTTCAGCTTGAGGGCAAGCCAGAAGATCCATAAAACCTGCAAAAGTACGCCGATGCCCGCCAGCAGCATCCGGCTGACGCTGTTGGGGATGGCCTCGCGTTTTTCCTCGGTGGTGTTTTTCATGTGTGGCCCCTTTTGTGCCGGGCGCAGCCCGGCTGTGTTGATTTTTTATCCAGTATAGCACAAAATCTTGCAGTATACCACACTTTTGCACCGGAATTTGCGGTGTTTTCACAAAAGAGCGCTCCTGCAGCCGGGCAGGGGAGAGAGGACACGGGAAAATACAAAATAGCACAAAAATTGCCCGCCTGTAAAATTGGCCTATATACGCTGAAATCCATACGCAATGCGCTCTGCTGCCCGCACCGGCTACATCGACCGTGCTCGCAAGGAAGCTATTGTTGCTGAAACACGTTCTTGCGTTATGGCTGCACAGACTATCGCAGCTGAGAAGTACGGTGCAAATGCTGTTGATGTGGCTGATGATATGATGGATGCTGTTGATGATATTAAAGAACTTGCTGAAGTAGATGGAGATATTTCTAATATTACCATGAAAAAGGCTGCTGGTAGTGATTATGCGGGTAAGGTTTCTACGCTCTCTTATACGAAGGGCGCATGGACTTGCACTTACACCGAGGGTGTTACTACTGGTTCTAATGGAGCCTATGATGTTCAGCCGAAAGCCTAATATTAATCATTAATTAGAAGTTACTTTCTCATCGCCACCCGGCGGTGGGATTTTTTGTGCTTTTGCTGTGGCTTCACTCAATTCCATTTCTACTACGGACACTCCCACGGGCGGATATGGAATCCGCCCCTACGGTCTGCCAATCCCGTTGCATTCTGCCTGCCGCCAACTTCGGCGGGGTGGGGGCACCCCGCCCTACGTCCAACCAAAAAGGGGAACGTAGGGCGGCCAGCCCTCTGGCCGCCGTGCCCGCTTCCGGCCACAGTAAACCTTCCGTGCAATCCTCCCACCCTCACCCCACAGGGAAAAAGCCTCCCTTTGACAAGGGAGGCCGGACTGTCGAAAAATTGCATCCCTGCCTTATTGCGTGTGTAGGGGCGACCATTGGTCGCCCGTCAGCTTACCGCCGCAACGCAATTTCCGGGACAGTTTTCATACAAGGCAAACGGGCACGGGCGAGCAATGCTCGCCCCTACAAGAGCGTTTCGACACGCTGCTCCAACCTTAAACTTCACTTCAAATTTCACTCTTGCAAAATTTGGCAAAGTGTGCTACAATCTCATAGCATACCGTTTTAGTGGGAAATATTCCCGCAACCCCAACCAAAAAAGGAGAGTTCCGCCCCATGTCCGAACGCCTGTGGGGAATCCTTGTGGATTCCTTTGGTAAAATATTGCTGCCCGGCCTGACCGTCACCATCCCGCTGACCGCCATCTCGTTCACGCTGGCGCTTATCATCGCGGTGGCGGTGGCGCTGGTGCAGTTTGCCCATGTGCCCGTTTTGCAGCGGCTGGCCCGGTTTTATATCTGGGTCATCCGCGGCACGCCCGTGCTGGTGCAGCTGTTCGTTGTGTTCTACGGCCTGCCCGGCGTCGGCATCCTGATTGAGCCGTTCCCCGCGGCGGTGCTCGTCTTTTCCATCAACGAGGGCGCGTACTGCGCCGAGACCATCCGCGCCGCGCTGGAATCCGTGCCCAAAGGCCAGATGGAGGCGGGGCAGTGTGTCGGCATGAGCTACTTACAGATCATCCGCCGCATCATCCTGCCGCAGGCGCTGCGCACGGCCTTCCCCACGCTGGCCAGTACGCTGATCGCCATGGTCAAGGATACCTCGCTGGCCGCGAACATCACCGTGACCGAAATGTTCATGACGACCCAGCGCATTGTGGCCCGCACCTATGAGCCGCTGGCCCTCTACATTGAGGTCGGTCTGGTTTACCTGCTGTTCTGCACCGTGCTGACCCGCCTGCAGGCCGTCGGCGAGCGGTACCTCAACAGCAAGGGCGCGCAAAGGAGTTGAACTATGCTGCAAATCAGAAATCTGCGCAAGTCCTTTGGCGATTTGCAGGTGCTCAAGAGCATCGATCTGGACGTGAACAAGGGCGACGTCGTCGCCATTTTAGGCCCCAGCGGCAGCGGAAAAACAACGATGTTGCGTTGCCTGAACTTTTTGGAAAAGTCCGACGGCGGCACGATGCTGTTTGACGACCAGCGCGTAGACCTGGCCCGCGTCACCCACGCCGAGGCCAACGCCCTGCGCCGCCGCACGGGGTTTGTCTTTCAAAGCTACAACCTGTTTGCCAACAAGACCGCGCTGCAAAACGTGACCGAGGGGCTTATCATCGCGCGCAAAATGCCGCGCCGCCGGGCCGAGGAGATCGCCCGCGCCGCGCTGGTCAAGGTCGGCATGGATGACCGCGCCGACTACTACCCCAGCCAGCTTTCCGGCGGGCAGCAGCAGCGCGTGGCGATTGCCCGCGCCATGGCCGCCGACCCGGAGATCATCTATTTCGACGAGCCTACGTCCGCTTTGGACCCCGAGCTGACCGGCGAGGTGCTGGCCGTCATGCGCAGCCTGGCCGGGGAAGGCCGCACAATGCTCGTCGTGACCCACGAGATGGATTTTGCCCGCCACGCGGCCAACCACGTGGTGTTCATGGAGCAGGGCGTCATTGTGGAGCAGAACACCGCCGAGGCGTTCTTCAACGACCCGCAGCAGCTCCGCACCAAAGAATTTTTGCAGACCTACAAGCAAAGGAGCCTATTGTAATGAAGAACCTGACCAAGCTGACCGCCCTGACCCTGACCGCCGCGCTGGCCCTGACCGCCTGCGGCAGCAGCGCCGCCACCACCGCGCCCGCAGCGGAATCCGCCGCCGGGAGCACCGCCGAGGCCGCGTCCGGCGACCTGTTGAGCGAGATCCAGGCCAAGGGTACCATCACGGTTGCGATGGAGGGCACATGGGCACCCTGGACCTACCACGATGAAAACGACAACCTCGTCGGCTACGACGTCGAGGTCGCCACCGAGATCGCGAAGAAGCTGGGCGTTGAGCCGCAGTTTGTCGAGGGCGAGTGGGACGGCCTGCTGGCCGGTATGGACGCGGGCCGCTATGACATCATGGTCAACGGCGTGGACATCACCCCCGAACGCGCCGAAAAATACGACTTCTCGACGCCCTACGCCTTCAACCGCACCGCTGTCATCACCAAGGCCGACGATGACAGCATCAACACGCTGGAGGACCTGAAGGGCAAAAAGACCGCAAACACGATCTCCAGCACCTACGCCGAGCTGGCCGAGCAGTACGGCGCGACGGTGACGGGCGTTGACGACCTGAACCAGACGTTTGAACTGCTGCTGAGCGGGCGCATCGACGCGACGCTGAACGCCGAGATGACCTTCTACGATTACACGAAGGAGCACCCCGACGCGAATGTGAAGATCGCCGTGCTGACCGACGATGCGAACCAGATCGCCATCCCGATGCGCAAGGGCGACGAGACTGCCACCCTGCGCACGGCCATTGATGCCGCCATTGACGAGCTGCGCGCCGACGGCACGCTGAAGGCATTGAGCGAAAAATACTTTGGCCGCGATATTTCTACGGAAGAATAACCTTTGTAAAAAACATAAGGGGCGTTCACCCCCCTTGGCCCCCTCTGCGAGGGGGCTCCGCCCGCAGGCGGTGGGGGAGAGAACTGTACGGTTGCCCGAAATATTTCGGGTTATGGCAAGGTTCTCTCCCTCCGCCCCTGCGGGGCACCTCCCTCGCAGAGAGAGGTTTTTGAAACGCTGAAGGGGCTGCTGCACACGCAACAGCCCCTTTTGTTTTTGGGGAAATTATACCTTGCGAAGGATGCCGTCGGTCAATTCGACGCTGTCGCCTTCCTCCATCCCGCCGCGGCGCAGCGCTTCGTCGGAGTAGGGGAGTACGCGCCGCGTGCCGTCAGCACCTTCCAGCACTACGTCAACCAGAATCGGCTGGCCGGCGGGCGGCTCCTCGCAGCCGTACATCTGTTCCTCAATGCGGAAAATTTTGTATTTCATGCAGCTTCACGCTCTTTCCGGGGTGGTGGGGCCTGTCTCCACGGCCTCGATTTCTTTGATCAACATCTCATGGCCCTGCAAAAGGTGGGTGCGCGGGCTCTGGCAGTGGGGGCAGGTGCGGCCAAACTGCACGGTGGGGTACTGTTGGCCGCAGTCCTCGCACACGGTCACGGCGGGGATGGTCTCCACGGTCAGCACCGCGCCGGGCAAAAGCTCCGATTTCGCCGCCGCCCATTTCCAGCAGTCCTGCAGATAGCTCTCCACCACGCCGGAGACCTCGCCCAGCTGCAGCGTCACGCGCCGGATGCGCGTCACGTCGTTCTGCCGGGCCACGTCCTCCACCGTGCGGATGATGTGGAATACAATGCCAAGCTCGTGCATTACTTCTCCTTCTTGGCAAAGCGGATCTTGATCTCGCGCTTCGCCATGTAGGGCAGAATGGCCTTGAACTTGTCCTCGCTCCTGACCATCTTGCTGCACTCGGGCAGGTCGCGGTGCAGGCGGATGGCATCAAACTCGCACTTTGTCGTGCAGACGCCGCAGCCAATGCACTTGTTCGGGTCCACAACGCTGGCACCGCAGCCCAGACAGCGCGCCGTCTCGATTTTGACCTGATCCTCGGTCAGCGTCAGGTGCGCGTCGCGGAAGGAACGGTGCGCGTCAATGCCCGCATCCAGCGCGGCGGACTGGCGCGGTGCGCGGTCATACTCGACCAGCGCCAGATTCGACTTGTCCAGCTCGTGGAAGTCGCGGCGGTTGCGGCCAATCGTCAGGCTTGTGTTGGGCTGCACAAAGCGGTGGATGGAAATTGCCCCCTGCTTGCCCGCAGCAATCGCGTCAATGGCAAACCGCGGCCCGGTGCAGACGTCGCCGCCGACGAAAATGTCCGGCTGGGCGGTCTGGTAGGTCAGCGCGTCGGCCACAGCGCCCTGGCCGCGGCCCAGCTGCACGGCCTCGCCGTTCAGCAAATCGCCCCACTCGATGCACTGGCCGATGCTTAAAATAACGTTGTCGCACGGCAGGGTGATGGTATCGTTTTCATCGTAGGTGGGCGCAAAACGGCCCTCCGCGTTGTAAAGGCCGGTGCACTTTTTCAGCACGACGGCGGTCACATGGCCGTTCTCGGAGAGGAACTCCTTCGGGCCGTAGCCGCAGGTGATTTTGGTGCCCTCCTCCTCGGCCTCGGCAATTTCCTCCGGCGAGGCCGGCATCTTGTCCCGCGGCTCCAGACAGACCATCGTCACGCCGTCGGAACCGCAGCGCAGAGAGACACGCGCCGCGTCAATGGCAACGTTGCCGCCGCCGATGACGACGGTCTTTCCGGTCATTTTGCGGCTCTCGTCACCGCCGACGGTGCGCAGCAGATGGACGGCGGTCTCAATGCCCGCGGCGTCCTCGCCGGGCACATCGGCCCGGCGCCCGCCCTGGCAGCCGATGGCGATATAGAACGCCCGGTAGCCCTGTCGGCGCAGCTCGGCCAGCGTGACGTCTTTGCCGACCTCGACACCGCAGCGGATGTCAACGCCCAGCTCCCGCAGAATGTCGATTTCGGCGTCAATGACGTTTTTCTCGAGCTTGAACGAAGGGATGCCGTAGCGCAGCATGCCGCCGGGACGCTCGTTTTTCTCAAATACGGTGGGCTTGTAGCCCTGCACTGCCAGAAAATAGGCGCAGGACAGACCTGCGGGGCCGCCGCCGATGATGGCGATCTTCTGCGGCCACGGGCCCTGCAGCGACGGCTGGACAACGTCGGGCACGTAGCGGTGCGCGGCGTTCAGATCCTGCTCGGCAATGAACTTCTTGACGGCGTCGATGGCCACGGCCTGATCCACGGTGCCGCGGGTGCAGGCGTCCTCGCACCGGCGGTTGCAGACGCGCCCGCAGACGGCGGGGAAGGGGTTCTCCTTCTTAATAAGCGCCAGTGCGTCGCGGTAGCGGCCCTGCGCGGCCATTTTCAGGTAGCCCTGCACGGCAATGTGCGCGGGGCAGGCCGTCTTGCAGGGGGCCGTGCCGGTGTCATAGCAGTTGATGCGATTCTTGTCGCGGTAGTCGATGGCCCACTTGTCGGGGCCCCACTTCACGGCGTCGGGCAGCTCCTGCTTCGGGTAGGCGATGGGGCCGTCCTTCGTGCAGAGCTTCTGGCCCAGCTTGACCGCGCCCGCGGGGCAGTACTCCACACAGCGCCCGCAGGCCACGCAGTTCTCCGGCTCGACACGCGCTACGTAGGCCGAGCGGCTCATGTTCGGCGTGTTGAACAGCTGGCTTGTGCGCAGCGCATTGCAGACGTTGACGTTGCAGTTGCAGATGGCAAAAATCTTGTTCTCGCCGTCGATGTTCGTGATTTGGTGCACAAAGCCGTTGTCCTCGGCCTTCTGCAGGATCTGCATGACCTCATCGTAGGTCACATAATGCCCCTTGTTGGTCTCGACGAGGTAGTCGGCCATATCGCCCACGCCGATGCACCAGTCGTCGGGGTCGTCGCCGCAGCCCTCGCCCATGGCGGCGCGGGACATACGGCAGCTGCACGGACCGGCGGCATACTTGCCGTCGTACTTTTTTAGCCAGTGAGAGATGTGCTCAATGTCGGCGGACCGGTTCTCGGTCTCGATGGCTTTTTCCACCGGGATGACGTGCATACCGATGCCTGCGCCGCCCGGGGGCACCATGGCGGTGATGTGCTCCAGCGGCAGAAACGTCATCCGCTCAAAGAAGGCTGTCACCTCGGGGTGGTCGGCGATCTGCTGCTTGTTCATATTGAAGAACTCTGCGCTGCCGGGCACGAACATCGGCAGGATGTACTGCTTTTCGCGGCGGGGATTCTCCCAGTTGTACTCCAGCAGACCGACGACGGCCATCTGCTGCAAAAGCGGCTCCAGCTCCCCGGCGGGCTTGCCCGTGGCCTTGACCAGCTCGGGCAGGGTCATGGGCTTGCGGACCTTCATTTTTAAGGCAACGTCCGCCATCTCGTCGGTCACGATGGACGCCAAGCCCCAGTATTCGGGGTCATCCTTCGTCAGAATGCCCTTTTTGGCCGGGATGCGTTCCGTGATCATCTGGCCCAGCCTGGCAATTTTCTCGCGGTACGGCTCGTCCCTCGGAATCTCGAAGGGCAGCCTGCTCTCATCCAGCGGGAACGCAGTGGGTTTGCTCATGGTGTGCTCCTTTTTTGTGCCGTTGCTCCGTTTTTTGCACAGTAGGGGCCGGGCATGCCCGGCCCGGTTGTAAATGGCGGACGGGCGATTGCGGCAAGGCCGCGGGCCGCACATGTGCGGCCCCTACAACGCGGCTGGATTATTTACGCCTGCCACGCCCTGACCTGCTCTTTTAGCCAATTGGCCCATTCGTCAATGCCCTCGCCCGTCCGGGCGCAGATCGGGATGACCCTTGCGTTCGGGTTGCGCAGGGCCACATACTCGCGGCATTTGTCCATGTCAAAGTCAAAATACGGCAGCACGTCGATCTTGTTGACAAGAACGACGTCGCAGACCTGGAACATCAGCGGATATTTCAGCGGCTTGTCGTGACCCTCGGGGACCGACAAAATCATCGCGTTCTTCACCGCGCCGGTGTCGAACTCGGCAGGGCAGACAAGGTTGCCGACGTTTTCCAGAATCACCAAATCGAGACCCCCGGTGCCCAGCCCGGCCAGTCCCTGCCGGGTCATCTCGGCGTCCAGATGGCACATGCCGCCGGTGTGCAGCTGAATGGCCTTGGCGCCGGTCTCGGCAATGGCGCGGGCGTCCACGTCGGAGTCGATGTCGGCCTCCATCACGCCGATGCGCAGCTCATTTTGCAGCGCAGCAATCGTGCGGCGCAGTGTCGTGGTTTTGCCGGACCCCGGCGCGCTCATTAAATTCAGCAGAAAGATTTTTTCCTGCTTCAGCTCGGCTCGCAGCGCGGCGGCCTGCTCGTCGTTGGAGGCAAAGATGCTCTGCTTGACCTCGAGAATTTTCACGTTGTCCATGGGGTGCTCCTTATAAATTGGTATACGGTCTCTGCTAACATTTTAACATCGTGTCAAAAAATCCGCAATCGACGAATATGACAAAGAATTGACGAAAGAACGGGCAGGTTGACGAAAAGAGCGCGTAAACTCATTAGCGGCAGATGCCGCGAACTGGCGGCGGGGTGTGGGCACCCCGCCCTACGTATAACGGGGAAAGTGGAACGTAGGGCGGCATGCCCACATGCCGCCGTGGCCGTGTGCGAAAGCAGGGACCTGCCGGTTTGCGGTTAGTCTGGTTTTATAAAATGCTCCACCACCATCCGCTGCGCCTCCGGCGTAAACAGCAGCACTGAATACGGCGTGCCGCGGGCACTGACCTTGTCCTCGCTGCGCAGACCGGCGTCCACACCGGCAGGGGTCGGCACGTAGTAAAAGCCCTTCGTCGGCAGACGCTCCATGCCGATGAGCCGCTGCGCCAGCAGCCACTCGTCGATCTCCTTGATGGTCGGTGCCTTCACATCCGGGTCACCGGCGGCCTCGATCAGTGCGGCCTTCAGCTCCGCGCCGGTATAGCTGTCCTGATAGTTGAAGCTGCGCGCGTCCTCCGCCGTCAGGTAAAACGCGGGGCGCTCGGCCTTCGGCGGCTTTTTCTTCTTCTCGGACGGCAGCGGCTTTTCCGGCTCCGGTGCGGGCGGGTCCAGGCTCAAAACGGCGTCGGGGTGGTCGGCGCGGTAGGCGTCAATGACCGCAAAGAACGCGGCACCGTACTTTTCATACTTGCGCTCACCCATGCCGTAGATGCCCAGCATATCCTCCGCGCGGCGCGGTGCGCGCAGGCACATATCCACCAGCGACTTGTCACCGAACACGACGTAGGGCGGCAGTCCCTCGCGCTGGGCGGTGTCGAACCGCAGCTGGCGCAGCTGGTTGAACAGCTCCAGTCCGGCGCTCGTCAGCGCGTCCATCGGGCTGCGGCGCTTCGGCTTCGGTGCGCGGGCCTGCTCCGGCTCACGCTGCGGCGGCAGCTTGACCAGCACCTGCCCGCCGGCCTTCAGCGGGGCAATATCCCCGATGTGCAGCACGGCGTACTGGTCGTCGCTCTGCACCAAATATCCATCCTCCAGCAGCTGGGCCAGCAGGCGTTCCAGCGTCTCGCGCGGGGTGTCCTTCATCCGGCCGTAGCTCTTGAAGCGCTCGGCTCCCAGCTCCCGCAGACGCGCACGGTTCGCGCCTTGTAAAGTGCCGAACAAAATTGCTTTGCCGTACCGCCCGCGCAGCTCGGCCACGCAGTTGATCATCCACTTGGCGGCGTCGGTCATATCGACCTCGTCAAAATCGTTGTTGCAGCTGCCGCAGTTGCCGCACGGCGCGGTGGGATGCTCGCCGAAATAGGCCAGAATGTAGTTGCGCAGGCACTCCGTCGTCTGGCAGTAGCGCTCCATCGTCTGCAAGCGCTGCAGGTCGCGCTGGCGCAAAAGGTCGGCCTCCTCGTCGTCCATCTCAGCAAAATCCTTTTTGTCCAGCAGGAATTTGTTGATGATGACGTCCTGCGCCGAAAAAAGCAGCACGCACTGCGACGGCAGCCCGTCACGCCCGGCACGGCCCGCCTCCTGGTAATAATTCTCCATGCTCTGGGGCATGTTGTAGTGCAGCACGAACCGCACGTTGGACTTGTCAATGCCCATGCCAAAGGCGTTCGTCGCCACAATGACCGGCGCGGTGTCGTAGATGAAGTCGTTCTGATTTTTGCGGCGTGCTTCGGCGGGCAGGCCCGCGTGGTACTTTGTGGCTGCAAAGCCGTATTCGGTCAGAAGCTCCTGCAGCTTGTCCACATTCTTGCGGGTGGCGCAGTAGATGATGCCGCTCTCGCCGGGGTGGTCGCGCAGATATTGAATGACAAAATCGTCCTTGCGGCGGGTGCGCTCGACCTGAAAGTAGAGGTTGGGCCGGTCAAAGCCGGTCACAAGCACCTTCGGGTCATGGAGCCGCAGCGTGCAGACGATGTCGTCCTTGACCTCCCGCGTGGCCGTGGCCGTGAACGCCGACACGATGGGGCGGCGGGGCAGACTGTCGATGAAGTCGAGGATCTTTAAGTAGCTCGGGCGGAAATCCTGTCCCCACTGGCTGATGCAGTGCGCCTCATCCACCGTGACCATCGAGATGTCCGCCCCCGCGGCAAAGCTGCGGAACACCGGGCTTTCCAGCCGTTCGGGCGCGACGTAGACGAGCTTGTAGCTGCCCTCGGCGGCCAGGTCCAGCGCGCGGGCGATCTGTGTCTCGGTCAGCGACGAGTTGATAAACGCCGCATGGATGCCCGCTGCGTTCAGCCCCTTGACCTGGTCCTGCATCAGCGAGATCAGCGGCGAGATGACGAGCGTCAGCCCCGGTAGCAGCAGAGCAGGGACCTGATAGCAGAGCGACTTGCCCGCGCCGGTGGGCATGATGGCCAGCGCGTCCCGCCCGGCCAGAAGGGCGCTGACGATCTCCTCCTGCCCGGGGCGGAAGGAGTCGTAGCCGAAATATCGTTTTAACGCTTCACGCGGAGTCATGAAGGCCTCCTGAACTTTTTCTTCCATTATACCACATCCGCACCCCTGCGGCCAGAGAAACGCGCACTTTACACCGCGCACCGTCTGCGGTATACTGGTAGCAAATTAAAAAAACAGGAGCTGTCGCTATGATTCTGGATATTGTTGTGGACGTACAAAAGGACTTTATCACGGGTGCGCTGGCGAACCCCCAGGCACAGGCCAACGTGGCCCACCTGGCCGAGACCGTTAAGGCCCATGCCCGGGCCGGGCACTGGCTGTTCCTGACGCGGGACACCCACCCCGACAACTACCTTGCCACGCGGGAGGGACGCCACCTGCCTGTGGAGCACTGCATCGAGGGCGAGGACGGCTGGAACTTTGCGCCCGAGTTGGAGAACGCGCTGGACGGTACCGAGCCCGAGGTCTGCCACATCGTCAACAAGCCGACCTTCGGCAGCTATATGCTGCCGAGCGAGATCCTCGACGAGCTGATGGCCCACAACAAGGCCGTGGACGACATTGAAAAGATCGTCATCTACGGCTACTGCACCGACATCTGCGTCATCAGCAACGCCATGGTGCTGCGCGCGGCCTTCCCGGAGACGGAAATCGAAATCCTGTCCGACTGCTGCGCCGGGGTCACGCCCCAGTCCCACCAAACAGCGCTGGACGCCATGCGGGCGTGCCAGTTTACAATCGTATAAAGCGTATAAAGGCAAAATTGGAACCGACGCACTCTTGCGTTTCTCACCGCGTTGTGCTATACTTTACACCGTAAAACTGAATACGACAGCAGGTGCCTTTTTATGCCGCCGTTCGGCGCATGGAAAAGGGTAAAAGGGAAGCGGGTGCAAATCCCGCACGATCTCGTCACTGTGATAAG
>OMCG01000705.1_pt1 | contig 23147 bp, 20 predicted proteins | sample 1674071 | NCBI WGS metagenome assembly OMCG01 (sample SAMEA103958139, study PRJEB25191) | human gut metagenome | biome: human-associated habitat [ENVO:00009003]; feature: intestine environment [ENVO:2100002]; material: feces | place: Germany | collected 2013/2015 | reverse complement strand
CCACCGGGCCAAATAATGGTGGGAACAACAGGGCTCGAACCTGTGACCTCCTGCTTGTAAGGCAGATGCTCTCCCAGCTGAGCTATGCTCCCGAATTTGGCCGTCGCTTCCGACTGGTCATCAGCGACAAGACGTATTATACAGGAAAGCCAACGTTTTGTCAAGCAAATTTTGCCTTTTTTTCAAAAAACTTTTTATTTTGTGAAACGGCGGTTTTTCCGCCGTTTCACAAAGAAAATCAAATTTTCTTCAAAAGTTCCTGAATATCCTCCGGTGTGAAGGTATAAACCGTATCGCAGAACTGGCACTCCACCGGGAATGCCTTTCCCCCCCGGGCAATGTCCCCCAGCTCTTCCCGGCCCAGGCTGATGAGCGCCTGCTCCACCCGGTCCCGGGTGCAGTAGCACTTATAGGACACGGGAACCGTCTCCATAAACACCACACCCAGATCACCGCAGACCTGCCCCAGAATATCCTCCGGAGTCATGCCGCTTTCCAGCATGGGCGTCACGGCACCGGCACGCTGAATTCCGGCTTCCAGCTTATCGATGATCTCATCCGGGGCCTCGGGCAAAAGCTGGATAAGGTATCCCCCGGCGACCTTGACGCTGTGGTCCCGGTCCACCAGCACCCCCAGAGCGCAGGCTGTGGGCACCTGCTCACTCTGAACAAAGTAAGCCGTCACATCGTCACCGATCTCGCCGGATACCAGCTGCACAGAGCCGATATAAGGCTCCTTCATCTGCAGGTCCCGAATCACCGTCAAAGTGCCGTCTGTGCCCACTGTGGCCCCCACGTCCAGCTTGCCGGGGTATTTCTCCACCAGGGGCACATTGGGCTCTGTGACGCAGCCACGGACGTTGCCCACGGCATCGGAGACCACGGTAATGGTCCCGATGGGGCCGCCGCCCCGAATCTGCAAGGTCATGGACCCGTTTTCCACCTTCTGCATATTGCCCATCATGGATGCCGCCGTCAGAGCCCGTCCGAAAGCCGCTGTAGCATTGGGGGTGGTCTTCTGAATCTGCGCACCCCGGCGCACAAGCTCTGTGGAGCAGATGGCTGCAACCTTCACAAAGCCATCCATGCTCATACCGCGAACCAGATAATCGCTCATTTGATAATTCCCTTTCTTGCTTTGATATAAATACGCTGCTCTCCCGCCTCAGGAGGGGCCATGCGGCAGTCGCCATAGACGGCGATTTTGGTAAAGCCCGCCTGCTTTAAGTAGTCTACCAGTGTTTCCGCAGAGTAGGCGTACTCCCGGTGCTCCTCAAAAGAGCGGCTCCAGAGCTTTCCCTGCCGCTGGAACAGGTCCATGCCATAGGAGCAGATGTTGGTCTGCCGGTCAAATTCCCCCCGCCAGACGCAGTAAACATCGTCATCCTCATCCAGGAATACCTGCCCATCCATAGCGCGGAGCTTTTCCGGGGTGTTCACATCGAAGATAAAGATTCCGCCGGGATTTAAGGCCCGGTACACCCGCCGAATGGCTTCCCGGCAGTTTTTGGGCTCGGTGATATAGTCCAGGCTGTCCAGCGCGCACACAGCCAGATCTACAGCCCGGGGCAGGGTCAGCCGCTCCAGACGCTGGCAGGAAAAGAAGGGCCGGGGCATCATGTCCATGGTCTTCTGCTGTGCCATAGTCAGCATTTCCTCGGACATATCCACCCCGGTGGTGTGTATGCCCATGCGGGTCAGAATCGCCGTCACAGAGCCCGTGCCGCAGGCCAGATCCACCGCCGTCCTGGGGTGCAGGCCCTCCGCCGCGAGAATCTGCCGGTAAAAGGCCACCGTGGCCTCATAGTCCACATCGTTGGTCAGGCGGTCATAGCTGACCGCCAGCGCTTTGTACGCGTTCATACTGCCTCCATATACTCAGAAGGGGCGGCTGACAGCCGCCCCTGAGTTATTTTTATCGCTTAAAGATGCTGAAGATTTCATCGATATCGCTGATATCGCCGGACTTCACAGGCTTCTGGGTTCCGGCCAGAGGTGCGCCGATATCATCGGCGGGGGTCACAGCGGCAGAAGCCTTGGGCGCGAAGGTGCCATCGGCATTCTCAAAGCCGGTTGCAATGACGGTAACCCGCATCTCATCCTGGCAATCCTCGGAGAAGGTTGCACCGAAGATAATGTTTGCCTCAGGATTTGCAGCTTCCTGCACAATTCCGGCAGCAGTCTCCACATCGTCCAGAGTCATCTCGGCAGAGCCGGTGATGTTGATCAGGACGCCGGTAGCACCGTTGATGGAGGTCTCCAGCAGGGGGCTGGAAACGGCAGCGGTTGCGGCCTGCTCGGCCTTCTCCCGACCGGAAGCGGTGCCAACGCCCATATGGGCCCGGCCTGCGGACTTCATAACGGCGGAAACGTCCGCAAAGTCCAGATTGATGATCACGTTCTTGGAGAAGCCCACCAGCTCGGAAATGGAGGTAACGGCCTGCTTCAGCACATCGTCCGCAATGCCGAAGGCATTGGCAAAGGTAATCTTCTGGTCGGTGACGTATTTCAGCCGATCATTGGGGATGATGATCAGGGAGTCCACCTTACCCTTCAGGTCGGCAATACCCTGCTCGGCCTGACGCATCCGGTTGGCTCCCTCAAACTTGAAGGGCTTGGTCACAACGCCCACGGTGAGGATTCCCGCCTCATGGGCCAGCTCTGCTACAATAGGTGCCGCGCCGGTGCCGGTGCCGCCGCCCATACCGGCGGTGATGAACACCATGTCCGCGTCCTCCAGAGCCTTAGAGATCTGGGTGCGGTTCTCCTCGGCAGACTTGCGGCCCACCTCGGGGTCAGAGCCTGCGCCCATGCCGCCGGTCAGCTTCTCGCCGATCTGCACCTTATTCTTGCAGACAGATTTGTTCAGGTCCTGCTTATCCGTATTCACGGCTACAAATTCCACGCCGTTGACACCGGATTCGATCATCCGGTTGATAACATTATTGCCTGCGCCGCCGACACCGATCACCTTGATCTTAACGACGCGATCCTGAATGGTTTCAGACATACATTCTTTCCTCCTATGTATCTTTTTGCAGTTTGAGCCCGACCGCTTCTGCATAATATCCGAATCGTACCTTTCTATTTTAGCTTGTTCTGGGTGATAGGTCAATAGAAAATCTTCGAAATCCACAAAAAATTCATGGAATTCTTTTGGAAAGCCCCCGCTTAGGAGCTGAATGGTGTTAAGACCACCTGATTCTCCCGGATGGTAAAGCTCACGTCCAGAATACCGGTGGTGTAATCCGCCATCTGCAAAATGGCATCGTACATACAGGCAATCTTATAGTTCAGCGGGTGCACCGTATCCGTGCCATCGCCCAAATTCACCTGATACTGGGTGCCGTACCAGAGCACAATGTCATCAAGATACGTCACATCAATGCTGGCAATGGAACCTACAATATCGTTGTCCTCCATAGCCACCAGAATTTGCAGCACAACATCCAGCTTCTCCGCACCGGTGACCACCGTTGAAGCAACCGTCGGCAGCGTCGTTTCCTCCGCAGTGGCATCCATTCCCTCTGTGCTCTCCAGGGGCGCTGCCGAGCGTTCCGTTGCAACGCCGATCTGGCCCACCGCAGGGTCCGTCAGCGTCACGCCGACAATCTGGGTATAATTGCTGGCCGTGGAATTATTGGCCATTTCGGTGATCTTTCCATCGGAATTCATCAGCCACCAGATGCCTGTATCGTCCTGAATGGCATAAACGACGCCGTCTTCCTTTATTTCAATATTAACCGTATCCGGTAGTTTTATTCCAATTCTAACACTTTTTACATATGGGAGCTTTGCCCGAATCTGGCTGGCGGCGCGGGCACGGCTGAAGGTCAGCAGATTGTCCCCCTCCGTAATGCCGGAAGCCTCCTGAATGGAATAGGGGCTGTACACCGAAGTACCGGAAACCGTAATGACCTTGACCTTAAAGAACACGGAAAGGCCGATCATGAATGCCGCTACCACCGCAAGCACGGTGATGAGCTGGACTATCAGCCGATCACGGTTGAAGGATGCAGGCTGGGTATAGATCACGGCAGGGGTATTGAACACATTCTGCTTTCTGCGGCGCTTTTCCGCATCCGCCGCCCGGCGCTCCTTGCGCTGCTTGGCAAGATCGGAATTCTCTGCAAAGCTGTCCTTGCTGTAGCGGACCTTTTCATACCACTTGAGTATGGGATTCTGAGAAGAAAAGAAGGTTTTGAAATTTGTGGACCGCTGGGCTTTCCGCTTCTGGTTGGCCTTGCGGTAGGGCTGATAACCGGAATCCCCGGTTTTGGCGCTCGTCTGGCGGCGTCTTTGGGGCTCCTGGCTCTGCCGGGGCCTTTCCCGCTGCTCCTGCCGGGGCTGGGCACTCCCGGTCTCCCGGCGGGGACGCTGGGTGCCTTCCCGGCGCTGTGCGGTGCCTTCAGCCGACGGCTTTCGAGGCTGGGCCGGACGGGATGTCCCCGCAGGCCGCTCCTGCCGCTCTGCAGAAGGTTGGTCAGGGCGCTTTCGGGGGGCGGGGGCTGCCTCTGCCGGGCGCTTTTTCGCAGCCTCTTTTCTCGCTTCCACGGGCCGCCGGGGTCTTCCGCCCACATCGGACGCGCTCATCCGGGGGGCCGTTTTCTTTGGGTTCTGCTCCCCTGGGGTCCGGCTATTCTCGTTTGTATCCATGCTATGTTCCTCCGGGCCTTACTCAGGCCTTGGTCAGTTCCTCAACAATGTCGCAGATGCGCTGGGTGGAATCGACCCGCGCCATGGTTTTCAGGGTCTTGCTCATGTTCTCCCGTCTCTCCGGGTCAGCCAGCAGGCGGCCAATCTCATCAAAGAGCACCTGGGCGGTGCAGTCCTTTTCCACAATGGTCACCGCAGCGTTCTTATCGGACAGCACCCGGGCGTTGCGCTCCTGGTGATTGTTCGTCACATTGGGCGAAGGGATCAGGATGCTGGGGGTGCCGGAAACGGCAATTTCATTGCAGGTCGCCGCGCCGGAACGGCTGATGACGATGTCCGCAGCGGCCATCTCCACAGGCATATCATAGATATACTCCCGCATATCGATGCTGGGGGTGTGGGGCAGGTCCAGTCCGTCCTTCCGGAGCAGCTCCGGCATCCATTCCCAGCCGAAGCCGCCGGTGGCATGGATATGGTGGAAGGGATAGCCCGCCTCCTTTTCCAGGCACATGAGCTCAGCCATAATCTCATTCATATGCTTTGCGCCCAGGCTTCCGAAGGCAGACAGCACCACAGGCTTGTCCCCCAGCCCCAGCTTCTTCCGGGCAGCCTTTTTGTCACCGTACAGGAATCCCTCCTGGACCGGCATTCCAACCACTTCTACCTTCTCGGGATGGTCGTAGTATTTTACGCTTTCCTCAAAGGCCACCAGCACCCGGCTGGCCCGATTGGCAATCATCTTGGTGGTGACACCGGGCACGGCGTTGGACTCGTGAACGCAGGTGGGAATGCCCATCTTGCTGCCGGCATACAGGGCCGGGAAACTGGCATAGCCGCCGGTGCCGATGACCACATCGGGCTGAAACTCCCGAAAAATCTTCTTACAGGCACTGACGGCCTGCAAAACGCAGTTGACTGCGTGGATATTCTGCTTCAGGCCTGCCAGGCTCTTTTTGCGGCTCAGGCCGGAACCCGGAAGGGTCCGCAGCTCGTAGCCCGCCTGGGGCACCAGCTTTTCTTCCATATGCCCAACGGCACCGATAAACAGCACCTTGCAGTTCGGATCGCGCCGCCGCATTTCATTGGCAATGGCAATGGCAGGATTGATATGTCCGGCGGTACCGCCGCAGGTAAAGATAAGATTCACGTATTTGCCTCCTGAATGGTTCTTTTGCGTGATATATTTAATACGATCCCCATTTCTCCCAGATTCACCGCCAGTGCCGTGCCGCCATAGGAAAAGAAGGGCAGCGCAATGCCGGTGGAGGGCAGGAGATTCGTAACGACACACAGATTCAAAATGGTCTGCACCGCAATGAGGCTGATGAGCCCCGCGGCCAGAGCCGTAGAAAATCGGGTTTGTGCCTGCCGGGCGATCCAGAAGCCCCGCAGGATCAGCAGTGCAAAAAGCACCATAATGCCAACCGCACCCACAAGGCCCAATTCCTCGCAGGCAATGGCAAAGATATAGTCGTTATACTGAAAAGGCAGATAGAGGTATTTCTGTCTGCTTTTGCCAAGCCCAAGGCCAAACAGGCCTCCGGAGCCAATGGCATAGAGAGACTGCAAAATCTGATACCCCGTGTCTCCGGGGTCCAGCTCCGGGTGCCGCCAGGCAGTCACCCGGTCGCCGGCGTAGCCCATCAGGCGGGTATACACCAGCAAAAACGCCGCCGCCCCCAGCGCCCCCAGCAGCAGCCACTTGGGATGGGTCCCGGCAATGTACATCATGAGGACGGCCACCATGCCCATAAGCATAATGGCGCTCAGGTGCTTTTCCAGGGCCAATGGCACTAAGATGCCCAGCAGCGCCCCGCCAAAGCCCAGGACACCCCAGCGGAAAAACCTGGTCTTTTCTCCAAAATTCTGGGTCAGCCGGGCAAGAAGCACGATCATGGCGAACTTTGCCACCTCTGAAGGCTGGAACTGGAGCCCTGCAATGTTGATCCAACGCTTCGCCCCGTTGACCTCCTGGCCGATGACCAGGACGCTCAGCAGCAGGGCAATGCTGATGAAATACAGGGGCCACGCGGCGTGATACCACACCTTGTCAGGGATCCGGCTGAAACCGTACATCGCCCCCAGCCCCAAAAGGGCGCACACGGCCTGCTTTTGCAGATAACGGGTAGTAATGGCATAGTGGGTATCGTAGGCGCTTTGGGCGGAGCTTGCGGAATACAGCACCACAAGCCCAACCGACAGCAGCAGGAGCGTCAGCGCCAGAAAAGGCAGATCCATATTCTCGCCCTTTCGGCGGTCCTCTTTGGCAAAGAGCTTTGCTCCCGCCATACAGCGCTCCTTTCCGGAATCATTAACGGGTCAGAGAAGAAATGCTAAGCCAGGCCACCAGGCACATAACGGCAGACACGGACGCGAAGGTGAGAACGATCTTTTCTTCCTTCCAGCCGCTCATCTCAAAATGATGGTGGATGGGGGCCATTTTGAACAGCCGCTTGCCATGGGTCGCCTTGAAATAGCCCACCTGCAAGATTACGGACAGGGTCTCCACAATATAGACAAAGCCCGCAAAAATCAGCACCAGGGGAATGTCCAGTGCGAAGGCCAGTCCGCAGACAACGCCGCCCATAAACAGGGAGCCGGTGTCGCCCATAAAGGCCTTGGCCGGGTGCCAGTTCAGGTGCAGATAGGCAAGCAGGCCGCCGATCATACAGGCCGGCAGCAGGGCCAGATTCTGCCGCCCCAGTGCCACAGACGCAGCCACAAAGAAAACCATAACCGGAATGGTGACCGAAGAGCTCAGGCCATCGATGCCATCGGTCAGGTTCACAGCGTTGACCGTGCCCACAATGACGAACATAGCAAACAGGACAAACAGTGCCGGATGGATATAGAACCGGAGGCCCCAGAAGGGAATGTACAGGTCGCAGGTCAGAACGCCTTCCCGGTACAGCACATACAGGAACACCGCCGAAACAGCCATTTGCAACAGGGATTTCTGAATGGCCGTCAGGCCCATGTCCCGCTTCTTCTTCACCTTGCAGTAATCGTCCAGGAAGCCCACCGCACCGAAGCAGAAGGCCAGGGCATAGACATAAAAGGGCGTATAGTCCGTCATGCCAATGGCCAGATTGACCAACAGGCAGATCAGAGTGCCACCGATGAACATCAGGCCCATCATCAGGGGGGTTCCCGCCTTGTTATTGTGCCAGGTTGGGCCGATGGAACGCACGGACTGGCCGGCCTTCAGTGCCCTGAGCACCGGCAGCAGGAAATGCCCCAGCAGCGCAGATACACCGCAGCAGCATACAGCAGTTAAAAGAATTCGGATCATGCAGGATCTCCTCCGTTCAGGTCTTTTTCGTATTTCATGAAGGCCTCCAATACGCGCTCCATGTGCATACTGTGGCTGCCCTTAAACAGGATCACATCGCCGGGCTTTGCGATGCGCTGCAATTCACAGGCCAAGGCGGTCTGGTCCGTAAAGGCCTGAGCCCGCCTGTCGGGCATACCGCCCGTAATGCAGCCGCCGATTACCCGGTCGGCGCAGTCGCCATAGGCCAGGACAAAGTCCACCCGCTCAGCGGCGATTCTGCCGATGCGGTAGTGCTCCGCAGCCGCCCGGTCGCCCAGTTCCAGCATATCGCCCAGAACGGCAATTTTCCGTCCCTGCTTCTCGCCCAGAACCTTCAATGCAGCCTCCATGGACTCGGGGCCTGCATTGTAGCAGTCCTTGATCAGCGTATAGCCATAGGCCCGCAGGGTTTCCTGCCGCCCGGCCAGATTCCGGAAGGTGCGCAGTCCCTGCCGGATCTTCTCCTCCGGGACCCCAAGCTCCAGCCCCACCGCCACGGCGGCCATGGCATCGCTGACGAAATGACGGCCCTCCAGATTCATAATTACAGAGAAGCTGTTCTCCCCGTGGGTTACCCGGAACCGCAGCCCGTCCAGGGCATTGACGATCTCCCGGCACCGCACCGCACAATCCTCATCCGAACCAAAATATACAATTCTCTGCTTCGGCTTCTCACCAAGCTCCCGCAGCATCCGGTCGTCCCCGTTGAGCAGCAGGGTACCGTCCTCCGGCATTCCCTCCACGATTTCCATCTTGGCCTGACGGATTCCCGCCTGGCTGCCCAGAAATTCAATATGGGCCGTGCCGATGTTCACGATCACAGCAATGTCCGGCTTTCCAATGGAGGAAAGATAAGCCATCTCCCGGAAATGGTTCATACCCATTTCCAGAACAGCCACCTCCGTATCCTCCGGCATGGCCAGAATTGCCATGGGCATACCGATGTCATTGTTGTGGTTCACCGGGGTCTTTGACGTGCGGTAGGTCTTTTCCAGCACCGCCGCAATCATCTCTTTCGTGGTGCTCTTGCCCACGGAGCCGGTGACGCCAACGACTTTCATACCAATGCGCTTCCGCTCCTCCCGGGCAATATCGCCCAGGGCCAGACGCACATCCTTTACAATAATGGCCGGATAATCCCCTACGCTATGGGTGCACAGCACAGCTGCCGCGCCCTTTTCCATAGCGGCAGGGATAAAGTCGTGACCGTCCCGGGCACCCTGCAATGCCAGAAACAGCTGGCCAGGATGGAGGGTCCGGGTATCGTTGTTGGCACCCAGGAACTCGATATCCGCGTATTTTTCCTCTACAGTGCCGCCGCACCAGGCAGCCGCCTGCTTCAGAGATATTTTACTCATGTAGCTTCCTCAATTCCGACAGGTAAGATTGGACCTCTTCCCGTTCGTCCAGATGATACTTATGGCCATCGATTTCCTGGTAGGTCTCATGGCCCTTTCCTGCCAATACAATTATATCATCTTTTTTGCCAATGTCCATAGCGTATCTGATGGCTTTACGCCGGTCCTCTATGACAGTGTATTCTCCCATCTCCGGGGTAATTCCCTTCAGGATGTCCGCAATAATGGCCATAGGCGCCTCTGTCCGGGGATTGTCCGAAGTAATAATGGAAAAGTCCGCATTTTTGACGCCGATTTGCCCCATAATCGGCCGCTTCATAGGATCCCGGTCCCCACCGCAGCCGAAAACCGCAATGAGTCTCCCCTTGCAGAAATCCCGCACGGACAGCAAAACCTTTTCCAGGCCATCCGGCGTATGGGCATAGTCGATGAGCACGGTATAGGGCATTCCGGGGGTGGGAACCACCTCAATGCGTCCCTTGACGCCAAATACCTTTCCCAAAGCCCCGGCGCATTCCTCCAGAGAAATGCCAAGCTGCCTGGAAACGCCCAGCACCGTCAAGGCATTGTAAACCGTAAAGCGTCCGGGAATGGGCACCACAACGTGGGCCGTCTCTTCTCCGCAAACCGCCGTGAATTCCACACCCTGGGCATGGAGGGCAATATCCTTTGCATACAGCCCTGCCTCTTTGTGGGCAGAAAACGTCAGGACCGGGCAAGCAACGGCTTGGAGCATCCGGGATGCATATGGGTCATCCTGATTGATAACGGCCCGGTCACAGCGGCGGAACAGTTCCGCCTTGGTGTCACAATAGGCATCCATGGTCTTGTGAAAATCCAGATGGTCCTCTGTCAGATTTGTAAAGGCCGCCACATCGTAGTGGACCCCGCCGATGCGGTCCAATGCAATGGCATGGCTGGAAACCTCCATAACGGCATAGGTGCAGCCTGCGTCCCGCATCCGGGCAAAGAGCTGCTGCAGCTCCAGGCTTTCCGGGGTGGTCCGTTCCGAGGGGATGGCCTCCTGGCCAACGAGATTGTCCATGGTGCCAATGAGTCCCACCTTTGCCCCCCGGGTCTGCTCCAGAACGGATTTCAGCAGCAGGGTGACGGAGGTCTTTCCGTTGGTGCCGGTGATGCCGATGCACTGCATGGACTTTGCCGGGTTCCCGTAAAAATTGCAAGCCATCTGGGCCAGAGCCAGACGGTCAGAGGCAACCAGGACATAGGGGGTCTCTACATCCGGCTTTTTCGCCGTGACCGTCACAACAGCTCCCTTTTCCACCGCCATGGGGATGAATCGGTTCCCGTCAGAGGCAAAGCCGGAGATGGCCGCAAACAGGCACCCGGGCACTGCCTTTCTGGAATCGTAGACGATGGAAGCAACTTCCGTTTCCAAATCGGCGTGGACTTCTGTTACGGCCACATCCTTTAACAGTTCCTGTAATTTCATAGCAAACGCTCCTGTATCTCTAATCTTTTGCCGCCTGATCGGCAAAGTGTATGGGAATCGTAGTTCCGACCGCAACCTGAGTTCCCGGCTGGATGTCCTGGGCAATGGCTCGGATCTCCGCCCCTGACTCCGGGTTCCCGGAGGGCAGAATATACAGGCCCAATGTGCCCGCCAAATCTGCCGCCTGCTGCTTGCTTTTTCCAAGGAAGTCCGGCACAGGCACAGTCCTGCTTTCCGGCGCTTCTCCCAGGTACAGCAGCACCTGGCCACCCCCAGGAACACTTTGCCCCGCCGCCGGGATCTGCCCTGCAACCGTCTCGCCGGTGCCCTCGAAGCGGGCTGAAAAGCCGGATTCCTTCAAGCATTTCTCCGCCTCCTGGGCCGTATACCCCGTGAGGTCCGGCAGAATCATCTGCCTCCCGGGCAGATCCTCTTCGGTATAGTTCTGACGAACGCCCAGGTAGGGCAAAATGTCCGCCAGAATGGCGCCCACCGTAGGCGCCGCCATTACGCCGCCGGATATATAGATCCCCGTGGACCGGGATGGGGTATCCAGCGCTGCCAATACAATATACTCCGGATCTTCCATTGGCGCAATCCCCACGAAGGAGACAATTTTATCCAAAACCCGCTGACCGTTTTCATCGAAAACGTCAATTTTCTCGCTGGTCCCCGTTTTTCCCCCTACGGAATACCCCACAACGTTGGCATTTTTCGCGGTTCCCTCTGTGACCACCGAGCGGATAAGGGTGCGCATGGTCTCGGAGGTCTCCGGGGAAACGGTCTGCCGGACCACCGTGGGCTCCTGCTTGAGGACCGTATTGCCGTCCTTGTCGATGACCTCGGAGACAAGATAGGGTTCCAGGAGCTTTCCGCCGTTGACCACAGAGGCAATGGCCCGAACAAGCTGCAAAGGTGTGATTTTGAAGGTCTGGCCAAAAGAGCCGGAGGTCAGGCTGGCCGTACCCCATTTTTCGGTATTGGTCACCAGCGCCTTGTCGAAAAACACGCCCTTGCTCTCTCCTGACAGGTCGATACCCGTCTTCTCCAAAATGCCAAACGTCTTCACATAGTCATAGAACCGCTGGCCGCCCAGCTTCAGGGCAATATGGGCAAAGGCCAGATTGCAGGAGTTCTGCAAGGCCTGGGGTGTCTTCTCCGCCCCATGGCCTGCCGCGCGCCAGCAGTGCAGCAGCTGGGAACGTCCGGGAATCTGTTCGGTCCCCTTGCAATAAAAGGAAGTATTCAGGTCAATGGCCCCGCAGTCCAGGGCCGCCGCCATGGTCAACACCTTAAAGGTGGATCCCGGCTCATAGCCATCGGACAGCACCCGATTTCGCCACTGTTTCAGGCGCGCCTGGGTCAGGGCGGCATCATAGGCCTGCTTTCCGGCGGTGTATTCCGAGCTTCCCTGGGGGCAGCGTTCATAGGCTCGCCGCATGTCTTCCAGATTCTGACGGGTTTCCTCGTCCCACACCAGCTGGTAGTCATTGGGGTCGTAGCTTCCCAGGGTTGCCATGGCCAGGATTTCGCCGGTCTTGCAGTTCATGACCAAGCCAAATGCGCCGTTTTGCACATCATAGCGGTCTATCGCTGCCCGGAGCTGCTTTTCCAGGATCTCCTGCACCGTGGCATCCAGCGTCAGAACCACGCTACACCCGGACCGGGAGGCTGTAAAGCCTTCATAGGAAAAGGGCATATCCATTTCATTATTGCCCTTGGTTGTGATTACCTTTCCGGTCTTCCCGGAGAGAAAGCTGTCATAGGCCGCCTCCACGCCCTCACTGCCCTGGCCAGATAGGTTGGTAAAGCCAATCACCTGGGCAGCCAGTGTTCCAAAGGGATAGGTCCGCATGGCGGCGGGCTCCAGATGAATGCCGGATATGGCATTCTCCTGAATAAAGCCGCGAATTTTCTGGGCGGTCTCCTCGGAAATTCGGCTGCCCACCTGCTTGTAACGGCGGCGAAAATCCTGCCCCTGCTCCAAGATCCACTCCGGCTCCCTGTCCAGCAGCGGGGCCAGAAATGCGGAGACGGCATTCAGGTCCGCACCGGACTGCTTCAGCTCATGGGGATCCAGATACACATTCTCTACCCCCACAGAGGAAGCCAGAATGTTCATATTCCGGTCGTAAACCAGGCCGCGGTCCGAGGCCGCCGCCGTGGACCGGGTCTGATTGTTCAGTGCTTTTGCTGCATAGTAATCATAGTCCACCACCATAAGCTGGGCTAACCTTGCCGCCACGCCGAGAAAGCCCAGAAGGCCCAGTACCAGGGCCGTCAGTCGGATTCTCCAATGCTGGGCGCTGTCCATCCGTACGCGGCGGTAAGTGGGTTTTTGCATGGTCCGGCCCCTTCCGGCAGCGGAATTCTTTCAGGGAGCACTTAAAAGAGCGCTTCCTTTGAAAATGGGCGGCAAGGGAACCCCTCGCCGCCCATTCGCAGCTGCCGTTTTGAGTATATGCGTGCCCGGACAGGTTATGATTCCGACTCCTCTGCCGGTCCCAGCAGGCCGGACAGGAACCACAGAAAGTTCTCCCAGGCCGTGGGCTCCTCTTCATGCTCCGGCACGGAAACCCGAACCGTCATCTTCTGGGCCTCCTCTGCCGGGATCATCCCCAGCTCCTCAGCCCGCTCCCGGATGGTGTCCATATCCAAGGCTGTGCGGTACGCGTGCTCCAGTTTGGCGTTTTCCCGCTTCAACTCCGTCAGGGTTTCCATCTCCTGATTGTACTGCTTCATGCTGGCTGTCAGCTGCACCGCACCAACCACCAGGGCCACCAGCACCGCCACGGCCAGGACAATCCCGCCCACAGCCACAGGGTCCACATAAATGCGGCGCTCTTTTCCGGTCTTCGGCTTCTTGGGCAGGAAAACCTTTGCGCTCTGCTGCTTCTTTTTGGGTGCCTTGACCTCACTGCCATACACGTAAAACTGGCCAACATATTGAATAACAGGTTTTTGATCCATGTTTCCTTCCTCCGGCCAATATTACCGTTTTTCACAAATGCGAAGCTTCGCGCTTCTTGCTCTGGGGTTGCGCTCCAGCTCCTCCTCGCCGGAAACAATGGGCTTCCGGGTAAGTACCGTCACCTGGGGCTTTCTGCCGCAGACGCACACCGGGAATTCCGGCGGACAGATGCAGCCCTTGGCCGCTGCGGCCATGGAATTCTTAACAATCCGGTCTTCCAGGGAGTGGAAAGTGATCACCGCCAGCCGTCCTCCGGGATTCAGGCAGGGAATGGCAGCATCCATAGCCTTGGATACAGAATTCAGCTCATCATTTACCGCAATGCGGATGGCCTGAAAGGTCCGCTTGGCGGGATGCTGCTTTTCCCGCAGGGCTGCGGGGGGCATAGCCGAGCGAATCACATCCACCAGTTCCAAGGTCGTGCGGATGGGAGATACCTCCCTTTTGCGGACGATGGCCGCCGCGATGGCAGGGGCATAGCGTTCTTCGCCATAATCATAGAGAATGCGCTTTAATTCCTCATAGGACCAGGTATTGACCACGGTATCGGCACTCAAAGCGTCCCCATTGTCCATACGCATGTCCAGAGGGGCGTCTGTCATATAAGAGAAGCCTCTGCTCCCGTCATCCAGTTGGGGGGAGGATACACCCAGGTCCAGCAGGATCCCATCCACGCCGGAAATACCCAGCTCCTGCAAAACCTGCCCCATACGGCAGAAATTGGAATGGACCAGCGTCACCCGGTCCGCAAAGGGAGACAGCCGCTCTCCGGCAGCCTTCAGAGCCACAGGGTCCCGGTCAATGCCAATGAGCCGACCGGTTGTCAGCTTTTCGGCGATATGGTAGGAGTGGCCCGCACCGCCCAGGGTACCGTCCACATAGATACCGTCCGGCTTGATATTCAGGCCCTCAATGCACTCATCCAGGAGGACGGAAACATGATGAAATTCGCTCATAGTCCAATTGCCTCCAAAGATGCCAACAGTTTTTCGGGCGTGAGATTCTCCTCTTCAAATTTCCGGAATTCCTCTGCATCCCAGATTTCCGCCTGGCCTGCCCGGCCAACGATCATGACCTCCCGGTCGATTCCGGCGTAGGATTGCAGGAAGGGCGTCAGAGAAAAGCGAAACTGCTTGTCAGGGCTGCACTCTGCGGCATTCATGAAAATCAGACTGGTGGCCCCTGCCCGCTGAGAGATGCTCAGGGCATTGAAGTTCTCGCTGAGCCGCTGCCATTCCTCAGCAGTGTAGACTGCGAGACAGCGATGGCCGCAGTTCACGCCCAGGGTCACAAAGAAGCTATCGCCCAGCTCCCCGCGGAGCTTGGCCGGAACGATCAGACGGCTCTTGTCGTCCATCCGGGCTGCATATTTGCCAATCACAGTCTCACCTCCATTCCATTTTCCTCCACTTTACATCCACAGCACTCCATTTTTTGATAGTATAAATCTTCTTCCGAAAAAAATCAATCATTTTTTGCCGAATTTCCCTGGAACGGCCTGAGAAACCCTATTTTTTCGTGAATATTCAAACGTGTGTTCACTTATCTGGCAGATTTCAGGCTCCAAAACGCAGCTTTCCATCCTCCATGCGCAGATGAATTTTGACCGGCTTTTTGGGGCAGCGCAACAAGAACGTGGCAAGGCCGTCCTCCACTTCAGTCTGCACCAGTCTGCGCAGCTGCCGCGCCCCGTCCCGGCCCATGCATCGGGTGCTCAGCATATGGGCAAGCTCGCCGGGCAGCAGGAGCTGAATGCCTGCAGCAGCGCTGCGCTGCTGCAGCTGCCGCAGATACTTCTGGGCAATGGCCTCCATGGCATTCTCCCCCAGGGGCTCGAAATACACCGTTGCATCCAGCCGCCCCAAAAATTCCGGGGTGAACTGCTCCTGCAAGGCCTGGGCAAACACGCCCTTTTTCCCTTCCCCGCAGAAGCCCAGCCCCTCCCCCCGCAGACCGCCGCCCACATTGGAGGTCATAACCACAATGGTATTTTTGAAGCTCACGTGTCTGCCGGTGGAATCGGTTAGGGTCCCCTCCTCCATGATTTGCAGCAGCAGACCCAGCACCTCCGGGTGGGCTTTCTCGATCTCATCCAGCAGCACCAGGCTGTAGGGGCGGCGGCGAACCGCCTCGGTCAGCTTGCCGCCCTCATCGTAGCCGATATAGCCGGGAGGCGCGCCGATGAGCCGGGACACAGAGTGCTTTTCCATATATTCCGTCATATCCAGCCGTAGCATGGCATTCTGGCTGCCGTAGACCTCCGTGGCCAAGGCCCTGCACAGCTCTGTTTTTCCAACGCCGGTGGGACCGGCAAACAGCAGGCAGGCGATGGGTCGGCCTGCGTCCCGAATGCCGGAAAAACCCCGGCGGACGGCCTCCGCCACAGTCTTCACCGCTTTGGGCTGCCCCATGACGTGGGCAGAGAGCAGCCCCTCCAGATTCAGGAGCCGTTCCCGCTCCCCTGCCGTCAGCCGTCCCACAGGAATGCCCGTCCTGGCAGAGACCACCAGAGCAATGTCCGCCCCGGTCACCGCCCGGGACCGCTTGCCATCCGGCGCGCGTTCCATGAGGCTCTGCACCTTATCCCGCAGTTCTGCCGCCCGCTCAAACCGGCGCTCCCGCACAGCCTCCCGCAGTTCTTCCTCCAGCTCTTTCCGGGCGGAGGAGCCCCGGGCGCTGAATACGCCCTCCATTTTCGCCCGGGCCGCTCCCTCGTCCAGCAGGTCAATGGCCTTGTCCGGAAGATAGAGGTCCGGAAGATACCGGACGGACAGCCGGACCGCCTCCTTCAGCGCCTCCTCCGTAATGCGCAGCCGGTGGTGCTGCTCCAGTCCGGGCTTCAGGGCCCGGAGAATTTCCACCGCGGTGTCGTTATCCGGCTCCTCCACATTGACAGGGCGAAACCGCCGCTCCAGAGCGGCGTCCTTTTCGATATACTTCCGGTACTCCTCCCGGGTGGTGGCCCCAACCATTTGCAGCTCTCCCCGGCCAAGGGCGGGCTTTAAAATATTGGCCGCGTCGATGGCCCCCTCTGCGGCCCCGGCCCCGACGATGGTATGCATTTCATCCACAAAGAGGATCACGTCCCCGCTGCGCCGGATCTCCGCCAGCACATCCCGCAGCCGCTCCTCAAATTCGCCCCGGTACTTCGTCCCTGCCACCAGGCTCGCCATATTCAGGCTATAGAGCCGTTTTTCCTTCAGCTGAGGCGGCACGTTGCCCACCGCCATACGCTGGGCCAGGCCCTCGGCTATGGCGGTCTTTCCCACGCCCGGCTCCCCGATCAGGGCGGGATTGTTTTTATTCTTCCGGCAGAGAATGCCGATCACCGTATCGATCTCTCTGTCCCTGCCAATGACCGGGTCCATGCTCACTGCCTTCTGAACCAGATCCTCACTGAATTGTTCCAAAAGCTTCGTAGAAACCGCCTCCTTTTTCCCGTCCCGCAGCCGGGGCGCATCCAACAGATATTCCAGAGTGTGGGTAAACAGTGCGTCGGCGCTGACGCCGCAGGTGTGCAGCATCTGATAGGCCCCGCTCTGCTCCTCTCGGGCCATGGCCAGCAGCACATGGGCGGGACGCACCTCCCGTCTGCCTTGCCGTCGCGCCTCCACGGCAGCCTGACGCAGAATTCTTCTCGCCGCCCGGGTCAACCCCTGGGGCAAAGGCATCTCCGGCCGCCCCACGCCGTAACACAGCATGGTCAGCTGCCGCAGCAGCTCCGGCTCCACACCAAAAGACCGCAGCAGCTGGGCCGTACCGCCGGACATCTGGCACAGGGCGAGCAGCAGGTGCACCGAGCCCACATAGCTGTGGCCCATGTGCCGTGCCTCTGCACCGGACTGCCGGATCAGCGCCTCCATTTGTCCGCGATATCCCATGAAATCCCCCCTTTGGGCTTCAGTTTCGCCATCCAAAAGAGGAAATATACGGAAATCAAAAAAATCCGAAAAAAGGAATTGCATTTTTGAAAATCTATGCTAGAATGTAGATGCATTGTATGGATGCACACTGAAAAAAACAATAGGAGGTATTTTTCATGGCTTACAATATTACCGATGCTTGCCTGAAGTGCGGTTCCTGCGCTGAGCAGTGCCCCGTCGAGGCTATTTCCGAGGGTGAAGACAAGTACGTAATCAATCCTGACGTTTGTGTCAGCTGCGGCTCCTGCGCCGAGCAGTGCCCCGCTGATGCCATCGAGGAAGGCTAATTCTTCGGAACCCACCGGCCCGCGTCTTTCGCAGGCCGGTTTTCACTATAAGGAACACAACTTGGAAACACTTTTGAACGGTTTTACCCTGGATGTCCCCAAAGGCTGCTTCCCCCTGAGCACTGACAGTATGCTCCTTGGCTGGTTTGCAAAGCTCCCCAAAAACGCCCGGGTGCTGGACCTTGGTTCCGGCTGCGGTACCCTGGGGCTGCTGCTCTGCGCCCGGGACAGCTCCTGCCGCGTCACCGGCATAGAGCTGACGCATGAGGCCCACCGGGCCGCTCTTGACAACATCGCCCGCAACGCGCTTGCCGACCGCATGGAAAGTATATGTGCGGATGTGCGGCAAGTTCCCTCCCTGGTTTCCCCCGGAAGCTTCACCACACTCCTCTCCAACCCGCCCTATTTTTCCGGCGGACCGCAGAGCAGCGCTTTGCCCCTGGCCAGGCGGGAGGACTGCTGCTCCGTCCGGGAGCTGCTGCACAGCGCCGCCTGGGCGCTGAAATACGGCGGCGACTTTTTTCTGGTCCACCGCCCGGAACGGCTGGGAGAGATCATCGCTCAGGCAGGTACCTTTCATCTGGAGGCCAAGCGGCTGTGTCTGGTGCGGCACGGCCCGGGCAAGGATGTCAGTCTGATCCTTCTGCAGCTGCGCAAGGGTGGAAAGCCCGGTCTTCTTTTTGAGGAGCTGTCGCTGACGGATGAATTGGGGCAGCCGTCCAGGGAATACAAATCCATTTATCATATCGAATAGGAGGCCCCTATGGCCGGAATGCTGTACCTTGTCCCCACCCCCATCGGGAATCTGGGGGACATCTCCAAACGCGCCCGGGAAACTCTGGAAAGCGCGGATTTCATCGCCGCCGAGGATACCCGGGTCACCCTGAAGCTATTGAACCACCTGGAGCTGAAAAAGCCCCTGGTGAGCTACTACGAGCACAACAAGTCCTTCAAGGGCGAAAAAATACTGGACCGGATCCTGGCAGGAGAAACCTGCGCTTTGGTCTCCGACGCCGGAAGCCCCGCCATCTCCGACCCCGGCGAGGACCTGGTAAAGCAGTGCGCCGCCGCAGGCATTCCGGTCTGCGCCATTCCCGGCCCCTGCGCCGCCATCACCGCCCTGAGCATTTCCGCCCAGAGCACCGGCAGATTTTGCTTTGAGGGCTTTCTCTCCACCGCAAAAAAGAGCCGCCGGGAGCACCTGGACAGCCTGAAAAAAGAACAGCGCACCATGATCTTCTACGAAGCCCCCCACAAGCTGCTGAACACGCTGCAGGATATGGCGGAGGTCTTCGGCGCTGACCGGCCCATCAGCCTGTGCCGGGAACTGACCAAGCTCCACGAGGAGGTAGTCAGGACCACCCTGGGAGAAGCCGTGGGAAAGTACACCGAAACGCCCCCCAAGGGGGAATTTGTGCTGATCGTAGCCGGTGCCCCGGAAGAGATCAGAGAAGCCCCCTCAGAAGCCGACGCCGCCGCCCGGGTGAAGGCGCTCCTGGAGCAGGGGCTTTCCCGCAAGGACGCAGTCAAGCAGACCGCCGCCGAGCTGGGCCTGCCGAAGAACACGGTCTACGCCCTGGCGCTGGAAGAGGAGTAGAGCAATCACGCAAAGTACAGACGCAGCCGACTGCAAAATGCACCGGCTGCGCTTTTTTTCGCACTGTTCTTTTTGCCCTTCCCCGGCATAATCTTGTGCCAAGGGAGGGAGCGCTATGGTCATGGGGTGGATTTGGACGGGGCTGATTGCCCTGAGCATTCTCTCGGCAGCACTGACCGGGCGGGGGGATGCTTTGGCCGGAGCGGCTATGAAAGGGGCACAGTCTGGGGTGACGCTGACGGTTTCTATGGCCGGGGCGGTGTGCCTGTGGTCCGGGGTTGGGAAGCTTTTGGAGAAAAACGGGGCCATGGAGCTGCTGTCGAAGCTGCTCTCCCCCATCCTGGGGCGCATTTTCCCGGACAGCCGGGAAGACGGCCTTCTCCGGGGGTATCTCTGTGGAAACATCTGCGCCAACCTATTGGGGCTGGGCAATGCCGCCACGCCCATGGGCATCCAGGCGGCCAAGCGGCTGAAAACGCCCGGAAGCGACGCGGCAAGCGATCAGCTGTGCCGCCTGGTGGTGCTGAACACCGCCTCCATCCAACTGCTGCCCACCAATGTGGCCGCCGTCCGGGCGGCGCTGGGATGCGGCCGACCCTTTGACATTCTCCCGGCGGTATGGGTCACAAGCATTCTCTCCGCCGGGCTTGGCGTCTGCGCCGCAATGCTTCTGGGACGGGTCCGGAAAGCATGACGGACTACCTGATCCCCATGATATTGCTGCTGGCCTCTGCCGTTTCTCTGGGCAAGAAGGAGAACAGCTATTCACTTCTCTTAGAAGGCGGGGCCGAGGGACTGCGCCTGCTGAAGGACATCCTCCCCACCCTCGTTCTGCTGCTCACCGCCGTGGAGCTGTTCCGCTCCTCCGGGGCAGCGGAGCTTTTGCAGCGGTTTCTGTCACCGGTCTTTTCTTTGCTGGGTATTCCTGTGGAATGCGCCCTGCTGGTGCTGGTGCGGCCCATCAGCGGCAGCGCGGCTCTGGCCGTGGGGACGAGCCTGATGCAGACCTACGGCGTGGATTCCCAGATCGGCCGGACGGCGGCGGTCATGCTGGGCTCCACGGAGACGACTTTTTACACCATCAGCGTTTATTTCGGCGCAGCCGGTATCCGCCGCACCCGCTATACCCTGCCCGCCGCCCTTTTTGCCGACCTTGTGGGCTTCACCGCAGCGGCCTGGACCGCAAAATTGTTTTTCTAGGGACGCAAAGGGGGCGCAAAGACGTTCGATCCAAAAAACTTGGACCGAACGTCTTTTGCGTATTATCGCACCTTTTGAACGCTGTCCGCCAGTTGTTGCAGCTGGTCAGCGGTCATGCTATCCGCAGTGATCTGAAAGACCACCTTGTTCTCCCAATCCACCCAGACGATATGTCCCTGGGTTACAGCGGCAGGCATTCCCTGAACCGTTGTGGCTTCTCCGCCGCCGTTCATTTTGAGAATTGTATCCGGAGTCTCTGGAACCGGCTCTGACTTCTGGGCAGAATCCTCATCTTTGTCCCCATTCAGGAGGAAAGTTTCATAATTCAGTTCCACTGTGGTATTTTTCTTGGCATCAATGTACCAGCGATACACATAGGCAAACCAACCGCCGTCCTCCTTGGGACTGGCGATAAATTCCGTCTCCGGGTAGTTATCCGGCAGTCCGGTGATCTGATAGTCCCCCAACTCCTCCAGTGCCAGCCGGTAACGGTCTGCATTCGTGGGTTTCAGGTCCGGGTTCAGCTGGATGCTTTCGGCAACCCGCATCAGATCCAGCTCCGTGTCTCCTGTCAGCAGCATGAACCCAACGCCCCGGTCCTCATCCGTCCAGAGTAGCACCCGCTCACCGCCGGTGCAGGTATACAGAGTTCCGGGAAGGCTCCCCACGGTGATGGGTTCTTCCTTTGTGACACTTTCAAGCACCAGGTCGGTGGCGTTGTCTCCCCGGGTCGTCTCCAGCACGAGGGCGCTTTCATCCGATGCCGTCGCAAAGTGCAGCGTCTGGTGTCCATAGGCCTTGTCACTGACAAAACGCAGACGATAGCCCTCCGGAAGCCAAGTAGGGCAATACGTTTGCAGGCCCTCATAGGTATCGGCTGTCGATTGAAAATTGATTTCCGCCTCATAGGGTACAGAGGCATTTGCATCTACGCTTTCTCCGGTCCCTTGCATATACCGCTTGGTGTTCAGCTGAATTTTCGCCGTTACCGCATAGGCTGTAACGCCCAGCAGGCTGACAAGCGCTGCCGCAATCAAAAAAAACCGAAGCTTACCGCTGTGCTTTTTCATAGAAATATCCTCCTTATTTGGAGCGTCCGCCATAGCAAGATATCGATCCTCAATACCGCTCATTGCGCTGTAAAGGTCTTTTACGGTCATTGTGTATAGCCCTCCTTTTCCAGAAACCGCTTCAGTTCCGCCCGAAGCTTTTTCAGCCGGTATTTTACCTGGTACTCCCGCATATTGTACTTTCTTCCCAGTTCTGCCGCTGTCCGATTATAGTAGTATCTGCCCACAAACAAGGCGCAGTCGATTCCACTCAGGCCGGACAGAAACCGATTCAGGGTCTTCGTCAACTCCCGCTGTTCGGCACGCATCTCCGGCTGTGCCGCCGGATCCGGAATGCACTCCTCCAGCTCGGAAATGGCGACCTCCGCAAAGGCGGAACGCTTTTGGGCGTTCCCATAGTCAAACCGACTCAGGGCCAGATTCCGGGTAATGCGGGATAAGTAGTATTTGAGCGCTTTTGGAACCTCCGGCGGGATCTTGTTCCAGGCCGCCAGATAGGTGTCGTTTACGACTTCCTCGGAATCCTCCGGGATAGAAAGAATCCGCCCGGCAACACTCCGCAAAAAACGGCCATATTTTCGGTCCGTCTGCGAAACAGCTTCCTCAGAGCGCTGAAAGAAAAGCTCGATGATCTGTAAATCTTCCATGGGTTACTCCTTGGGTCACTCTTTTTGATTGTAAGGCCTTACATCTACACAGTAGGATTTTTACGCTCGTGCGGAGAAAATTTTTCAAAGCAAAAAGACGTGACCGCAAACGTCACGCCTTTCTGATTTCCGGGCAAGCTGCCCGTATCCGGTGGGATTCCCCGGTCATTCTGTTTTCTGCTTTCCCGCGCCGCGGGAGCGTCTTCTTCTGCGGCGGCGGGGGCGCTCCTCGGGGTCGGCCTTTTCGGCCCGACGGGCATAGGCCTCGGCCGCCTCAGAGGTGGCCTCATAGGTCAGGCGGCTGACCCGTACAAGTCCGTCCGGCTGCTCGCTCAGGCGGATGCGGATCAGAAATTTTCCATGCTCCGGACAGGTGGCCAGATCCATATACCGGTGGCCCGCCTGGGCAAACCAGCGGGAGCCCAGCATCTGCCGCCCGCACTCCGGGCAGAGATTGTCTTTTCCGGACATGGCGGCCAGGGCCGCGGTCTTATCCGGCAGATCCCGGAAGACCTCCCGCTGAATGCAGCCGGGAAGCTCCGCCCCATGGAAGCCGTTTTCATGGCTCTTGAGGGCAGCATCGTATTCCCTTGCCCCACGCTCCAGATCCAGCTTGGCGCAGATGAGGGCTGTATGGTAGGCATCGCCCAGCGCATCATGGGCCGGGCGGCT
>OMCG01000691.1_pt1 | contig 23411 bp, 20 predicted proteins | sample 1674071 | NCBI WGS metagenome assembly OMCG01 (sample SAMEA103958139, study PRJEB25191) | human gut metagenome | biome: human-associated habitat [ENVO:00009003]; feature: intestine environment [ENVO:2100002]; material: feces | place: Germany | collected 2013/2015 | reverse complement strand
GGCGCTGCCGGTATGACCAACATGCTGCGCACCTTCGGCAAGAAGGCCGCTGCCCTCACGGCGGTGGGCGATGTGCTCAAGGGCGTCGTGGCCGTCTGCCTTGGCCGGTGGCTGTTCGGTCATCTGCCCGCCGACGCTGCCGTCTCGCCCTATCTGGGCGTCTACCTCGCCGCCGTCCTCGCCGTGGTGGGCCACTCCAAGCCCATCTACTTCGGCTTCAAGGGCGGCAAGGGCGTACTGGTGGCTGCCGGTGCCATTCTGGCAGTCCAGCCGGTGCTGCTGCCGGTGCTGGCACTCATCTTCCTCGTCTGCCTGGTCCCCACCGGCATGGTGTCGCTGGGCAGCATCACCATGGCCGCGGCCTACCCGGTGCTGACGCTGGTGTACAGCCTCATGCGCGGCCTGCCGACCCGGGATGTGGTGGTCTGCACGGTCGGCGCTGCCATCATGGGCGGCATGGTCATCTGGATGCACCGTTCCAACATCCAGCGCATCCGGGACGGCAAGGAGTACCGTTTCGGCCAGAAGCACAAGAGCAACTAAGCAGAAAAAGATGCCCCGCAGGCAGCTCTCGACGAGCGTCCTGCGGGGCATTTTACGTTGTCAGACTCATTTCGGGTCCGCTTCCAGCAGTGTGTCGGTGTTGTCCTCGTACTTGGGGTCTTCGATGGCGACTTCAAGCTCCGTGTCGGTGTCGTCATGATGCAGGTGCTTGCGCAGCCGGGAGGCGAATTCCTCTGACGGGATGCCGCTCTGGCTGGGGGAAAGGTCGGGTGCGGGGTGGCCGTCGGGCAGATGAGCGCCGAAGGCCGGCACGAAGAAGAACCTCCGCACGATGAAGATGAGGGCGATGGCGCTCACGCTCAGCAGGTTCTCCATGGCGGATTCGTGTCCCACCACCATGTGGCGGGCGATGGCGTAGAGCAGCACTTCGAGGCTGGAACCGGGGCTGTGCTTGGCCAGCATCTTGATAAACTCGATGCCGATGACGATGTCCAGCGCCCGCTGTAAGAAGGTGCTCACCTCGACGTCGTTGCCGTCGAACAGCAGGCCGGGCATCCACTGCAGCAGCGGCACCATCGACAGCAGCAGGCCGATGAGGACGAGGCCGGACAACAGGATCTCGAGCAGGGTGGCTGCGCTGATGATCTTGTTGCGCAATTCGGCGCGGCTGTGGCTTTCAACACGGGAATTGGACATGGGCAGGGACCTCTCTTTCAAATTTGACCGGAAATCTTTTACAACAGTTCGATTCTATTGTAACAAAAGCGAAAAACGAAGTCAATTTCTTCGGCTGGGAAAGTTAACCAGCATGAAAAACTGGAATCGAAGACAGACAAAAGGGGCCGTCCGCACCCGGAATGGAGTGCAGACGGCCCCTCTTTGTGCTGAAAAGGCGGCTTAGGCCTCAGCGATGGCTTCGATCTCACAGAGCACGCCCTTGGGCAGGTCTTTCACGGCCACGCAGCTGCGGGCGGGCTTGGAGGTGAAATACTTGGCGTACACCTCGTTGAAAGCGGCAAAGTCGGCGATGTCGGCCAGGAAGCAGGTAGTCTTGACCACCTTGTCAAAGCCCACGCCGGCAGCTTCGAGGATAGCGCCCACATTGCGGCAGCTCTGGTCAGCCTGTGCGGCGATGCCCTCGGCGACTGCGCCGGTGGCGGGGTCTACCGGGATCTGGCCGGAGGTGAAGACGAGACCGCCCACGGTGTAGCCCTGAGAGTAGGGGCCGATGGCGCCGGGAGCTTTTTCGGTGCTGATGATGTTCATATCGATTACCTCACATATCATAAATAGGGGAGTCTCCCGCCAAAAGGGGAGCCGATGAAAAAAGTCTACCACCAACTGTCCCCGCCGTCAACGGGCAGCAGGGAACGGTCCCGGAATTTCCGGAAAAAGGGAATGTAAAATTATTTGGAAAAATCTGTGCAAATCATCTTGACAAGAAATAAACTTTTATGATAAAAATAGAGCATGAAAGTAACATTTTTGCAGGAAAAACGCAGGCGCAGCGCAGGCAGGAAAGCCAGCTTTGCGCAGGCGCGTTTCTTTTTTGCAGAAAAAGCGAATTTCTGAACCCTCGGAAGGGGCAGAAAGGATAAGATATGTCGATTTTGGTAGATGATTCAAATAAAACAGCCTGCCGTGCAGCGGAGGCTGGGCTGCAGCAGAAAAACTGTGCTGCGCTGGTGCGCCCGGCGGGTACGGGCAAAGGCTGCATCGTGTGGGAGCTGCTGGACGCCCACCCCGAGATGCGCGTGCTCTGGGTGGTGTCCTGCGCTGCCCGTCTGGAACTGCGCCGCGCCCTGACAAAGCGGCTGGGCCGGACGCTGGGCGGCCGGGTGCGGCTGATGAGCTGCGAGCAGCTGGCCGTACAGAATGCGCTGGGCTGGGTGGCGCTGGCTGAGTTCCGGCCCGGCCTGCTGGTGCTGGACGGCTGGAGGGAGATGAGCGCAAAGAACTGGACCGACTGTGTCCAGCCCCTGTTTCGCCTCTGCCCGGGGGCAAAGCTGCTGGCTCTGGGGGAGCCGGACGCCCCGGGCGACAGCTGCCGCGCTGCCGAGGAGATGCTGGCCGACGCCATCGTGGAGCCGCTGGCGCTGGGCGGGGCGATGGCCGAGGGTCTGCTGCCCATGCCGGCCTCCTATACGGCCCTGCTCTGGCCGCTGGAAGATGCGATGGCCCGCCTCCGTGCTGAGGTGAAGAACCTCCATCTGCCGGGCTGCCCTGACCCCAACGCCGAGAAATATCAGGCTTTGAGCCTCGCCGTAGAAAAGCTTCCGCCGCTGGAACAGCTGCTGGCGCAGTGGCTCCCGGATGCTGCCGGGCGCTGCCTCGTCCTCTGCGAGGATGATGCAGCGGCGGCGCAGACCGCAGAGCAGGCCGAGAAGCTGTTTGGTGCAGGAACACATATTTATAAGGATGCAGAAGGCTTTGCGGCCGATGAAGCGGCCACCCTCCGGCTGCTGGTCTGTGCCAACGGCCCGGCGGTGCAGGCTCCTCTGGCCGGGATCTCGGGCGTGGTGCTGGTGCGCCGCAGCGCTGAACCGACCGCATACCGGCAGATGCTGGCCCGCGCCCTTGCGGCCTGCGGCAGTGTGCCGGTGGCAGAGCTGAGCGCGGCCTTTGAGGCGCTGACCTGTGTGCAGCAGCTGCGGAAGGAGTGCGGCGCAGCGGGGGCAGAAGCCTTCCCGCTGGAAGAGCCCCTTTCTGCCTGTCGCCGGGCTTACCGGCAGCTCCGCCGCGCGCTGGACTCCGACTGGGAGCGCTATTATGCCGCCGCAAAGCAGATGACGGCAGAGGGAAAGACGCTGGACGTGCCTCGCTCCTACAGCTTCGGGGGCGTGGCCGTGGGCCGCTGGCTGGAAAACCAGCGCCTTGTCCGGGCCGGAAAGAAAAAGGGACGCCTCACCGCCGCGCAGGCCGCCCGGCTGGACAAAATCGGCATGAACTGGCAAAAGCGGCTCGAGCTGGCGTGGGAGAACGGCTGTGCTTCGGCCCGGCGGTACCGCGACAGCCACAGCGACCTGCTGGTGCCGGTCCATTATAAGGATAAGGACGGCTTTGCGCTGGGCGAGTGGATCGTCTATAACCGCCAGCGCTATCTGGGCGGGAACCTGCCGTCAGACCGCGTCGAGCGCCTCGAGGCACTGGGCATGGTGTGGGACACCGGCAGCATCCTCTGGGAGAAGAGCTATGCCGCCGCCGTCCAGTATTATCTGGAAAATCACACGCTGGAAATTCCCGTCAAGTATGTCACGCCGGACGGCATGGCGCTGGGCGTTTGGCTGGGCAGTCAGCGTGCTGCTTATAAAGAGGGTATGCTGACCGACGCCCAAATCGAAAAGCTGGAAGCGCTGGGAGTGGACTGGGCGAACCGGAACGACCGCAAGTGGCAGACCGCCTACGAGGCCGCCGTGAAGTACCACGCCGCCCACGGGAACCTCGACGTTCCCACCGAGTACATCGACGAAGACGGCATCCTGCTGGGCAAGTGGGTGTCCCGCCAGCGGTACGCATGGCAGAACCCCGAGCGCAGCAGCGCCCGGGTGACGCTGGAGCGGAAAGCTCTGCTGGACGAGCTGGGCATGAACTGGGAAAAGACCGACTCGTGGCAGCACCGCTACGAGCTGGCCGTGGAATACAAAAAGGAGCACGGCAGTCTGGCCGTTCCGGCCCAGTACCGGACGGAGGACGGCATCTGGCTGGGCAGCTGGCTATCCCGTCAGAAGCAGATGCTGCGGGAGGGCAAAAAGCTTTCCGCCAAGCGCCGCGCGGCCCTGAAAGAGCTGTTCAAGGGCGAAAAAGGCCGACGCCTCAGCGCCCCGGTGCCGCCCGCGTGCAGCGTGCGGGAGCAGAACTGGCTGGATAACTACCAGAGCGCCAGGCTCTACGCCGAGAAGAAGGGCAGCCTCCTCGTGCCTGCCGGATATGTGGACGAGAACGGCTTCCGTCTGGGCGTCTGGATCTCGAACCTCCGGGCTGCCCGCAAGGCCCGGCCCGGCTCGTTTCAGGTGACACCGGAGCATATCGCTCTGCTGGACGCCATCGGGATGCAGTGGGACGCCCGGGAGGCTAAGTGGGCCGGGGCGTTCCGCCGTGCCGAAGAATACTGCGCCGCCCACGGAGACCTGCTGGTGCCGGTGAACTATAAGACCGAAGACGGCTTCTGCCTCGGCGACTGGGTCCGCCGGATGCGCGAAAACTACGCCTGTGCCGAGAAAAAGCTGACGGCGGAGCACATCGCAAAGCTCGAAGCGCTGGGCATGGTCTGGACCGTGCCGCAGGAGGGCTGAGATATTGCATTTTAGGGCGGAGTGTGGTATACTTCACCTCGTCTGAATAGAAAACAGCAGGTGCCTGCCGTCGGGGCTTCGTCCCCGGCCGGGAGGGTAAAAGGGAAGCGGGTGCGAGTCCCGCGCGATCTCGTCACTGTGATAAGGGAGTCCGCTGCCTTGGCGCTCAGCGCCGGTCACTGGAGGCTTTGCCTCTGGGAAGGCGGCAGCGGGCGGTGAGCTTTCAGTCAGGAAACCTGCCCGCTGTTGGTACAGGAGCGTCCGGCTCCGGATCACGAGGAATTGGTCGTACCAAAAAGCCCGAAAGTTCAAAGGGTCTTTTTGCTGTGCCTTCCGCGCGGTGAAAAGGCTCTTTTTTCGTTTGAGCTGGCCCCCGTTTCGTACCCTTTCTATCGGAAAAGTACATTCCACACAACAGAAAGGACTCAAACAATGCGTAAGGCAACCAACAAGAACTGGCAGCGCGTCACCGCCGCTGCCGCCGCACTGGCCCTGTGTGCCGGTGTGCTCACCGGCTGCGGTGCATCTTCTTCCACTGCCGCCAGCAGCGCCGCCGCAAGCTCTGCTGCCGCCAGCGAGGTGAGCAGCGAGGAGGCTGATGAAATGGCAGCAAAGAATGTGGCAGACCTCATCGACGCCATTTATGTGCAGGAGCGCAACGAGAACACCGACGCTCAGTGTGAGGCCGCAAAGGCAGCATGGGACGCTCTGACCGACGCCCAGAAGGAGCTGGTCGAGGGTGAAGAGGCTGACCCCGATTACTTTGGCCGCGACACCGGCGACGCCTCTAAGGACGACGCCCGCAACCAGGACAACATCGGCGACAACGAGATCCTGGTCGTCAGCTTCGGCACCTCGTTCAACGACAGCCGCGCAGCGGACATCAAGGGCATCGAGGACGCCATCCAGGCCGCATACCCCGACTGGTCTGTCCGCCGCGCCTTCACCGCACAGATCATCATCAACCATGTTCAGGCTCGTGACGGCGAAAAGATCGACAACATGGAGCAGGCCATGGAGCGCGCTGTTGCCAACGGCGTGAAGAATCTGGTCGTCCAGCCCACCCACCTGATGCACGGCGCGGAGTACGACGAGATGATGGAGATGGTGGACAGCTACCGCGATAAGTTCGAGTCCGTCGCCATCGCCGAGCCTCTGCTGGGCGAGGTGGGCAGCGATGCCACCGTCATCAACGCCGACAAGGAAGCTGTCGCTAAGGCCATCACCGCCGAGGCCGTCAAGACCGCCGGTTTCGACAGTCTGGACGCCGCTGCTGAGGACGGCACCGCTTTCGTCTTCATGGGCCACGGCACCTCTCACACCGCAAAGGTGAGCTACACCCAGATGCAGTCTCAGATGGAGGCTCTGGGCTACAAGAATGTCTTCATCGGCACCGTCGAGGGTGAGCCTGAGGAGACTGCCTGCGAGAATGTCATCGAGGCTGTCAAGGCCGCCGGCTACACCAAGGTCGTCCTGCGTCCCCTGATGGTCGTTGCAGGTGACCACGCCAACAACGATATGGCTGGCGACGACGAGGATTCCTGGAAGAGCCAGTTCGAGGCCTCCGGCGAATTCGACTCTGTCGATTGCCAGATCGCCGGTCTGGGCGAGGTCGCTGATATCCAGCAGCTCTACGTCGCACACACCAAGGCCGCTGTCGATTCCCTGAACGGCTGAGCATAAGTTTATGATTGCCCGGAAAGGAGTGCCTTTTCGGGCAATTTCTTTTTCGGCCTGCTTTGAATTCGGGCCATTGCGTGTTATAATCTTTTCTGTAAAATAGATACTTCGAGGTATATCATCATGAAACTGAACCATAAATTTGCTCTTCTGCTGGCCGGCGCTGTGCTGGCTGGTTCTCTCACCGGCTGCGGCGCATCCGGCACCCCGGCCAGCTCTGCCGCTTCCTCCGAGGCTGCGGCTTCCTCCGCCGTGAGCGAGGCTGCTTCCGAACCGGCGGCAGAGGCCGCTCTGCCCGACGGCGTCTACACCGCCGAATTTGACACCGACAGCTCCATGTTCCATGCCAACGAGGCCAACGACGGCAAGGGGACCCTGACTGTGAAGGACGGTCAGATGACCTTCCACGTCAGCCTCGTCTCCAAGAAAATCGTCAACCTCTACGTCGGCATGGCCGCTGATGCCGAGGCCCACGAGGGCGACTGGCTCCAGCCCACCACCGACACCGTCACCTACTCCGACGGCCTGTCCGATGAGGTCTACGGCTTCGACATCCCGGTGGAGGCTCTGGACGAGGACTTCCAGCTGGCCATCCTCGGCACCAAGGGCAAGTGGTACGACCATACCGTCCGTGTCGCCAACGCCCAGCCTGCTGCGGCGGAAGCACCTGCCGACGGCACCTACACCTGTGATGTGACCCTCGAGGGCGGCTCCGGCCGTGCCACCGTGGAAAGCCCCGCGGCCCTGACCGTGGCCGACGGCAGGATGACCGCCACCATCGTCTGGTCCAGCCCCAACTACGACTATATGCTGGTGGACGGCGAAAAGTATCTGCCCACCAACACCGAGGGCAACTCTACCTTCGAGATCCCCGTCACTGCTCTCGACACCCCGCTGGATGTGGTGGGCGATACCGTCGCCATGAGCACCCCGCATGAGATCGAGTATACGCTGACCTTCGCCTCTGCATCCCTGATCGAGGCAAAGTAACGATGAAACGCCGCAATTTCCTGAAAGCCCTGCCTGCCGCCGCCCTCACCCTTGCGGGCTGCGGGCGGCACAAGACCGCCCCGGCCAATACAGCATCCCTCGTGTTCGACCACAGCTATCCGCTGGATTATGCCACCCAGTTTTCCGCCGACTGCTATGAGGGCGGCTATGTGATGATCGACATCCCGGACGCCGGGCGGTTCCTCGTCGTCCCTGAAGGGGCCGCCGAGGTGGACGACCTGCCCGAGGACGTCGTGGTGCTGCGCCAACCGCTGGATCATATTTATCTCGTCTCTACCTCGGTGATGGACCTCTTCGTCCATCTGGACGCCCTGGACAGCATCGCTCTCTCCGGCACAAAGGCCGAGGGCTGGTATGTGGAAGAGGCCAAACAGGCCATGCAGGAGGGCCGCATCGCCTACGCAGGCAAGTACAGCGCCCCGGACTATGAGCGCATCCTTGCCGCCGACTGCACCCTCGCCATCGAGAACACCATGGTGCTCCACGACCCCGAGGTCAAGGAGCAGCTGGAAAAGTTCGGCGTGCCGGTCCTCGTGGAGCGCTCGAGTTATGAGAGCGGCCCGCTGGCCCGGATGGAGTGGCTCAAGCTCTACGGCATCCTGCTGAATAAGACTGAGATGGCGGAAGAGGTCTTTCGCCAGAAGGTCGAGCAGGTGGCCCCTATCCTCGAGCAGGAGAACACGGGCAAGACTGCGGCCTTCTTCTCCATCACCACAAATAACCTCATCACCGTCCGCCGCACCAGCGACTATGTGGCCCAGATGGTGGGGATGGCCGGCGGCGTTTACATCTTCGACGACCTCGAGGGGGAGACATCGGCCCAGTCAACCATCAAACTGCCGCTGGAGACGTTCTACGCCCGGGCCAGGGACGCCGACGTCCTCATCTACAACAGCACCATCGAGGGCGTGATGGAGACCCGTGACCAGCTCATCGAAAAATGTCCGATGCTGGCAGATTTCAAGGCCGTCCAGTCCGGCGACTGCTGGTGTACGGCCCAGAGCCTCTTCCAGCAGAGCATGGAGCTGGCCGACCTCATCTCGGATATGAACCTCGTCTTCACCGAGGGCTCGCCCGACCCGGCGTCCCTCCGTTTCTTACAGCGCATCGTATAAAAGGAGCTTTGTCATGACCACCACCCGCCGCCTCAGCCTCGCATACCTCGCCCTCACGGTGGGGGCCGCGGTGCTGTTTGCACTCAACCTGTTCTGGGGCAGTGTGTCCCTGACGCCCGGCGCGGTGGCGGCGGCTCTGCTGGGCCGGGGCGAAGATGCGCTGGCCGTGGGCATCGTGCTCCAGCTCCGTCTGCCCCGGGCGGTCATGGTCGTGCTGCTGGGCGCGGCCCTCTCGGCTGCAGGCTACCTCCTGCAGACCTTCTTCGCCAACCCCATCGCCGGCCCCTTCGTCATGGGCGTGTCCAGCGGCGCAAAGCTGGCAGTGGCCCTGACGATGGTGGTGTTTTTACAGCAGGGGCTGCTCACCAGCTCGGCCACCCTCATCATCGCCGCCTTTGCAGGCTCGATGGCGGCGATGGCCTTTGTGCTGGTGGTGGCCCGGCGGGTGCCGCGGATGAGCATCCTCGTCATCTGCGGCATCATGATCGGTTATATCTGCTCGGCTGTCACCGACATCGTGGTGACTTTCGCTCAGGACTCCAACATTGTCAATCTCCACAACTGGTCGATGGGCAGCTTTTCCGGCATGACCTGGGCCAACGTGGGCGCAGCGGCCTGCGTGGTGCTGCCCGCGCTGGCGGCGGCGTTCCTGCTCTCGAAGCCCATGGCGGCCTACCAGATGGGCGAGAGCTACGCCAGGAGCGTCGGCGTACCGGTGCGGGCCTTCTCGACGGCCCTCGTGCTGCTTTCCAGCCTGCTTTCCGCCTGCGTGACGGCCTTTGCAGGCCCCATCTCCTTTGTGGGCATCGCGGTGCCGCATCTGGTCAAGAACCTGCTGGGCAGCGCAAAGCCCCTTTATGTCCTGCCGGGCTGCTGTCTGGGCGGGGCAGCGTTCTGCCTGCTCTGCGATCTCATCGCCCGCAGCCTGTTCGCGCCCACGGAGCTGTCCATCAGCTCGGTGACGGCGGTTTTCGGTGCGCCGGTGGTCATCTGGCTGCTGGTGCGCCGCCAGACACAGGAGGGCCGGGAATGAGCGATCCGAAATTCTACTGCCGCGCCGAGGACCTTGCCATCGGCTACGGCAAAACGCCCCTGATGGAGCACATCGAACTCGGCGTCGGGAAGGGGACCATCCTCACCCTCATCGGCCCCAACGGCGCGGGAAAATCCACCCTGCTCAAGACGCTGGCAGCGCAGCTGGCCCCCCAGGGGGGCGCTGTCCTGCTGGACGGCAAAGATCTCGCGGACTGCTCCGGCCCGGAGCGCGCCCGCAAAATGGCCCTGATGGTGCCCCACACCCGCCGCACCGAGCTGACCACCTGCTTCGAGATGGCGTCCGCCGGGCGCTACCCCTACACGGGGCGGCTGGGTGTCCTCTCGGCGGAAGATAAGCGCCAGGTCCATGCCGCGCTGGCCCTCGTGGGGGCCGAGGCGCTGGCGGGCCGGGACTTCAACCGCATCAGCGACGGCCAGCGCCAGCGCGTCCTGCTGGCTCGGGCCATCTGCCAGCAGCCGGAGCTGATATTATTGGACGAGCCTACGTCTTTCCTCGACATCAAGGGCAAGGCCGAATTGCTGGCCATCCTGAAAAGCCTCGCCCGGGACAAGAAGATGGCCGTCATCCTGAGCCTCCACGAGCTGGAGCTGGCGCAGAAAGTTTCCGACAAGGTCGTCTGCGTCTCGGCGGCGGGCGTCTCGGACGTCATGACACCGGAAAAGGCCTTTGCCCGGGAAAACATCTGCAAAATTTATGGGCTGACCGATGAGCAGTACGCATTCCTCTACGGTGAGGCAAAAGCGCCGGAGGAAAAGCGCCCGCTCTTTGAGCACTACGTCCGCAGCGGCCAGAAGCTCCTGCGCTGCGGCTATACCACCGGCACTTGTGCGGCGCTGGGCGCGGCGGGCGCGGCACGGTTGCTGCTCACCGGCCGCACCCCTGAGACGGTGGCCCTCCGCACCCCGAAGGGCATCGTGGTGGAGGTAGAGCCCATCTTCTGCCGCCTGTCCGGCGAGGGGGCTGAGTGCGCCATCCGGAAGGACGGCGGCGACGATGTGGACGTGACCACCGGTCTGCCGGTCATCGCCAGTGTCGCCCTCCGGCCCGAGCTGTCCGGCGAGGTGCGCATCCACGGCGGTGAGGGCGTGGGCCGGGTAACAAAGCCTGGTCTCGACCAGCCCGTGGGCGAAGCTGCCATCAACCACGTCCCCCGGGCTATGATAAAGGAAACGCTGGAAAAAGAGGCCGAATCTGCCGGGTACGCGGGCGGCTTTGACGTCACCATCTCTATCGAGGGCGGGGCCGAAACGGCGAAGCGCACCTTCAACCCCCATATGGGCGTGGAAGGGGGCCTCAGCGTCCTCGGCACCAGCGGCATCGTCGAGCCCATGAGCCAGCAGGCCATCCTCGACACCATCCAGCTGGAAATGGGGCAGGCGGCGCTTCGGGCCGGAAGCCCCCGGCGGCTCATCCTCGCCCCGGGCAACTACGGCCTCGACTATCTCCACGAGAAGATGCCTGCCCTAAAGAATATCCCGGTGGTCAAGACCTCGAACTTCATAGGGGATACGATGGATATGGCGGCGGCATCCCACTTCGAAGAGGTGGTACTGGTAGGCCACATCGGCAAGCTGGTCAAACTGGCGGGCGGCGTCATGAACACCCACTCCCGCACAGCCGACTGCCGCACCGAGCTGCTCTGCGCCCACGCCGCCCTCTGCGGCGCATCCCGGGACGTCTGCGCGGCCCTGATGAACGCGGCCACCACCGACGCCTGCATGGAGATCTTAGACGGAGCAGAGATGAGAGAACCGGTGCTGTCCAGTCTGCTGGACGCCATCCAGCTCCACCTCGACCGCCGTGCCGCCGGGGCGTTCCGGGTGGGCGCGGTGCTCTTCTCGAACCAATACGGCCCGCTGGGCCAGACCAGAACTGCAAAGGAGCTGCTGGACGAATGGAAAAACGGATAGGCACTTTTTACGGCGTCAGCGTCGGCCCGGGCGACCCGGAGCTCATGACCCTGCAGGCTGTCCGCCGCCTCGAAAACTGTCCGGTCATCGCCGCGCCCCAGACCCCGAAGGGCGGGATGATGGCGCTGGACATCGCAAAAGGTGCGGTGGAGCTGAGCGGCAAGACCATCCTGCCGCTGCGCTTCGCCATGAGCCTTGACCCGGCGGTGCAGAAAGCCGCCCACATCGAGGCGGCCCGGGCCGTGAAAGAATATCTCGACGCCGGGCAGGATGTCGCCATGCTCAACCTCGGCGACGTGTCCGTTTATGCCACCTTCGGCTACCTGCAGGAGATCCTGGAGGCCGAGGGCTGCAAGACCGTGATGCTCCCCGGCGTGACGAGCTTCTGCGCCGCTGCGGCCCGGCTGGGCCAGTCCCTGACGGGCGGCATGGAGCAGCCGCTGACCATCGCCCCGGGGCGCTGCGCCGCTGAGGTGCTGGCCGCACCGGGCGCGAAAGTGCTGATGAAATCGGGCCGTCAGCTGCCCGAGACGCTGGCCGCGCTGGCCGACGCCGGGCTTCTGAGCCGGAGCGCGATGGTCTGTAACTGCGGCCTGCCGAACGAGGAGGTCTGGCCCGACCTGACCGATTACGACCCGGCCCGGTCGGCGGGCTATTTCGCAACGATTTTGGTGAAGGAGGGGTAAGATATGGTCCATTTTGTAGGAGCCGGGCCGGGTGCGCCCGACCTCATCACCCGGCGGGGTGCAGCCCTGCTGGCCGATGCCGACTGCATCATCTACGCGGGCAGTCTTGTCAACCCGGCCCTGCTGGGGCTGGCGAAGCCCGGCTGTGCCATCTATAACAGCGCCGAGATGACGCTGGAACAGGTGCTGGACACCATCCGTGCCGCCGAAAAGGCCGGCGGAACCACGGTCCGCCTCCACACCGGCGACCCCTGCCTCTACGGGGCCATCCGGGAGCAGATGGACGCACTGGACGCCGACGGCATCCCCTATGACGACACGCCGGGCGTGTCCAGCTTCTGCGGCGCGGCGGCAGCACTCTGTGCCGAGTACACTCTGCCCAACGTCAGCCAGACCGTCATCATCACCCGGATGGAGGGCCGCACTCCTGTCCCTGAGGCCGAACAGCTGGAAAAGCTGGCCGCTCACGGGGCTACTATGGTCATCTTCCTCTCCATCGGGCTGGTGGACAAAGTCCAGCAGGCCCTTCTCGAGAGCGGCGGCTACCGCCCCGATACCCCTGCCGCTGTGGTCTATAAGGCCACCTGGCCCGAGCAGAAGGTGGTGCGCTGCACCGTCTCCACACTGGCCGAGGAGACCCGCAAAAACGGCATCACAAAGACCGCCCTCATCGTCGTAGGCGACTTTCTGGGCGAAAACTACGAGCGCAGCAAGCTTTACGACCCCGCCTTTACCACCGAGTTCCGGCAGGGGACGGAGGCCGGGCAGTGAGCCGGGCATATCTGGCCTTTACGGCAAAGGGCGAGGCGCTGGCCCGTCGGCTGGCGGAAGCTCTGCCCGGCAGCGTGAGCCGCTGCGGCGGAGACGTGACCCTGAAAGGCTGGACGGCGGAGCATTTTGCACAGGATGAGGCCCTGATTTTTGTAGGAGCTGTGGGCATCGCGGTGCGGGCCATCGCGCCCCACTGCAGGAGCAAGGCCGCTGACCCGGCGGTGGTGGTCGTGGACGAGGGCGGGAACTTCGCCGTGCCGCTCCTGTCGGGCCATCTGGGCGGTGCCAACGCGCTGGCTCGGGCGCTGGCAAAAGCGTGCGGCGCGGTGCCGGTCATTACGACGGCCACCGACGTCAACGGTCTCTTCGCCGTGGACCTCTGGGCCAAGGCCCAGAACTGCGCTGTCCTTGAACCGGAGCGCATCAAGCGCGTCAGCGGCGCCCTGCTGGCCGGGCAGACTGTCCGGTACTGGTCGCCGTGGCCGGTGGCGGGGGAGACCCCCGCCGGAGTGAAAAAGGCTGACGCACCCGAAGCCGCCGACTTCGCCCTGACCCTCACGCCGCAGGGCGAGGCGCTCCACCTCGTCCCCCGCATCGGGGTGCTGGGGGTGGGGTGCCGCCGCGGCACGACGGCCCAGCAGCTGGAAGAAGCCTTTGCAGCGTTCTGTGCCGCGTCCGGTCTCAGCCCGGCGGCGGTCTGCGCAGCTGCCAGCATCGACCTGAAAAAAGATGAGCCGGGGCTTGCAGAGTTCTGCAAAGTCCACGGCTGGCCCATCACGTTCTATCCGGCCGACGAACTGCGGGCCGTGCCGGGACAGTTCACCCCGTCGGCCTTTGTGGCAAGTGTCACCGGCGTGGACAACGTCTGTGAGCGCTCGGCGGTAAAAGCCTCGGGCGGGACGCTCCTTCTGCCCAAAACGGCAAGCGGCGGCGTGACGCTGGCGCTGGCCGTCCGCCCCTTTGCACCCGATTGGAGGACAGAGCAATGAGTGAGAGTAAAAAGACCGTGTTCGTCGTGGGGCTTGGCCCCGGCGGCGGACAGTTTCTGACCGTGCAGGCGCAGAGCGCCTTGCAGCAGGCCGAGGTGTTGTGCGGCTATACGGTCTACATCGACCTTGTGCGCCCCCTCTACCCGGAAAAAGAGTGCTACACCACCGGCATGACCCGGGAGATCGACCGCTGCCGCTGGGCGCTGGATACCGCCCGGGCGGGTCGGGACGTGGCGCTGGTCTGCTCCGGCGACGCCGGGGTCTACGGCATGGCCAGCCCGCTGCTGGAGCTGGCCGAAGAGTACCCGGACGTCAACGTGGAGGTCGTCCCCGGCCTGACCGCCGCCCTCAGCGGCGGCGCGGTGCTGGGTGCGCCGCTGGCCCACGATTTCTGCGTCATCTCGCTGTCGGACCGCCTCACGCCGTGGGAGGTCATCGAAAAGCGGCTGGTCTGCGCCGCCCAGGGCGATTTCGCACTGGCGCTGTACAATCCCTCGTCCAAGGGCCGCCCGGACTATCTGCGCCGGGCCGTGGACGTCCTGCTGGCGAACGGCAAAGCCCCGGACACCCTCTGCGGTTCTGTGCGGAACATCGGCCGGGAAGGGCAGGAAAAGCACATCCTGCCTCTCAGCCAGCTCCGGGACACCGAGGTAGATATGTTCACCACCGTCTTTGTGGGCAACGCCGCCACCCGCGCGCTGAGCGGGCGGATGGTCACGCCGCGGGGGTACCGCCGATGAACGTCGTCGTTTTCAGCGGCACCACCGAGGGGCGGGAGCTTTCCCGCCAGCTGGCGGCGCTGGGCATCGAAGTCACCGTCAGCGTGGCCACCCCGCTGGGGCAGGAAGAGCAGGGGAGCACCCCCGGCGTCACCGTCCGGTGCGGGCGGCTCCTGCCCGATGAGATGGCCGCGCTCTTGGGAGATGCCGCCCTCTGCATCGACGCTACCCACCCCTATGCGGTGGAGGCGACCAAAAACATCAAAGCAGCGGCAGAGAAGGCCGGGGTAGGATACCTCCGCCTGCTGCGCCCGGCCAGTCCGCTGCCGGAAAACTGTCTCGTCTTTGAGAGCGCAAAGCAGGCAGCCGAGGCGCTGGCCGCAAAAGAGGGCAACCTTCTATTGGCCACCGGGGCCAAGGAGCTGGCGCAGTTTGCGGCCATCCCGCCCGAGCGGCTCTACCCCCGCGTCCTGCCCACGCTGGAAAGCATCGCGGCCTGCGAGGCGGCGAATATCCCCCACCGCAACATCATCGCCATGCAGGGCCCCTTCAGCTTTGCCCTCAATCAGGCCATGATGGAGCAGTTCCATATCCGCTGGCTCGTCACAAAGGACGGCGGCGCAGCCGGAGGCTTCGACGAAAAAGCCGCCGCTGCCTCTGCTGCCGGTGCGCAGCTGGTGGTCATCCGCCGCCCGCCCGAGCAGGGCGAGACGGCTTCCGAGGTGCTGAAACGCTGCAAGGAGATGATAAGATGAACGTGACACTCATCGGCATGGGCTCCGGCCAGCCGGAGAACCTGACCCTTCAGGGCCTGGCCGCACTGCGGCAGGCCGACCTCATTCTGGGCGCACGGCGTCTGCTGGCAGTTCTGCCTGCCGGCTGCACCGAGAACCGCGCCGCCGCCTACCGCCCCGACGAGGTGGCAGAGCTGCTGCAAACTTCCGGCGCAGAGAACGCCGTGCTGGTCTACAGCGGCGACACCGGCTTTTACTCCGGCGCGTCTGCCATGATGGAAAAGCTGGAGGCCCTCGGCGTCCGCGCCCGGGTGCTGCCCGGCCTTTCCAGTATCCAGCTGCTGGCGGCGGCGCTGGGCCGTCCGTGGCAGGGGTGGAACCTTGTTTCGGCCCATGGCCGCACCTGTGACCCGGTGGCCGAGTGTATGCAGGGCAGACCCACCTTCTTCCTCACCGGCGGCAGCGAAGACCCCGCCACCCTCTGCGCCCAGCTGGCGGCAGAGGGCTTCGGGGACGTGCAGGCTGTTGTGGGCCAGTGCCTCGGCACGCCGGAAGAGAAGATCTTCCGCGGCAGCGTCAAAGAGCTGGCCGCAGGCCGCTTCAACAGCCTGAGCGTCCTTCTCGTGGAGGCGGCGGAGGTGCTGCCCCGCCGCGCCCCGGGCCTGCCGGACGAAGCCTTCGAGCGGGGTGACGTCCCCATGACCAAGCAGGAAGTCCGGGCCGCTGTGCTGGCGAAGCTGGCCGTCCGCCCGGAAGACATCCTGTGGGACGTGGGGGCCGGGACGGGCAGCGTCAGCGTGGAGCTGGCATTGGCCGCGCCCCGGGGCCGGGTGTACGCGGTGGAGTGCAGGCCGGAGGGCTGTGCGCTCATCAAAGCCAACCGCGAAAAATTCAGGACCCGGAACCTCGTCCTCGTGGAGGGGCTTGCCCCCGCCGCGCTTTCGGACCTGCCCGCGCCGGACGCTGTTTTCATCGGCGGCAGCAAGGGCAGCCTTGCCGCCATCGTGGACGCCGCGCTGGATAAGAACCCCGACGCCCGCATCTGCGTGTCGGCCATCGCCCTTGAGAGCCTTTCGGCGGCGGTGGCCGCGCTGACGGCCAAAGGCCGGACCGTGCAGGTGAGCCAGATCGCCGTCAGCCGGGCCAGGGCCGTGGGCGGACTGCACCTCATGATGGCCCAGAACCCCATCTACCTCATCACAGGAGAATGACATGATACAGTTTCTGCTGGCGGCGCCCCGCTCGGGCAGCGGCAAGACCACCATGACCTGCGCCCTGCTCATGGCGCTGAAGCGGCGGGGCTGTGCGCCCTGCGCCTTCAAGAGCGGGCCGGACTACATCGACCCCATGTTCCACCGGGCCGTGCTGGGGGTGGAGAGCCACAACCTCGACCTCTTTTTCTCTGCGCCCGAAACGGTGCGCGCCCTCTACGCGAAGGGTGCCGCCGGACACGGTGCGGCGGTGTGCGAGGGGGCTATGGGCTTTTACGACGGCCTCGGGGGCGTTAGCGACAGGGCCAGTGCGTGGCATCTGGCCGACACGCTGGGCCTGCCGGTACTGCTGGTGGCAGAGCCGAAAGGTCGGAGCCTGACGCTGGCCGCAGAGTTGAACGGGCTCGTAAACTTCCGCACTCCCAGTCACATCGCAGGCATCCTGCTGAACAACTGCACGGCACGGATGCACGCTCTGCTGGCCCCGATGCTGGAAGAAGAGACGGGTCTTCCGGTGCTGGGCTTTCTGCCGAAACTCCCGGAGGCCGTCATCGGTTCCCGCCATCTGGGCCTCTACACGGCGGCGGAAGTGGAAAATTTACAGCAGAAGCTGGCCCTTCTGGCCGACGCGGTGGAGGAGCACATCGACTGGCCCCGCCTGCTGGCCCTCTGCGAAAAGGAGCCGCCCGTCCTGCCGGTGCAGCCGGAGACGCTTCCGGCCCGCGTCCGCATCGCCGTGGCGCAGGACGAGGCGTTCTGCTTCGCCTACGCCGAGACGTTGGAAGCCTTCCGGGACGCCGGGGCAGAGGTGGTCTTTTTCAGCCCCCTCCGCGACACGGCTCTGCCGGAAAACATCGGCGGGCTGTATCTGCCCGGCGGCTACCCGGAACTTCACGCAAGAGAATTGAGTGAAAATACCTCGATTCTGCGCGAGATAAAGCGAAAAATCGAGTCCGGTCTGCCCACGGCGGCCGAGTGCGGGGGCTTCCTCTATCTGGGGCAGAGCCTCACGGACGCCGAGGGGCAGAGCTGGCCGATGGTGGGCGTTCTGCCGGGCGAAGCAAAAGATGCCGGACGTCTCGTCCGCTTCGGCTACGCCGCGCTGAGCGCAGACTCGGACAGTATGCTCTTCCGGGCCGGGGAGAGCTTTCCCATCCACGAATTCCACCACTGGGATTCCACCGCCAACGGCGTGGCTCTCGCGGCAAAAAAGCCGGTGGGCGGCGCAGAGTGGCGGTGCGGATCTGTAAACGAGCATTTCTATGCGGGCTTCCCGCATTTGTACTGGGCGGGTACGCCCCTGCCGCAGCGCTTTGCCGCCGCGGCTGAAAATTACAGGAGAGACCATGACTGAGACAGAACTCGCCGCCCTTTGTGCGGCCATCACGCCGCCGGACGAAGCCGCCCGGGCAGCGGCGCACGCCCACTGGGCCAGCCTTGCAAAGCCGCTGGGCGGGCTGGGCGGATTGGAAACGACCATCGAGGACGCCGCCGCCCTCACCGGCAGCGCAAAGCTGGATATTTCCCGCCGGGCGGTGCTGGTGCTCTGCGCCGATAACGGTGTGGTGGCCCAGGGCGTCAGCCAGACCGACAGCAGCGTGACCCGCGCCGTGGCTGAGAACCTTGCCGCCCGCCGCACCAGCGTCTGCCGGATGGCACAGACCGCCCGGTGCGAGGTGGTGCCGGTGGATATGGGCATCGCGGGCGACCCGGTCCCGGGCGTCCTCGACTGCCGCATCGCCCCCGGCACAGCGGACTTCACCCTCGGCCCGGCTATGAGCAGGGCTGAAGCTGTGGAGGCCATCGGCAGGGGCATCCGGCTGGTGCAGGAGCAGAAGAAAGCGGGCGTCGGCCTGCTGGCCACCGGTGAGATGGGCATCGGCAACACCACGACATCCAGCGCCGTGGCCGCTGTGCTGCTGGGCCAGCCCGTCGAAGTGATGACGGGCCGGGGCGCGGGCCTTTCGGACGAGGGACTTGCCCGGAAAATTGATGCTATCCATCGCGGCATCGCAAAAAATCAGCCCGATTCTGCCGACGCACTGGACGTGCTGGCGAAGCTGGGCGGTTTCGATATTGCCGGGCTCTGCGGCGTCTTCCTCGGCGGTGCGCTGGAAGGTGTGCCGGTGCTGGCCGACGGTTTCATCAGCTGTGTGGCGGCGCTCTGCGCTGTCCGGTTCTGCCCGGCAGCGGCCAAGGCTGTTTTTGCAAGCCATTGCTCCACCGAGCCGGCCGCAAAGCTGGTGCTGAACGCTCTGAACAAAAAAGCCCTCATCACGGCGGGCCTGCATCTGGGCGAAGGCACCGGCGCGGTGGCCGCCATCCCGCTGTGGGACATGGCGCTGGCCGTCTACGATGGCTGTTATTCCTTTGAAGAGGGCGGCATCGAAGCCTACACGCCGCAGGGGGGTGCGGGATGCTGACGCTGGTGCTCGGCGGCGCGGCCAGCGGCAAGAGCGCCTACGCCGAGAGCCTTGTGCTCAAGACCGGCCTGCCCCGCTATTACCTCGCCACCATGCAGGTCTGGGATGCCGAGTGCGCCGCCCGAGTGGAAAAGCACCGGAAAATGCGGGCGCAAAAGCAGTTCGAAACGCTGGAATGCCCGCTCCACCTCGACCGTCTGTCCCTGCCCGGCCGGGGGACCGTCCTGCTGGAAGATCTCGGCAACCTCGTCGCCAACGAGCTTTACAGCCCCGGCGGGGCAGGAAAGCACACCGCCGAGGCCGTTTTGGCCGGGCTGGAACGCCTCGCCGCCGGGTGTGATAACCTTATCGTCGTATCGAACGAGGTATTCAGCGGCGGTGCCGACTACGCAGGCGACACCGACCAGTATCTGCTGGCGCTGGCGCAGGTGAACAACGCCTTCGCCGCCCGGGCGGACAACGTCTGCCGGGTGGTCTGCGGCCTGCCGGTGTACTACAAAGGGGGAGAAAAGCTGTGACTGTTTTGCAGACCATCGCGGTGGCCTTTGCGATGTTTTCGGCCCTGCCGGTGCCGCAGTTCGAGTGGAACGAAAAAAATATGCGGTACGCCATGTGTGCCTTCCCCCTCATCGGGCTGGTGTGCGGCGGGCTGTGGTGTCTCTGCGGCGTCCTGCCCCTGCCGGAGCTGGCCCGGGCGGCGGCGTTCTGCCTCGTGCCGGTGGCCGTCACCGGCGGCATCCATCTCGACGGCTATGCCGACACTTCGGACGCCCTCTCGAGCTACGGCGACCGCGAAAAAAAGCTTGAAATCCTGAAAGACTCCCACTGTGGGGCCTTCGCTGTCATCCGGCTGTGCTGCTACTTTGTGGCCTACTTCGGCCTCTGCGGCAGTGTGCGGTTCACACCCCGGGCGGGCCTGTGCTGGACGCTGGCGCTGGTGCTGGAGCGGGCGCTGTCGGGCTTTGCCGTGGCGGCGTTCCCGCTGGCGAAAGACACCGGCCTCGCCCATACTTTTGCCACAGCGGCCGACAAGCAGACCGTCTGCCGCTTCCTCTGCGGTCTGTCGGCTCTGCTCATCCTGGCGCTGACGGCGCTGGGCGGCGGCGGGCTGGCGGCGGCGGCGCTTCTGGCGCTGTGGCGCTATTATTTCGTGGCAAAAAAGCAGTTTGGCGGCATCACCGGCGACCTGGCCGGGTGGTTTTTACAGCGGGCCGAGCTGTGGATGCTGGCGGCGCTGGCCGTCAGCCAGTGGGGAGGAGTGCTGTAAATGATGTTTATCACAGGGCCGCTCTACAGCGGCAAGCGCACCTTTGCGCGGAACTTCCGGGGCAGCGTCATCGCCGATGTGCAGGACGCCGCCGCCGAGACTCAGACCCCGGAGCAGCTCGAAACGCTGGCCCGGGAGCTGGCGGAATATGATATTGTCATCGCCACCGAGGTCGGCGGCGGTGTTGTCCCGATGGATGCTGAGGAGCGCGCCGGGCGGGAGGCCGCCGGACGGCTGGCCTGCCTGCTGGCAGAGCGCGCCGACTGCGTGGTGCAGATGTTCTGCGGCATCCCGACGGTATTGAAAGGAGAATTACCCCAATGTTGATCTATCTGCTGCGTCACGGCCTGACCGAATACAACGCCCAGAAGCGCTATCAGGGCCAGCGCGACATCCCGCTCTCGGCGGAGGGCCTGAGCCAGCTGCGCCGGGCCGACATCGACCCGAAGGTGGTCTATATCACCCCGCTGCAGCGGACGGCCCAGACGGCCCGGGTGCTCTTCCCGGAGGCAGAGCTCGTGGTCGTGAAGGACCTGCAGGAGATGTGCTTCGGCAGCTTCGAGGGCAAAAACTACGTCGAGATGGAGCACGACGCCGATTATCAGGCGTGGGTGCAGGCCAACTGCGAGAGCAAATGCCCCGACGGTGAGCGGAAGGACGACTTCTCGAACCGCATCTGCAGCGCCTTCTCTGCTCTGGTGGACAAGGCGCTGGCCGACGGCGAAGAGCTGCTGGTCATCCTAGCTCACGGCGGCACCCAGATGGCGGCCATGGAGCGGTACGCCCTGCCCAGGCGCGATTATTATGCGTGGTGCGGCCCCAACGCGGGCGGCTATGTGCTGGATACCGCCGACTGGGCCGAGAAGCGCCAGCTCCGCCTCGTGAAGACCGTGCAGTACACGAAAGACGCGGAGGCCGGCGTATGATGATAGACTGGGCTGTGCTGGGAGGCTTCGTGCTGGATGCCATTTTCGGCGACCCGGCATGGCTGCCCCACCCGGTGGTGTACATGGGCAAAGCCATCTCCCGACTGGAAAAATTCCTCCGCGCCCGCCTGCCCCAAACGCCTCAGGGCGAACTGCTGGGCGGCGCGGTGCTGGCGTTCTGCCTGCCGGTGGGGACGCTGCTGTTCACGGGCCTTGTCTGCTGGGGCGCGGCGATGCTTCACCCCCTGCTGGGGCTGGCCGTCCAGATGTTCTGGTGTGGGCAGGCACTGGCCGCAAAGGGGCTGATGCAGGAGAGCATGAATGTCTATGCCGAGCTGAAAAAAGGCAGCCTGCCCGCCGCCCGGAAGGCTGTGAGCCGCATCGTGGGCCGCGACACGGAAGCCTTGACCGCCGAGGGCGTGACCAAAGCGGCGGTGGAGACGGTGGCCGAGAACGCCAGCGACGGCGTCATTGCGCCGTTGCTTTATATGCTGCTGGGCGGTGCGCCGCTGGCCCTGACCTACAAGGCCATCAACACGATGGACAGTATGCTGGGCTACAAAAACGAAAAATATCTCTACTTTGGCCGTGCCGCTGCAAAACTGGACGATGTGGCGAACTATATCCCGAGCCGTCTGGCGGCGCTGCTCTGGATCATGGCGGCGGCGTTCACCCGCAATGACGCCAAGGGCGCGTGGCGTATCTGGCGGCGGGACCGCCGCAATCACGCCAGCCCCAACAGCGCCCAGACTGAGAGCGCCTGTGCCGGTGCGCTGGGCGTCCAGCTGGCCGGGCCGGCCTACTATTTCGGCGAGTATTACCCGAAGCCCACCATCGGCGACCCGCTGCGGCCCATCGAGCCGGAGGACATCCTGCGGGCAGATCGGATGATGTATGTAGCCAGCGGGTTTGCGCTGGCGTTTGGATGTGCGATACGGGGGTTCTTGGGATGAAACAACTGGTCCACGGCGGTGACTGGATGGGCTACCGCGAACGCTTTGGCCGCGACGCGCTGGATTTTTCGGCGAACGTCAGCCCACTCGGTCTGCCCGAAGGGGTGGCGCAGGCCATTCGGGATGCACTGCCTCTGGCCGACCGCTACCCCGACCCCCTCTGCCGTACCCTGCGGGCGGCGCTGAGCCGGGCCGAGGGTGTGCCGCAGGAGCGTATCCTCTGCGGCAACGGCGCGGCGGACCTCATCTTCCGGCTGGTCTGGGCCGTAAAGCCCCATAAGGCGCTGGTGACAGCCCCGACTTTTGCCGAGTACGCCTCTGCATTGGATACGGTGGGGTGCGAAGTGAAACGCTTCTTCCTCGATGAAACGAATGATTTCGCCCCGACGGACGCCCTCGTGGACGCCGTGGACGAGAGCATCGACATGGTGTTCCTCTGCCAGCCGAACAACCCGACGGGGCAGCTGGCCTCACCCGAACTGGTGAAAAAGTTGCTGCGCCGGTGCGGGGAGTGCCGCACGATTTTGGTCGTAGATGAGTGCTTTCTGGACTTTCTGCCCGACGCCGACGGGTGGACTGCGAAGCCTCTGCTGGAAAGTGGAAACCTCGTCATCCTGAAAGCTTTCACCAAGCTCTACGGCATGGCCGGCGTCCGGCTGGGTTACTGCCTCTGCGGCGACGAAACGCTTCTGGAAAAAATGCAGACAGCGGGTCAGCCGTGGGCCGTGTCCAGTCTGGCGCAGGCGGCAGGCGTCGCGGCCCTGAAAGAAACCGCTTATGTGGACGAGGTGCGCGCCCTTATCGCCCGGCAGCGGCCCGTTCTGGCGGCGGGCCTGCGGGCGCTGGGCCTGCGGGTCATCGACGGAAAGGCGAACTATCTGCTCTTCCGCGCGCCCGCCGACCTGAACGAGAGGCTTCGTCCGCTGGGAACACAGGTGCGCAGCTGCGCGAATTATCCGGGCCTCGGGCCGGAGTGGTACCGCACGGCGGTGCGCACGGCCCCCGAGAACGCCCGGCTGCTGGAACTTATGAAAGAGGTGCTGGGATGAGCAGGGCAAAATGCATCATGGTGCAGGGTACGATGAGCGGTGCAGGCAAAAGTCTGCTCTGCGCGGCGCTCTGCCGCATTTTTGCGCAGGACGGCTACAAAACCGCGCCGTTCA